>VOFD01002432.1_pt1 | contig 21896 bp, 23 predicted proteins | sample 5384101 | NCBI WGS metagenome assembly VOFD01 (sample SAMN12384723, study PRJNA508395) | human gut metagenome | isolation source: healthy gut C | host: Homo sapiens
CCCCACATCAAGGCCTACTGGATCATGATGGGCACCAAGCTGGCCCAGACGGCCCTCTGGTACGGCGCCGACGACCTGGACGGCACCGTGGTGGAAGAGCATATCGGCCACATGGCCGGTGCCGGTTCCGCCCAGGGCCTGACCCTCAAGGAACTGGAATTCATGATCCGTGAAGCGGGCTTCACGCCCGTGCGGCGCAACGCCATCTTCAATACCGTCCAGACCGAGGAGGCCCGCGCATGAGCGACCAGCAGTTCCGTCCGGCGCACAGCGCCTTTGACGAAAGCCCCGAAGTGAAGGAGGCCGCGGCCCTTTCCCTGGCCGGGAAGCGCCTGGACCGCGCCGCCGCCGAAGCCCTGTATTACGGTGCCTCTCTGCACACGCTGGCCCAGCTGGCCCACGCCATGCGCCTGCGCCTGCATCCCGAGCCCATCGTCACCTATGTGGGCGACCGCAACATCAACTATTCCAACGTCTGCGTCTGCGCCTGCCGCTTCTGCGCCTTCTTCCGCGCGCCCGAATCCGGCGAAGGCTACGTCATCACCCGCGAGGAGATGGCGGAAGATCGACGAGACCCTGCGCCTGGGCGGCACCCAGATCCTGCTGCAGGGCGGGCACCATCCCGACCTGCCCCTGGAATGGTACGAAGACCTGCTGCGCTGGATGCGTGCCACCTGGCCCAGCCTGCACATCCATGCCTTCTCCCCGCCGGAGATCTTCTTCTGGTCGCAGAAGTTCGGTCTGAGCGTGGACGAGGTCATCTCCCGCCTCAAGGCCGCCGGTCTGGACTCCATCCCCGGCGGCGGCGCCGAGATCCTCCAGAACGATGTCCGCGCCCAGGTCTCGCCCAACAAGTGCAGCGCGGACCAGTGGCTCTACGTCATGGAACGCGCCCACAACCTGGGCATGCGCACCACCGCCACCATGATGTTCGGCCATGAGGAAGAGCCCCGCCACCGTCTGGACCACCTCTTCGCCGTGCGCGAGGTACAGGACAGGACCCACGGCTTCACCGCCTTCATCCCCTGGACCTTCCAGCCCGCCCATACCCGCATCAACGTGACGGCTCCCCTGCCCGCGCCCGCCTATCTGCGCCTGCTGGCCGTGTCGCGCCTGGTGCTGGACAATATCCCCAACATCCAGTCCTCCTGGGTGACCATGGGGCCCGAAGTGGCCCAGCTGGCCCTCTTCTACGGTGCCAACGACTTCGGCTCGCTCATGATCGAGGAGAACGTGGTGGCCGCCGCCGGCGTGTCCTACCACCTCACCCGTCATGAGATCCACAAGATCATCCGTGCCGCCGGCTTCACCCCCGTGCAGCGCACCATGAACTACACCCCTGTGGATCCGCAGCCCGAAGACTAGCTGACCATAAAAAGATGATGCGAGGGGAGGCCCCCTTTTGTGAACAAAGGTGCGGCCTCCCCCTCGCGCTCCCCCTCCACGCCAAAAAACTTTGCCCGAATCTGCCCTTTTCCCGCAGGTTCGGACATCGTGTATTGGTGTGGAAAACGGGAAAAAAGCCCAGCAGGTTCTGCCGGTCCACCAGTGCGGCGGGCGTAGGATATGCCCTCAGGTACCGGGGAGATCCCCAGACAGGAAGATACGGAAAAGCGGACATGGCCGTGATGGTCATGTCCGCTTTTTTGCCGGCAGCATTCCGTCAGCGGGAAGCTCTGCCGCGATACGGCGTGTCTTCCGCGCCTGCAACGACGAAGCGCTGCCGGGCACTGGGAAGGACTCCTTTTCCGGACCGGCTGAAAGGACATGCTGCCGCTTTCAGCCGGAGCCCAGCCTTGCGTGGGCCTTTTGGGGAAAAGGAGACCAAGGAGAGCCATCGGCCCGCAGGGTGCCACCGGATACCGGCCCTCAGGATGTATGCCGCGACGGGGAGGAGGATCCGTCGCTGCGCAGGAGACCCGGCACCGGCAGCAGGGACAATGGCCCCTGTCTCACATTGTTTCTTTAGATCTCGCTTTCCGGGATACCGCAGGCCCGGGCACGCCCGCACCGTAGGCGGGGTCGGCCTTGGCGCAATGACGGATATGGCGCAGCTTGATCTCGCGGGGCGCGTCGCCCAGGGCGCGGGCCGTATTACCGAACAGCTCTTCCTGCTGTTCCGGGGTCATCACGCGGAACAGCTTGCCGGGCTGCTCGAAGTAGTCGGCATCATCGCAGGGATAGTCCCAGCGGTCCGCATCGCCGCTGATCTTCAGGGGCGGCTCGCTGAAGTCGGGCTGTTCCTGCCAGGCACCCGTGCTGTTGGGCTCATAGCTGGTATAACTGCCGTAGTTGCCGTCCACCCGCATGGCGCCGTCCCTGTGGAAGCTGTGGTAGGGACAGCGGGGACGGTTCACCGGGATCATGTTGTGATTGACCCCCAGGCGGTAACGCTGGGCATCTCCATAGGAGAACAGACGGCCCTGCAGCATCTTGTCGGGCGAGACGCCGATGCCGGGCACCAGATTGGCGGGATTGAAAGCCGCCTGCTCCACCTCGGCAAAGTAGTTCTCGGGATTGCGGTTCAGTTCCAGCACGCCCACTTCGATGAGGGGATAATCCTTGTGGTACCAGACCTTGGTCAGGTCAAAGGGATGATAGGGCAGCTTTTCGGCGTCCTCCTCGGGCATGATCTGGAAATACAGGGTCCAGCGGGGGAAGTCGCCCTTTTCGATATGCTCGTACAGATCGCGCTGGTGGCTGTCCCGGTCACGGCCGATGAGTTCCTGCGCCTCGGCATCGGTGAGGTTCTTGATGCCCTGCTGGGTCTTGAAATGGAACTTGACCCAGAAGCGCTTGTTCTCCGCATTGATGAGGCTGTAGGTGTGGCTGCCGAAACCGTGCATGTGGCGGTACGACGCCGGGATGCCGCGATCGCTCATGACCACGGTGATCTGGTGCAGGGCTTCGGGCAGCAGGGTCCAGAAGTCCCAGTTGTCCGTGGCGCTATGCATGTTGGTGCGCGGGTTGCGCTTGACCACATGGTTCAGGTCGGGGAACTTGAGCGGGTCACGCAGGAAAAAGACCGGCGTGTTGTTGCCCACCATGTCCCAGTTGCCCTGGTCCGTGTAGAATTTGACGGCAAAGCCGCGGATGTCGCGTTCCGCGTCCGCTGCGCCGCGCTCGCCGGCCACAGTGGAGAAACGGACGAAGACTTCGGTCTGCTTGCCGACCTCGGCAAAGAGCGAGGCCTTGGTATACCGGGTGACGTCATGCGTCACCGTGAACGTCCCGTAAGCACCGGAGCCCTTGGCGTGCATGCGCCGCTCCGGGATGACCTCACGGTCAAAATGGGCCAGTTTTTCCTGGAACCAGACATCCTGCATCAGCATGGGGCCGCGCGGACCGGCAGTCAGGGCATGATTGTTATTGGCTACCGGCGCACCGGCACTGGTGGTCAGGCGGTCATTTTTATCAGTCATGTGCTTTCTCCCTGGTTTGCGCACCTGGTTGGTACAGTGACAGCCTCCCCCCAGGAGGTATCGCAAGGAAAGAAATGCCATGACCGGCAACTTTTGTAAATAGGAATTATTACTATTTAGTTATTTTCTCACTTTTTCCGCCGGATCACCCTCGGGCAGCGGCCAGCCGCCCGCATGTCACGCCGCACGCCACGCGGGCCAGCGCCCCGCGCGCAGGACTAGTGCTGCAACACCAGCAGGCCGATGCGGGCCAGACGTCCGTCTTCACTGCCGTGGGCACCGCCGACCCCGATACCGCCCACCACCACATTTTCTAGGATGACGGGGATACCGCCTTCCATAAGGGAGAAATTGGGGTCGAGATAACGGATGTCCGAGGGGATGGAGCCGTCCCGTATGCCACGGGCAATGGCGACCGTCTCGCGCTTCTGGGAGGCCGCCGTGTAGGCTTTTTTGTAACTGGCGTTGAGCGTATGCACACCGGCGTGATGGTCGCGCAGCACCGCCAGTATCTGGCCGGAGCGGTCCACCACGGTCACGGTGACGGCATGCCCGCTCTCGCGGGCCTCATGCATGACCACCTCGACCATGGCCTGGGCCTGTTCACCCGTCAGGACAGGCTCACGCACGATGGCGCCCGCGGTCTCATTTTCCAGTGCTGCAGCCATGACCGGAATCCCCCCAAGCAGCGTACCTGCCAGCAATACGAGAAAAAAACGTTTGAACATGACTCACCTGCTTTTTTCCATCATATACAGGAAGGCCGAGGGACGTCAAAACGCCTGCTCCCGCCCTTTCCTTTTTGGCGGCGGCCTGTTATGCAGCATTCCGGGATGCGTCCGCACAGGTGCCTCCCTTCCCGCTGCCCCCGGACAGCCCACCAAGAAACGGCCGCTCTGCGGCCAGGAGGAATGCCATGTCCAGTGAACCCGGTCTGCCCGCTGACGCCCTGCGCATGGGCCGTATCGGCTACCTCAACGTCCTGCCCATCTATCATCCCCTGGAAGCGGGCATCATCCCCCACGATTTCGAGATCATCTCCGGGCCGCCCGCCGTCCTCAACAACATGATGGCCCGGGGCGAGCTGCACATCTCCTCCAATTCCTGTTTCGAATACGCCATGCGCCCCGAGCGCTACCATCTGGTGGAGGATCTTTCCATCGGCTCCCACGGCAATGTCATGAGCGTGCTGCTCATGTCCCGCCGCCCTGTGGAACAGCTGGGCGGCCAGACAATCCTCATCAGCGGCGAGACCCACACCTCCGTGGCCCTGCTGCGCCTGCTCATGAAGGACCACTACCACTGCGACGTGAACTACGTCACCGGCGCCGTCACGCCCACCCTGGGCACGGACAGGGCCCCCGAAGCCTTCCTGGCCATCGGAGACGAAGCCCTGCGCCTGCGCAACCATCCTGACTATCCCTACCGTCTCGACCTGGCCGATGCCTGGGTGGAATGGACCGGCCTGCCCTTCATCTTCGGGGTCTGGGTGGTCAGCCACGACGCCGTGCAGAAAAAACTTTTCCACAGCGACCCCGGCGCGCTCATGCGTCAGGGCCGTGACTGGGGCCTCTCCCATATGGATGTCATCCTCGACCTCACCGGCCACGGCTGCCCCCTGTCCCGCGAGGAACTGACCGTCTATTACAACGAAGGCCTGACCTTCAGCCTGGGAGAACGCGAACTGCAGGGCCTCAGCCTCTTCTACCGCAAGCTGGCCGACGCCCGCATGATCCCCGGCGTGCCTCCCCTGCGCTTCTTCCACATGTAAGCAAGTTTTTTGGGGGAAAGAGGGACCTTGCCCTGCTGTCGATGCCCGTAGCTCCCTTCGTCGCAACGGGCACGGCCTGCGGCCGCCTTCGGTCGCCGGCTTGCGCGCAAAGGCCCCTCCTTCCCCAAGCCCCATCCTCCTCCCAACGCGCTTTGTGCAGGAGGATGGACGCCCCGGAACGACGCCGGACAGCCCCCATCGCCGGTCCCCCGGCAAAAATGGCCAAGACAAGCACGGCTCTCTGACAAAGAGGCCTGCGCTCATGACATAAAACGCGGAAGGCACTCTGCCCTCCGCGTTTTTGTTTTATACCGGACATCCGTTCAAAGGTGCGCTGCGCACGGCACGCCATACGCACCAAAAACAGGAAGAGGAAGGCACAATACCTTCCTCTTCCTGTTTTCCCGGTCCACGGGCCGTTGTCCGCTCCCCACCGTCCAGCGGCGGGGACCAGCGGCCCCACCTGAAAAAAGTTTTTTGGAAGGGGGGTGCGGGGGAGAACCTTTTGTCCACAAAAGGTTTCCCCGCATCTCCCTCCTCACATACTATTGCGGTGCAGCGGCGCTGCTGTCCTTGTCGCTCTTGCCGGCGCGCAGGCTGAGATACAGCGGCTGGGCCGTGGCGCGACCGGAGAAAATCTCTTCCGCGGAAGCGGCCAGGGCATGGGGCAGGACTTCGTCCACATGGTCCACGAAGACGATCTCCAGATCTTCCAGCACCTCGGCGGGCACTTCCTTGAGATCCTTTTCGTTGTCATGCGGCATGAGGACCTTCTTGATGCCGCTGCGGCGGGCAGCCAGCAGCTTTTCCCGCAGGCCGCCGATGGGCAGCACGCGGCCGCGCAGGGAGATTTCGCCGGTCATGGCCACATCGTTGCGCACCGGGATGCCCAGCAGGGCCGAGGTGATGGACGTGGCCAGGGTGATGCCGGCCGAGGGGCCGTCCTTGGGCGTGGCGCCGTCGGGCACATGCACATGGATGTCCACCTTGCGGTGGAAACGCGGGTCAAGGCCCAGGATCTCGGCGCGGGAACGCACATAGGTCAGGGCCGCACGGGCGGACTCGGTCATCACGTCGCCCAGCTGGCCGGTGATGACCACCTGCCCGGAACCGGACATGAGGCTGGTCTCCACCATCAGGATCTCGCCGCCGCGCTGGTTGTAGGCCAGACCGGCGCAGACGCCCACCTGGGACTCGCTCTCGCGCTCCTCGTGACGATACTTCTTGACGCCGAGGAAGGAAGCCAGGTTCTGGCGGAGATGCTCACGCACTTGTCCAGATCGTTGTCCTCCACCAGACGGATGGCGGTCTTGCGGCACAGGGCGGCGATCTCGCGCTCCAGATTGCGCACGCCCGCTTCACGGGTGTAGGAACGGATGATCTCCAGGATGGCGCCGTCGGACAGCGCGATGTTCTCCGGCTTCAGGCCGTGTTCCTTCACCTGGCGCGGCAGCAGGAAGTTGCGGGCGATCTGGCGCTTTTCCGTCTCCAGATAGCTGTTGAGCTCGATGATCTCCATGCGGTCCAGCAGCGGTGCCGGGATGGTATCCAGCGAGTTGGCCGTGGTGATGAAGAACACCTTGGAGAGGTCGTATTCCAGATCCAGATAGTGGTCCATGAAGGTGTTGTTCTGTTCCGGGTCCAGCACTTCCAGCAGGGCCGAGGCCGGGTCGCCCCGGAAGTCCGAGGTCATCTTGTCGATCTCGTCCAGGCAGAACAGGGGGTTGCTGCTCTTTACCCGTTTCAGGGACTGGATGATCTTGCCGGGCAGGGCGCCCACATAGGTACGGCGATGCCCGCGGATCTCGGCCTCGTCACGCACGCCGCCCAGGGAAAGACGCACGTATTCGCGCCCCGTGGCCCGGGCCACGCTCTTGGCCAGCGAGGTCTTGCCCACGCCTGGCGGGCCCACGAAGCAGAGGATGGGACCGCGCAGGCCGTTGGAGAGCTTCTGCACGGCCAGATATTCCAGGATGCGGTCCTTGGGCTTTTCCAGACCGAAGTGGTCGCCTTCAAGGATGGCGCGGGCCTTTTCGATGTCGATATCGATCTCTTTGAGGTCGTTCCAGGGCAGATCCAGCAGCCAGTCCACATAATTGCGCACCACGGTGTATTCCGCGGCCGAGGGCGGCATGCTGCGCAGCTTGCGCAGTTCGGACTGGCAGCGCTCGCGGGCTTCCTGCGGCATGTTGCGGCCTTCGAGCTTCTTTTCCAGCTCGTCCACTTCCGCCTGGGGATCGTCCTCGCGGCCCATCTCCTTGTTGATGGCCTTGAGCTGCTCGCTAAGGTAGTACTCGCGCTGGTTGCGCTCCATCTGCACCTTGAGTACTGCTTGACCAGACTGTTTCGAGGCTCCTTCAGCACGCGCACCAGAGCATCCTCGTCCAGATCATCCAGCACGGTAATGACCGGCAGACGGCCGATCAGCTCCGGGATGAGGCCGAACTTGACCAGATCGTGGGGTTCCACCTTGCGCAGCAGAGCCTTCTGGGCTTCGCTGGAGTTGTCCTTCAGGCTGCTGCCGAAGCCCAGAGCGGACTTATCGGTGCGGCGCTGGATGTACTTGTCCAGGCCGTCGAATGCACCGCCGCAGATGAAGAGGATGTTGGTGGTGTCGATCTGGATGAACTCCTGCTGCGGGTGCTTGCGGCCGCCCTGCGGGGGAACATTGCTCACAGTGCCCTCCAAGATCTTCAGCAGAGCCTGCTGGACGCCCTCACCGCCCACATCGCGGGCGTCCTCGCCCACATAACCCGCTTCGGTCAGACTGGTGGCATCGGCAATGGCGAAGGGAACGCCCAGCATCTTGGCCAGCGTCTGGGCGGTGCAGACATCGCTCGCTTTAGTTGTTTTCTTCAGTCTTTTCAGCAGCCTTGGGCTCCACTTCCTTCACCTGGGCCTTGGCGTAGATGGCGTCCATGGCCTTGTCGGCCAGGATGCGGTCACGCAGGGTGAAGATCATGCCGCTCTTTTCATAGGCTTCGCGAACCTGCTTGAAGTCTTCGCCGCTGCGCATGCACAGCTGGTAGAGCTGGGCATTGACTTCCTGCTCGTTCACGTCCAGGCCTTCCTTCTTGGCGATGCCAGCAGCAGCACCTGCATGCGGGTGATCTCTTCGGCCTGGGGCTGGACTTCCTTCAGCAGTTCTTCTTCGGTCTTGCCCAGGGAATCCAGGCTCTTGCCCTGGCGTTCCATGCGGGCGCGCATGTCGGCCAGCAGGGTGCGGGCCTGCACGTCCACCATGCTGGGCGGCAGTTCGAATTCCACCATCTTCACCAGCTTGTCCAGCATGGACTTCTGGGCGGAACCCTTGTTCAGGTTGTAGCGGCTGGAGCGGTAGCTTTCGCGGATGCCGGCCTTGAGCTTTTCCACGTTTTCCACGCCCACGGCCTTGGCCAGTTCGTCATCCACGGCGGGCAGCTGACGTTCCTTGATGGCATGCACCTTGACCTTCATGGTCACGGTCTTGCCGGCCAGGTCCTTGGCCAGGAAATCTTCGGGGAAGGTGATGTCGCCTTCGGCTTCGCAACCCAGCTTGATGGTCTTGACCAGGTTTTCGAAATCTTCCAGGGCCTGCTTTTCGCCCAGGGCCAGATCGAAGCCGTCAGCCTTGATGCCTTCCAGGGGCTGGCCGTTTTCGTAGGCGCAGAAGTCGATGTTGGCCACCTGGCCGTCCACGGCCGGGCCGTCGCCGTCCACGGGCACCAGCTTGGCGCGGTCGCGGCGGATGCGTTCCACCACTTCTTCCACTTCAGCGTCGTCCACGATGGTCTTTTCCTGCTCCACTTCCATGCCTTCGTAGGGGGGCAGATCGAAGGTGGGCAGCACTTCGAACTCGATGCTGTAGTTCATGCCCTTGCCGCGTTCCATGACAGGCTCGCCGTCCACCATGTTGATACCGGAGACGGGGGTCACGTCCAGCTTGGACATCACTTCATTGATGTGCACGTTGACGAGGTCCTGACGGGCCTCTTCATAGATGCGGTCGCGGAAACGCTGTTCGATGACGGAAGCGGGCACCTTGCCCTTGCGGAAACCGTCAATCTGCACAGACGTCTTGTACAGGGCGACAGCGCCCATGATGGCGGCTTCCACTTCCTTGGGATCAGTGGTGATGGCAACCTTTTTCTTGACCGGGGACAAATCTTCAACAGTATATTCCACGAGGCGCTCCTTTAACGAAAAGTCTCTTTTTTCCGCCGCGCCCCGGGGATGCCCCGAAGACGACCGCGACCTGGGCCGCACGGCAGTTCTCTGAATGATGATACGGTGCAGAACACGCATCATCCGGCATGGCGAGCGACTCGCCAGCCACGACAATCGCTTCTCATAGCCCAAAGAAGGGCGGATTTCAAGCGGCTGGGCGCCGGTCTCCCGGCAGCTCTCTGCCGTCAAAGATAAGCACGGAAGCGTGCTGACCAAGATGTCAAAGAAAAACAGATGAATCACAGCGACCTGGCACAGCATCTTCTTAGCGCTGAATACGGCTAGCAGGGGTTGAAAGACCTAATTGTATCCAAAACGCCGAAAGTTCCACAGGCTAATGAGTTAGTTTTTTTAACTCTTCCACCTAACAGACTCTTTTTCGTATGAACGGCCTGCTGCTTTTTCAGCAACAGGCCGTTTTTCATAGTATCCACAGGCAGTATATACTACAGCTAGACAGCACTTTCTTCCATGTTGATACGAGAAACTGTTGCCTGCTGCCTTCGACTCTGTATATAGCGCACCAGACAGGAAAGACTAAAGTTAATGATAAAGTATAGGAGCGCAGCAAAACCAAAATAATTGCTACTTGGGTGATTCCTACTGTCTGCCCCGTATAGCGAGGTAGAAGAGCTAATGCATTACGTGAACGGAACATGAGCTCTGCTACAGCTACCATAGAAAGAAAAGAAGTGTCTTTAACCACAGTGATAATCTGACTCAGCAAGGTGGGAACAATGTTTTGGAAGCACTGGGGTAAAATGATATACACTAGAGTCTGAACAAAGTTAAAGCCTTGAGAGTATGCCGCCTCGAACTGCCCTTTAGCGATAGAGTTCAGACCTCCCCGGATAATCTCCGCAATGGCTGCAGAGGTGAATAGAACAAAAGCGAAGGTACAGCGTAAAAAAGGCGTCGGAAATGGCGCATACACATAACAGATGAGTACCCACATCAGATTTGGGGTATTGCGAAATATCTCAACATAAGCTCCTGCTAATCTACCCAAGATAAATTTGTCATAGTTGCGCAGCAAGGCCAGTATTAGGCCAAAAAACATGCTGAAAATGGCAATAACGAGCGAGAGCTCAATAATAAGCCAAGCCCTCCCAACAGATATTTAAGGATATCGGGCGTAAATGTTTTGCTGATGACCTCTATCACGACAGTTTTTCCTCGACTTCGCGCAGCTCATTCGCTGTCTGAACATCACGCTTTTTCAGTTTTTCCTCATAATTTCGTCCCCAACTAGCTAAAGGAAAACATAACAGGAAATAAAGGATAACACAGACTAGAAAGGGCGGGCCATAGATACAGGACCCCGTGGTAGCCCAATCGTTGGTGCGATTCATAAGATCCGTCCCCCCGATGAGGGCAATAACGGACGTATTTTTGATGAGGTTCACCATCTGGTTGATGAGTGGAGGCAGAATAATTTTAATCGTCTGGGGCAGAATGATCCAGCGCATTGTCTGGGTATAGGTGAAGCCCTGTGAAGCGGCAGCTTCCGACTGCCCTACCGGGATGGAGGTAATACCCGCGCGCACGACCTCTGCGATATAGGCACCATGATAGATACCAACAGCATAGATACCCACAGAAACTTGGCCCAGCATGATTCCTAAGTAGGGAAGGGCAAGATAAAAACATACGCTTGTAGTACCAGCGGAGTATTCTGCAGCAACTCAACATAACTCCGCGAAATTGCGCGAAAAACAACATAATGCGACGTGGACATTACCCCAAAGATAACACCTAACACCAACGAAAGCAGCAAAGACAGCACAGAGACAAAGACTGTCGTCCCAAATGCCTGCGCAAAGAGTGTCCAGTCGCTGAGGAATGTTGTCCAGCACTGAAGAGACAATATTTGTTCAATCACTGTGAGAATACCTTGCTATGTGGGCACAACAGCACGATGTCTGCTGTGTCCACAATAAAAAATCTGTCTATTCATTAAAAGAGGGGGGCACGTTGTTATCCTCAATAAACTCCTTAATAGTCCCATCGGCAAGCCACGTCTCGATACATTCGTTGACAAAAGCCGCCAGTTCCTTGTTGGCGAGCTTTGTGACAATACCGTACTGCTGGGGCATGAAACGGATAGACGTCAGCAGATGGGTGCCCGAATCAAGATAGCCAGCAAGGATGGAGCCATCCACACAAAAAGCCTGGACCTGTCCAGCATCCAGTGCTGCTTTAATAGACGGATAGTCCGGAAAAGTCTGGAAGTTATTGGTGTCACTCAAGGTGACACCATGCTGCTCCGCAGCCTTGATCAACCCTTCCTTGGAGGTAGAACCTTCTGCAACCCCCACTTTTTTTATCCTTCAAATCATTATAACTATCAATATTTGACGATTTCTTAACCAAAAGAGAAATGGCGTCGATATAATACGGAGTAGAAAAATTCCAAGTTTTCTTTGCGTTCTTCCGTGATGGTGAACGTGGCAATAAACCATGTCGATATCGCCAGAATCTACCAATTGCCCGCGTGTTTTGGCAGTCACGGGCACATAGATGATGTTATTAGCCTTAAGGCCCATGCGCATAGCCAATTTTTTGGCGATGTCGACTTCCATTCCCTGAAAATTACCGGACAAATCCTGCACACTGAAGCCAGGGACATCAGTTTTAACGCCGACACGCAACTGGCCGCGTTTAACGATATTCTTAACTTCCTGCGGTAGATCCATCGCCTGAGAGATAGGCGCCGTTATACCCAACATCAGCGCGGCAGTTAGAACAATAGTAAGAATAAAATGCATCTTTTTCTCCTCCTTGTTCATGCGCGGCTAAAGCGCATATAGTATTGAGGTGACAGAGAGCCTATCCATCGAACAGAGAACGAACATCCAAAGAAGCAATAGCTAAGAAAAATACTCTCTGGAATCATGTCTGCTCGCATGGATACAAAGCATGCGAGAACATTTTTAATCCAATACCTTGCAGATGGATAGTTACAGGGGCTACATCACATCTAAGTCAAGCGCCTTAGTGCAGAATTTTTCCCAAAACTGCTTCACTCTGTCGTGAATGGGACTGAAAAAAATGATCTGGCGTGCCTTCCTCAATCACCATTCCATGATCCATGAAAATGACGCGGTCGGCTACTTCACGCGCAAAAGCCCATTTCATGCGTTACTATGACCATGGTGATGCTCTCACTAGCCAGCTTGACCATAACGTTCAGCACCTCTTGAACTGTTTCAGGATCAAGCGCGGAGGTCGGCTCGTCAAACAGGATAATCTTTGTCTGCGAACAAAGGGCACGTGCGATGGCCACACGCTGCTGCTGTCCTCCAGAGAGTACGGCAGGATAGGCCTGCGCTTTGCGAACAAGGCCAACGACGTCAAGGTAATGGTAGGCCATCTCCTCTGCTTCCCTACGACTTTTCTTGAACAGCTTCATAGGAGCCAGAGTAAGATTCTCCAACACGCTCAGATGAGGATATAGGTTAAACTGCTGGAAAACCATGGCAGACGTACTGCGTACAACTTCTATGCGATTTTTTTTCGTCAGCTCCGTTCCGTTGATGAACACCTGTCCGCTAGTAGGCATCTCAAGACCGTTCATACAGCGCACTGTCGTCGACTTGCCGGATCCAGAAGGACCAATGATGACAAGCTTTTCCCCCCTCCCGAACGGTCAAGTTGACGTCTTTCAGCACTTCATGGTTGCCGAAAAATTTGTAAACATGCGAAAGCGTTATCATAACAGTAGGTGCTTCTCCTCAAAATTCTCTGGGAACGAGCATGCACGAGATGCTAGTATTGTTTTATAGTGCCCCCTTTGCTAGTTTTGTCAAACTAAAGCCCACTGAGTTTTTGGTGGTTGCGTAGCCTTGCGCCACCCCCTACTTTTGCTACCTCGCCAAAAGAAAAGAGCAGCTACCCGTCAGTAACTGCCCTGGCTATCTTTGGTGCGAGAGACGGGACTTGAACCCGTATGGATAAACCGCTGGATTCTAAGTCCAGTGCGTCTACCAATTCCGCCACTCTCGCAAAGATAACTTTTATACCACAGACACCACTTTCCCGCAAGCCTCGGCCAGCCCTCCCCTCAGTACCGGACAGCAGGAAAAAAGGGAAACGACAACAGTCCCGGAGGGGCCCGATCTTGCCGCCTGGCGAACTGCCGGGAGGCCTCTCTTCGGGATGCTTCCCTCCCACTGCAATACATGCGGAGAGGATGGGAGGCGTGGAGGAAAAGAGAGCTTGGGAAATGAGAAAGGGAGAGTCTTCTCCCCGGATCTCGCCTCCCCGCTAGCGCAGCAGCAGCCGCTTGCCGTCGGGACGCGCCTCCAGCACTTCACCGATCTCCACGGCCATCTCGCCCCTGGCCTCCAGCCAGTCACGCACCGTGGTCAGCTCTTCACCCGGCACGGCCAGCACGATACCGCCCGAGGTCTGGGCATCGAATACGATGCTTTCCACTGCCTCATCCACCGAAGGAGCCACGTCCACGGCAGGAGCGCAGTGGGTGCGGTTGAGATGGCTGCCCGCCGGGATGAGGCCCATGCGGGCATACTCCAGAGCGTGGGGCAGCAGCGGCAGGGCTTCCGTCTGCAATGATACGCAGACGCCCGAGGCCTGCGCCATCTCCAGCAGATGCCCGCCCAGGCCAAAACCGGTGATGTCCGTGGCGGCCGGGATGCGGAAGTGGGCGATGGCCTCCCCGGGGATACGGTTGAGACGTCCGCACCAGCGCTGCAGCAGCGCTTCGCTTTCCTCATGATCGTCCCAGCGTGCCTTGACGCCTGTAGCCAGGATGCCCGTGCCCAGCGGCTTGGTCAGCAGCAGACGCAGGCCCGGCCGCAGCTTGTCATTGGCGGCCACATGATCGGGATCGATGATGCCGGTCACGGCCATGCCGTACTTGAGTTCGTCATCCTGCACCGTATGCCCGCCGGCCAGCACGGCCCCGGCTTCTTCCAGGGCATCCATGCCGCCGCGCAGGATATTGGCCAGGATGTTCTCCGGGTCGTTCTCGGTCAGGCAGGTGGGGAAAAACGCCACGTTCATGGCACACCAGGGCTGCCCGCCCAGTGCGTAGACATCCGACAGGGCATTGCAGGCCGCGATGCGGCCGAACCAGAAGGCATCGTTGACGATGGGCGCCAGGATGTCCACGGTCTGCACGATGGCCTTGCCCGCCGGCATGCGCACGACAACGGCATCCTCGTTGCGGGCACGCCCGGCGATGACGCGCTGCTCCAGATCCGACGATCCACGGGGCGCGAGGCCCCGCAAAAGCTGCTCCAGGGCCCCTGGAGCCATTTTTGCCGCTCAGCCGGCGGCCCGGGCCTTTTCCAGCAACTTCATGATGAACCTCGCTTTGTTGAAAAATGAAAGGATGCCGCACAGGCACAGGCCGTCCATGCCATGAAAGCCCCCCTGCTGGCAAGTCATGACAGAGAGGGGACGACAAAGGTCAGTGGATGGCTGCTTGATAGTATTGAGGGGGCGAGGGGAACTTTTCCTTGCGCCAAAAGCTTCCCCTCGCCCCCTCAAACTCCCCCCCACTCTCCTCAAAACGCGCTCATAAAGAACCCAGAAAGACATGCGGAAGAGAGATATTCCACCAGGCTGCCCTGCTCTATGGATCTGCCGGCTGCCTCCGGCGTGAGACCCAAGAAGGACAAGGGAACGGGAACGCCTGCAGCGTATGTAAAAAAGGGATAGGGGCTGTCGGTCAGTACAGGCATGTGAGTGCACAGGCTGCGTTGTCGTGGAGCGCCAAACTTTCCGGACAGCGCGTAGGAGATGCAGGCTCCGGGCTGATACACGGCCGTACGGAGGCACCGAAAGAGATGGGGATCCCCTCGTCTTGCCGCATATATCGGCCGGGCTACCGGCATGCATACAGGAAAGGAGGGCCCCCGAAGGGCAGCACGCCGCCCTGCAGGAGGACGCCCTCCTCCCCTGCCAGCTACTTCCCTAAAACGCAAAAAGGCCCCCTTGCGGGGGCCCTTGTATCCTTTTCCCTCGTCCGGCCGGAGCCGGACACGGTCATCGGAACTACTCGGCGCTTTCAGCCTTGGCGGGAGCTTCCGTCTTGGCTTCGGGCAGGCGGGTCAGTTCGATGATGGCCATGGGAGCGTTATCGCCCTTGCGGGGCATGGCCAGCTTCATCACGCGGGTGTAACCACCAGGCACACCGGCGAACTGGGGACCAATTTCGTCAAACAGGCGCTTAACCAGAGCGTAGTCGCACAGCACGCGGTAAGCCAGACGGCGGGCGTGCAGGTCGTTGCGCTTGGCCAGGGAGATCAGCGGCTCGACAACGCCGCGGAGTTCCTTGGCTTTCACTTCGGTGGTGCGGATGCGGCCGTGGATAAGCAGCGCCTTGGCGAGATTGTGCAACAGGGCCTTACGGTGCGCAGGCGTCCGCGAAAGTTTTTTGCCGGAATTGCTATGCCTCATTTTGCTGCTTCCTTTTCCAGTCCTGATATTTCTTTTCGAAACCGTCAACCTTCATGCCGAAATCAAGGCCCATGTCGTGCAGGACTTCCTTGATCTCGTCCAGAGATTTACGGCCGAAGTTCTTGGTTTTGAGCATTTCAGCCTCGGAACGCTGCACCAGTTCGCCCACCAGCGCGATGTTGGCACTGCGCAGGCAGTTGGTGGCGCGCACCGAAAGCTCGAGATCGTCGATGCTCTTGAAGAGATGCTCGTTGGTCTCGCCGCTGTCGCTGCTGCCGTGACGCATGTCACCGGACACACGTTCATCGAAGTTGATGAACACCGAGATCTGATCCTTGATGATCTTGGCGCTGTACGCGATGGCATCTTCAGGGGTCAGCGAGCCGTCGGTCCACACTTCGAGGATCAGGCGGTCATAGTTGGTCATCTGCCCCACACGAGCCTGCTCCACAGCGTAGGCGACCTTGCGAACCGGCGAGAAGGAGGAGTCCAGCTTAATCAAACCGATTTCATCGGCAAGACCTTCGTGCATGTCGGCAGGCACATAGCCCTTGCCCATGCGCACTTCAAATTCCATCTCCAGCACCACGTCCTCGGTGAGGGTGGCGATGTGCTGTTCAGGATTGAGCACGGTCACATGCTGATTGGCCTGAATCTGGGCGGCCGTAACAGGCCCTTTGCTGTCAACGCGAAGCGTCAGGCGCTGCGGTTCGTCCGTGTCCATGCGCAGACGCACCTGCTTGATGTTCAGCACCACGTCGGTCACGTCTTCGAGGACGCCGTGGATGGTGGTGAACTCATGCTGCACGCCGGTAATCTTCACAGACACAAAGGCAGCACCCTGCAGGGAGGCAAGCAGCACACGACGCATGGCATTGCCGATGGTGGTGCCGTAACCTCTCTCCAGCGGTTCGCAAACAAACTTGCCGTGCGTGCTGCTGGCCGTGTCTTCGTCGCGCAGGATCTGGTCGGGCTTGACGAGCTCGTTCCAGTTGCGCGCATTGATAAGGCGTTCGCCCTGTTTGATAAGCATGAAGCCCCCGCTTATTTCGAGTAAAGTTCAACGATCAGCTGTTCATTGACCGGGAACTGGATGTCGTCACGCTGCGGCAGAGCCTTCACGGTGCCCTTGAAAGCGGCGCCGTCGGCTTCCAGCCAGGCGGGGCAACCGCGGCGGGCGATGACTTCCTGGGCTTCGGCCAGAACGGGGATCTTGCGGTTCTTTTCGGGCACTTCGATGGTATCGCCCACGCGCACCTGCAGCGAGGGGATGGTCACCTTGTGGCCATTGAGGGTGAAGATGCCGTGACGCACCAGCTGACGGGCCTGGTTACGGGAGTTGGCGAAACCGAGACGGTACACCACGTTGTCCAGGCGGCGTTCCAGGATCACCAGCAGGTTGGTACCGGTGACGCCCTTCTGCATTTCAGCCTTTTCGAAGTATCCACGGAACTGCTTTTCCAGGATACCGTAGCTGCGGCGGGTCTTCTGCTTCTCGCGCAGCTGGACAGCGTATTCGCTGACTTTCTTACGCGCACGGCCGTGCTGGCAGGAGCGTAGGGACGGCGATCATAAGCGCACTTGTCGGTAAAGCAGCGGTCGCCCTTCAGGAAGAGCTTGCAGCCCTCGCGACGGCAAATGCGGCATTTGGCTTCAGTATATTTGGCCATTTGAAGAATCCTCTTGCGTTGATTACCACTGCCTCTCGGGCAGCCTACACGCGACGGCGCTTAGGCGGCCGGCAACCATTGTGGGGATGGGCGTAACGTCGCGGATGAAAGCAACCCGGAAGCCAACAGCGGCAATGGCGCGCATGGCGGCTTCACGACCGGAGCCGGGGCCCTTCACATACACACCCACGGTGCGCATGCCGTTGTCCTGAGCCTTGCGGGCGGCAGTTTCGGCAGCAACCTGGGCAGCGAAGGGGGTGGACTTGCGGGAACCCTTGAAACCGCTCTGGCCGGAAGAGGCCCAGCTGATGGCGTTGCCGCGAGTGTCCGTAAAGGTGATGATGGTATTGTTGAACGAAGCCTGGATGTGGGCAATGCCCACGGGCACGTTCTTCTTTTCTCTTTTCTTGACCACTTTCTTGGGTCTGGCCATGATATTACCTCAATCTGGCTAAATTCGCGTGAAAAGGAATGCGCCCTACTTCTTCTTGCCCACCACACCGCGACGGGGACCCTTGCGGGTACGCGCATTGGTGTGGGTGCGCTGACCGTGCACGGGCAGGCCGCGACGGTGACGCAGGCCACGGAAGCAGCCGATGTCCATGAGGCGCTTGATATTGGTAGAGATCTCGCGACGGAGGTCGCCTTCCACCTGTAGTTCTGTTCGAGTTCCTTACGGATCTCGTTCACTTCGTCGGCGGAAAGATCATCAATGTTGCGCTCCCAGTTCACACCGGTGGTGCTCAGGATCTGCAGGGCCGTAGCACGGCCGATGCCATAGATATAGGTGAGCGCAATGTCCACACGTTTGCCACGAGGCAAATCAACACCTGCAATTCTCGCCACAGTACGTCTCCTGCCCTAGCCCTGGCGCTGCTTGTGCCGGGGGTTTTCGCAGATAACTCGAAGAACACCCTTGCGCCGGATCACCTTGCACTTGGGGCATATTTTTTTGACGGAAGGTCTGACTTTCATGATTCGTCTCCAATGAGTGGCAAAGCCATCCGGCTTTGCGTGACCAAGGTTTGCCGCTGCCGGAAGCACAACACAAACCCGGTCAATACGGCTGCTCACCGCTCATTAGCAGCGGGAACAGAAACCTTTATCCATCTTTACCTGCTCTGTCAACAACCAATTGTCGTCCGGTTCAGGCCGCGGTCCGAAATGCTCAGGATCCGGGGCCCGTCCGGCGTAATGGCTCACACTGTGTTCAAAATGCGCAGCCAGGCGGCGGTCGCGTGTCACAGCAGTCCATTTGTCTTCCAGAACGTCCACCTCGTAGCTGCCGGCGGTGACCATGGGCTCAATGGCGATGACCATGCCGTTACGCAGGGTCAGCCCGCGGCCACCGGGGTGATAGTTGGGGACTTCCGGCTTTTCGTGCATCTTGGCGCCAACTCCGTGGCCCACATACTGACGCACGACATTGAAACCGGCGGCTTCCACATAGTTCTGCACGGCCATACCGATGGCATAGACATCGTTACCGGCACGCGCCTGCTCGATGCCGACATAGAGGCTCTCCTCCGTGACGCGCATGAGCTTGCAGGCTTCCTCGCTCACCTTGCCCACAGGGAAGGTACGCGCAGCGTCGCCCACAAAACCTTCAAAGACCACGCCCATGTCGACGCTGACGATGTCCCCTTCCTCAAGCAGCCGCGGGAGAGGGGAAACCGTGGACCACCTGCTCGTTGACCGAGCAGCATGTGGCGTATGGGGGTAGCCGTAATAGCCCAAAAAGGCCGGTTTCACTTTATAATCGGCGCACATGTCGCGCGCCAGTTCTTCAAAGCGCATGGTCGTTTCGCCCGGCTTCACGATGTCGCCGATGGCATCCAGGATGTTGGCCACCATACGGTTGGCCTCGCGCAGGCAGGCGATCTCCCGCTCATTTTTGATGAATGCGCCTTGATACTTCTTCATGACTTTCCAGCTCTCTTTGCCAGAATTACATGCGGCCGCCCTTGCGGGCCGCCTTGTTCATCAACCCCTGGTACTGGGTTGAGATCATGTGGGACTCGACCTGATTCATGAAGTCCATGGCCACGCCGACAAGGATCAGCAGGCTGGTACCACCGAAGTAGAACGGCACGTTGAACTTGGCGATCATGAGCATGGGCAGCAGGGAAATGGCCGAGATGTACACCGCGCCGCTCAGGGTCAGACGCGAGAGTACTGTGTCGATGTATTCCTGGGTGCGTTCGCCGGGACGGATGCCGGGGACGAAGCCGCCGTTCTTCTTCAGGTTCTCGGCCATATCCTTCGGGTCGATGATGATGGCCGTGTAGAAGTAGCAGAAGAAGAAGATCAGGACAACATAGAGCACATTGTACAGGACGCCGTGCGGAGCAAAGAAGTCCGTGACCATCCTGACGTATTCATTGGTGGAGAACTGGCCCACCGTGGCCGGGAACAGCAGCAGCGACGAGGCGAAAATGGGCGGGATGACGCCCGCCGTATTGACGCGCAGGGGCAGGTGCGTGTTCTGGCCGCCAAACATCTTGCGTCCGATCTGGCGCTTGGCGTAGCTGATGGGGATACGGCGCTGGGCACGCTCCACGAACACGATGGCCGTCAGCACGGCGGCCATGAGCAGCACGATGATGACCGCGAGGAAGATGCTCATGCTGCCGGACTTGATGAGGTCCATGGACTGCATGATGCCGCGCGGGATGCCCACCACGATACCGCAGAAGATGATCAGGGAGATGCCGTTGCCGATACCGCGTTCAGTGATCTGCTCACCCAGCCACATGACGAGCATGGAACCGGCCGTGAAGGTGGCCATGGTCACCATGCGGAAATGCCAGCCCGCATTGAGCACGATGGGCGTGCCGTCGGGGCTGGTCATGGATTCGAGCCCGATGGAGATGAACAGGCCCTGCACCAGGGTGATCAGCACGGTCAGGTAACGGGTGTACTGGGTTATCTTGCGGCGTCCGGCCTGGCCTTCTTCCTTGGCCATGCGCTTGATGTCGGGGCTCACCACCTGCAAAAGCTGCATGATGATGGACGCCGAGATGTAGGGCATGACACCCAGAGCGAAGACGGACACGTTGGACAGGCCGCCACCGGAGAACATGTCGAACATGTCGAACAACGTTCCCGACAGGCTTTTGAAGTACGCGGCCAGGGCCGCGGCATCCACACCGGGGATGGGCACATGCACACCGATTCTGTAGCAGCACAGAAGGAGGAAGGTCCAGCCCAGGCGCTTGGCCAGAGAAGATTGTCCGAGGGATTAACCGATGCTGATGCCATGAATCACTCGTTACCTTTTACGCTGTAAGGGACGCATATGCGCGGGAGCGTCTTTACCCCGCGCCCATTCCGGCGCGGGGTCAAAGACATCCGCCTGCCGTTACCGGCATGGCGCATAATTACTCAGCCGCTTGCGCAGCTTCAAGTTCGGTGGCTTCGCCGCCGGCGTTGCGGATCTTTTCCGCAGCGGCCTGGCTGAACTTGTGAGCTTCCACCTTGATGGCCGACTTCACTTCGCCGCGGGAAAGCACTTTCACGGGCGCGCCCAGACGGGCCAGGCCGCGGGCGTAGATGTCGTCCAGGGTGATCTCGCTCTTGCCTTCAAAGGCTTCCTGCAGACGGTCCAGATTGATCACGTCGTAGGTCACCTTGAAGGGGAAGTTCTTGAAGCCGTGCTTGGGAAGACGACGCTGCAGGGGCATCTGGCCGCCTTCGAAACCGGGACGCACACCGCCGCCGGCACGGGCGTTCTGACCCTTGTTACCCTTGCCAGCGGTGCAGCCCAGGCCGGAACCGGAACCACGGCCCACACGACGGCGGGTTTTGCGCTCTTCCGGGAAGGGAAAGAGATTGTGCAGTTGCATGATATATACTCCTCCTGCGGCCGTGGACTAGTCCACCAGGGCCACAAGGTGCGAAACTTTGGCGATGATGCCCCGGATGGCCGGGGTGTCCTTGAACGACTTGACCTGTTCGCGACGCTTGAGGCCAAGGGAGTCCAGCAGCTTGCGCTGGGCCGGCGTGGTGCCGATGCGAGAACGCACGAGTTTGACCGTAATTTCAGCCATGACTTACTTCCTCGGGGCTTCGAGCTTCTTGCCACGCAGCTCGGACACTTCGTCAGCGCTGCGCAGGGAGATCAGGCCCTGCATGGTGGCACGCAGCACGTTATGGGGGTTGTTGGTGCCGATGGCCTTGGCCAGGACGTCACGCACGCCCACGGCTTCCATGACGGCACGCACGGCACCACCGGCGATGATACCGGTACCTTCGGAGGCGGGCTTCAGCATGACGCGACCAGCGCCGAAGCGGCCCAGCACTTCGTAAGGCAGGGTGCCTTCCACCAGAGGAATCTGCACGCGGTTCTTGCGAGCGCGTTCAGTGGCCTTGCGCAGGGCTTCGGGCACTTCCTGGGCCTTG
>VOFD01001200.1_pt1 | contig 21893 bp, 35 predicted proteins | sample 5384101 | NCBI WGS metagenome assembly VOFD01 (sample SAMN12384723, study PRJNA508395) | human gut metagenome | isolation source: healthy gut C | host: Homo sapiens
GAGAACATCTTTTGTCTCTTTGTTACCATCTTGTAACGTTCACCCATGATCACGTTAAATACAGCCTGTGTACCAACGATCTGTGAGGACGGTGTAACCAGAGGGCACTCACCAAGGTCTTTTCTTACACGCGGTACTTCTTCCAGAACATCGTAGAACTTGTCTTCTGCGTGCTGTTCTTTCAGCTGAGAGGTCAGGTTGGAAAGCATTCCGCCCGGTACCTGGTACAGCAGTGTCTTGATGTTTACGCCCATGTTCTTCGGATTGAGCAGTCCGCTCTCCAGTGCATCGTCACGGATCGGTCTGAAGTAATCAGCGATCTCTGCCAGAAGCTTCTGATCCAGGCCGGTATCGTACGGTGTGCCTTTGAAGGTCTCTACCATAACTTCGGTTGCCGGCTGAGAAGTTCCCAGTGCGAACGGTGACATTGCAGTATCGATGACATCGATACCGGCTTCTACGGCTTTCAGGTAAGTCATGGAAGCAACACCGGAGGTGTAGTGTGTATGCAGCTGAACCGGGATCTTAACTGGTCTTTTTCAGAGCGGTTACCAGTTCGGTTGCTTTGTACGGAAGGAGAAGTCCTGCCATATCTTTGATACAGATGGAGTCTGCACCCATGTTCTCAACGTCTTTTGCCATCTTTGTCCAGTAATCCAGGGTGTAAGCATCACCCAGTGTATAAGAAAGGGCGATCTGTGCATGACCATTTTCTTTGTTTGCTGCTTTTACTGCAGTTTCCAGATTACGCATATCATTTAAACAGTCAAAGATACGAATAACATCAATTCCGTTTGCAATAGACTTCTGTACAAAATACTCAACTACATCATCTGCGTAATGATTGTAACCAAGAATGTTCTGTCCACGAAACAACATCTGAAGCTTCGTATTCTTAAAGCCGTCTCTTAATTTGCGAAGTCTCTCCCACGGATCTTCCTTTAAGAAACGCAGGCAGGCATCAAATGTTGCACCTCCCCAGCATTCTACTGCATGATAACCAACCTGATCCATCTTATCTACGATAGGAAGCATCTGTTCTGTGGTCATACGTGTTGCGATCTGGGACTGATGAGCGTCACGCAGAATGGTTTCTGTAATACCAACTGGTTTTTTGCATTATTCTGCTTTTTGCAATATCTGCCATGATCTATATCCTCCTAAGTTAATAACGTTTTATACTCCGAAAATAGCCATGAATGTTCCGGCTGCTACGGCTGTACCGATAACACCGGCAACGTTAGGGCCCATTGCGTGCATCAGAAGGAAGTTTGTAGGATCTGCCTCTGCACCCACTTTCTGAGATACACGGGCTGCCATAGGTACTGCGGACACACCTGCGGAACCGATCAACGGGTTTACCTTGCCGCCTGAGAGCTTGCACATCAGTTTACCAAACAGGACACCGCCCGCAGTACCGAATGCAAATGCGATCAGACCAAGTGCTACGATTTTCAGAGTATCCAGGTTCAGGAATGCTTCTGCACTTGTGGAAGCACCAACGGATGTACCCAGAAGGATAACTACGATATACATCAGGGCATTGGAAGCAGTTTCTGTCAGCTGTTTAACGACGCCGCACTCACTGAACAGGTTGCCTAGCATCAGCATACCAACCAGGGGAGCTGTGGTCGGAAGAAGCAGGCAGACAACGACCGTAACGATGATCGGGAACAGGATCTTCTCCAGCTTGGATACGGGACGGAAGCTGCTCCATCTTGATCTTACGCTCTTTCCTCAGTGGTCAGAAGCTTCATGATCGGCGGCTGGATAACCGGCACCAGAGACATATAGGAATATGCTGCTACCGCAATTGATCCCATCAGTGCGGACTGTCCAAGCTTACCGGCCAGGAAAATGGAAGTCGGGCCATCTGCTCCACCGATGATGGAGATCGCGCTGCTGCCTTTCCGTTGAATCCCATCAGGATTGCCAGGAAGTAAGTTGCATAGATACCAAGCTGTCTTCGCACCAAGCAGGAAACTGATCGGATTTGCAATCAGCGGACCAAAGTCCGTCATGGCGCCTACGCCCATGAAGATCAGGGACGGCAGGATGCTCCACTCATCCAGTAAATAGAAATAATGTAAAAGTCCACCTACACCGTTTGATGTCTCTTCCGGTGATGCCATGATATCCGGGTAAATATTTACCAGCAGCATGCCGAAGGCAATGGGAACCAGAAGAAGCGGTTCAAACCCTTTTGCGATTGCCAGGAAAAGGAATACACAGGCAACTGCGATCATCAGGTAGTTTCCCCAGGTCAGGTTAAAAAACGCCGTTTGATGGAGCAGGTTGGACAACGTATCAATTACGTATGACATAATTCAACCTCCAATATCTTAGTTCATGGTTGCCAGAACATCACCATTTTCAACTGCTGCACCAACTGCAACATCAATGCTTGCGATAGTACCGTCCTGAGGTGCTACTACAGGGATTTCCATTTTCATAGCTTCCAGAATGATAATGTTGTCACCTGCTTTTACGCTCTGTCCTACAGAAGCTTCGATTTTCAGGACTTTGCCCGGTACGGAAGCTTCTACTTTAACGGAACCTGCACCTGCTCTTTGCCTTCGGAGGCTGCTTTTGGAGCTGCTTTTGGTGCTTTGCCTTCGGAGCTGCCTTTGGTGCTGTAGGTGCTTTGCACTTCCTGTTCCTTCTTCTACTGTTACATCATAAGCTGTACCATTTACTGTGATTGTATATGTTTTCATTTCAAATCCTCCTGTCAGGCTCTGTGCCATTTATTTGATTTCTTGATTGAACGGACAACAAAACTGTCTCCTGAAGTATTTTCGTAAGCTGCGATCGCTGCGGAAATAACCGCTACCAGTTCCAGGTCATCTGCAAAATCTTCATCTGCCGCTTCGCTCTGGGCGATTGCCGGTGCAGGTGCCTCTTCTGCTTTCGGTGCTTCCTCTGCGGCTTTCTTCTTGCCGACATTCTGGAATTTCTCTATGTACTTGAACAGTCCGATCACAAAGCTTAAGAATACCAGCATCAGAAATACGATGCCGATTCCCATCAGTGTGTTCATTCCGGCACAGCTTTGCATATTTCTTTGCCAGAGAATACTGTACGCTGTAGGTCATGCTGGTGTACATCTGCTGACCTAAATCCAGCATCAGGACAACATCTGCTTTTGCTTTTTCAAACTGAGCAACGGTTGAGATCGTAACAACGTCTCCGTCTTTTTCCACATCCTGGGAAACGATGGAAGAATAAGCACCAAGCTCATCTTTTACACTTTTCCAGGACTCCATGGTCGCCGTGGTAAATGCATCATCCTGTGCAAGATAGTTTTCGATTTCTTCATCAGAAAATCCTGCGATCTGTGAGATCAGTGTCTCTCTGCGGACTTGTAGTTGGCAACCTCATCCTCTGTCACGGTATCTCTGCTGCAAATGCACATACGGACATGGCAAGTGTCAGAGCCAGTACACAGACCATCGCCAATAAACTTTTTAATTTTCGATTCATATTATTCACCTCACTTATACCGTGCCATGTTTTTTCGCCGGGCGGTCTTCTCTTTTTGTGAATAACATTTCAAATGCACCGATTACATACTTTCTGGTGTCTTCTGCGGAAATGATGGTATCAACATATCCTCTTCTTTGCGCGGACTGTACGCTCTCCTGCAGGCTTGCATATTCTGTCGCCTTTTCGTTGATCGTAGTTGCGTCAGCATCCGCATACATGATCTTGGGCGCCAGTTTTGCATCCATCATGCCAATGCTCGCATCTTCCCATGCATAAGTCATATCTGCTCCGACTGCCTTGCTGTTCATGGCAACATAGGCACTTCCGTAAGCTTTTCCGATGATCACATTTACCTTCGGAACGGTAGCATCTGCAAATGCATGTGTCATCTCTGCAACTGCGGTTGCGATGCATCTCTCAGAATGTTTGTCTGCCTTGAAACCGGTTACATTGGTCAGAGTCAGTACCGGGATATTGAATGCGTCACAGAATTTTACGAATCTGGCCGCTTTTCTTGCTCCTCTTGCAGTCAGGACTGCTTCAAACTCTTCTGCTTTTTCACCGTCTGCACCGTAAACTTCCGTACGGTTTGCTACAGCTCCGACGGTTGTTCCGTTCAGTTTCAGGAAACCGGTTACCATCTCTTTTGCATAGTCCGCTTTTGTCTCAACAAAATCCTGGTCATCTGCGATGTTGGAAAGAAGGATCGCCGTATCGCCTCTTTGCATTTGCAAGATCTGCACATACACGGTTCAGATCATCGCCGCAGTCATCCACTGCATCTTCTTCGTTGTTTGCCGGAAGCGGCGTTACCAGTTTGCGGATACCTGAGAGAACTTCGTCTTCGCCGCCAGTAAAGTCAACCAGTCCTGCGTCCTCACTCTGGAATTTTGCGGATGCGGTATTGCATTTGGAAACTTCGTTTCCGTCCAGTGCGTTCGGGGAGTTTACGAAAAGTTTTCCGTTTTTAGACTCCATGAACGTGAAGTCTGTCATGGCCGGGATGAGTGCCATACCGCCGCCGCATGTGCCAAATACTGCCGTGATCTGCGGAATCACGCCGGATGCCAGTACCTGTTTTGCATAGATCTCACCCAGTGCATTCAGTGCATCGGTTGCTTCCTGCAGACGGATACCTGCACAGTCGATCAGTCCGATCACCGGTGCACCCATCTTTAATGCCATATCGTACAGACGTGCGATTTTCTTTGCGTGCATTTCGCCGATGGATCCACCCATTACAGACGCGTCCTGGCTGTATACATAAACCAGTTTGTCATCGATCACACCATATCCGGTGATAACACCGTCTGACGGTGTTGCTGTCTGCTTCAGGTTGAAATCTGTGTTTCTGGCAGTCACACAACCTCCGATTTCAACAAAGCTGTTCTCATCAAGTAAAGAAGCGATTCTTGTACTTGCCAAGTTTTGTGCTGTATTACTCATTGTTCAGCCCTCCATTAATAATTTATTAAAAAGAAAAAAAATTTTCTGCCGATTGTAATTGTAATGGTTTTTGGAAGATTTAGCAAGTATTTTCTCGTTTTCTCACTTTTTTTTTGTAGCACAACACCAGAAATAATCGAATTTCATTCATGTTCCGTCATGCACATTCATTTTATTTCATTTTCGTTGAATTTTAAACTCTTTCGTTGAATTTTGAACATAGCCTCAAACCTCTTACTTTGCATGTAAGAATGACCGAATGATATTCTGACCTTTTATTTTCCGTCATCATCCGAATATGAAAAACTTTTTATGATCTGCCCGGCACACCACGACAGACTGATGCGTTCTGCCCCATCCGCAGTCACGATCTCGTTTTCTTTGATTTTTTCATTATTTAAAAACAGCGTTACGTTTCCCATCACCGTATCTGCTTCAAGGGGAGCCGCTGTTTTCGTTTTCATATGGCAGACCAGCTTCACCTCATCTTCATCCGATACAAGAAGGCGGATCTTATGCTCTTTTGTCTGCCCGCCCCGGGACTGCACCGCCGTTTTTACAAGACATGGATCTTTGATCTTTCCACTTGCCGGAATCCCGTCTTCCACCAGCACCTGCGGTGTCTGTGCGTTCATTTCAAATTCCCGGATGTAAAAATGTTCTTTTGCATAATCCATCAGCTTTTTCGTATCTGTCCACTTATAGCTCCGGTTGTTCGGCCAGCCGCATTTGCCCAGCAGTGCCACCACAAAGGTTCTGCCTTCGCTTTCCAGTGCCCCGACATAACAGTAACCTGCCTTTCCGGTAAATCCAGTCTTTCCGGTCAGTGCCCCTTCCATCATATCGAGGAATGCATTGTGATTGTAACAGCTGTAATGTTTCTTCTGCTCTACATCTGAAAATTCATACGTTTTTGTGCGGGTGATTTCAAGAAATTCATCCCTTTTCGGTGACTGCATGATGCAGTAACGCAGGATTCTTGCAAGATCCACAGCCGTCGTTGCGTGTTCTCCGCCCGCATCTTCGTCATCGAGTCCGTTCGGTGTCACAAAATGCGTGTCGGCGCATCCGATCTCTTCTGCTTTCTGATTCATTTTTCCGCAAAAAGCTTCCACACTGCCTGCCGTTTTTTCTGCCAGGATCACAGCCGCATCGTTGTGGCTCTCCAGCATCAGAGAATACAGCAGATCCTTTACGTAAAAAGTTTCTCCCTTTTGTACGCCAAGGTGTACTTTTGGTACGCATTTTGCGTTTTCGGAGACTTCTTTGCCGTATCGGATAGATCTGTATTTTCCAGTACCAGAATGCAGGTCATGATCTTTGTTGTGCTCGCCATGGCACGTACTTCCTGCTCATTTTTCCAAACAAAATACGCCCGGAATCTCCATCCATCAGGACGGCTGACTGGGCGTACAGGCTGCATATCTTCTGCTTTTGCAGATACCGGTCTTTACAAGCGACAACAGCATAAAAGATTATAAAGCTTCGGATCACCGTAATTCTTTTTTCACTGCACACACTTCCCATCTGTTTTTCCACATGCACACGGCATCCGGTATGTTACAGTGTGTGTTCTTTTTTTCTTTTTTATGCACATCGGATACGCTCTACTCATAATTCCGCTCAAAACGACCGTTCAGATTCTGTATATCTTCGAGCGTATCATAAAAATCTTCCAGAACGGTCACCGTCTCCGGAATCGCCAGGCGAAGCAGTGCCATCAGCTCCTCTGTGCTCTGTTCACAGCGTCTGAGCGGTCTTTTTCGCATGATATGACCCTGAATGCTGTCATAGGCTCCGGTCAGCCGCATCCCCCACAGCAGAAGCATCCTCTTTGGAAATCTGTGGCACACCGTAATTCCCGTATAAAATTTCAGAGAATTTATGCTTTTTCGCACTGTCTTTTCTGGCAGTTCCAAAATGGCCGAGACCGCACGCACGCTCTCTTTTGATGCTCTCAGCTGGGCGCCGGCTTAAAAACGAAACGGATTCTTCCCCGATCTTTCCATCAGATAACGATCCAACTCAGTTTCGATCTCACCATGCCTTGCCCCGGTCTTCTCCATGTATTTTGCAATATAGGGATGACACGTACTGTCCAGCATATAATGGCAGATAAATCCAAATACATATGCCAGTGCCTCTTCATCCCCGGTTTCCTGACAGTATTCTTTGCATTTTCGAAAAAACGAGGCGCGATCTGTTCATGCATCGCCATTCCCTTCTGATTGACCGGATTTTCATGGAACAGATGATAATAAAAAAGAATATCCGATTCCATGCTGGCCGATCCGGTAAGCATTCATATGCTCTTCCACGATTTCTTTTAAATTTTCCGGAAGCTTCTGATAAACCATTTTTCCAAAAACATCATGTGTATATGTGGTTGGCATAAAACATCTCAATCCTTTCCCAGATATAAAGGCCGGTATCTTTCTGCCTCAATATCCCTATATGTCCAGTTTCAGCTGTACTTCTTCTTCTGCCTCTGCTTTAAAGTCTTCCATTTTGACCGTGCTGATCACCGGAAGCTCATCCAGCGACTGCACTCGAAACTGCGTAAAAATTCTTCCGTTGTTCCAAAAACGATCGGTTTGCCCGGTGCATCGATCCTGCCAAGCTCTCTGACCAGATCATACTCAATCAGTTTATTGATCGCATGGTCACTTTTACCCCCGCGGATCTTCTCGATCTCCGCTTTTGTGACCGGCGCTTGTAGGCGATGATCGACAACGTTTCCAGTGCCACATCAGACAGTGTTGCCTTTTGGGCTGTTTCGCCACCGGATCAGATATTCATACATCTCTTTTTTAGTGCAGAGCTGATAGGCATGTTCCAGCTCCACGATCTGAATCCCTCTGTCTTCTTTTTTATATTGCTCCATCATATCTGCGAGCAGTTCTTCTGTACTTTCAACCTTCATCTCAAGTGCCGCCGCAATCTTTTCGACTTCCACCGATCCGCCCATGGCAAACAGGATCGCCTCAACTGCCGCTTTCATCTGTCTTGTTTTTTGCGATGTGGATCTCACCGAAACTTTCCTCCTGAACGATCGTAATAACGCCTTCCTTCATCATCTCCAGAATGATGAGAAATGCTATGATAACCTGCATTTTCGTTGCCTGTCCAAGAAGCAGTTCCCGAAAATTGCAGACTTCGTGTTGCTCAATATATTCTGCCACTTTTTCCCGCATCTGATCCATGTCTACTTCTTCTTTCTGCAGTGTGCCGAACGTACTGCGGATCGGATCGATGCGGTTGTTCTGCCGCCGTATGATATCCACAAAAATCCGGTGCATCCTGGAAAGTGTCACGCCCGCAAGCGACTCTTCTGTGGATACCGGTGCTTATATGCCTTCACTTCTTCCGGCAGATCCTGCTTATGATAGAGAACCTGAGCGGCATCCTGCCTGCGTTCCTTAAGTTCATAAGAAATATATTTATACATCTTATATTCGAGCAGCTGCGCACCAGTTCCTGACGCGGATCTTCCTCTTCGCCCTCTTCGTTCACTTCTTTCGGGAGCAAAGATCCGTGATTTGATATCCAGAAGCGTTGCCGCCATCAGAAGGAACTCACTCATCACGCCAAGATCCTGCTTTTTCATTTCATGGAGATACGCCATGTACTGGTCGGTGATCTCAGCGATCGGTATATCATAAATGCTGACTTTATTCTTTTCGATCAGGTGCAGAAGCAGGTCGAGTGGTCGGCTTCAAAAGCCTGTAATTTTACTGCAATCCCCATAATTTCACCTCTTGATCCGCACGGTAACGATCTCGGTCGGATTGTTGATCCGAAACAGGCCGGAATGATTACCCATGCCGGCACCGACGACCATGCCGCTTGTATCCATCTGATACAGACCGTGGTCGTACTTCGGGAACAGCTGGAACTGCGGGCTGATGACTCCGCCAAAATACGGCAGACGGATAAAACCGCCGTGCAGATGTCCGGCAAAAAGTAAAGTCCGCACCCCAGGCAGTATATTCTTCAAAAAGACCGGATTGTGTGTCAGAAGGATCTGGTATGCATCCTGTTTTCGTTTTCCGATGCTTCGCTCCATGCCGACAACGGACGGATGTCTGCGGCTGAACCGCCGGTAATATTCCCACGGCGGCTCATACCCGGTCACGGCAACTTTCTCACCGTCGATCCAGAACCATGCCGTCTCGTTGTGCAGAACCTGCACGCCGCCGTTTTTCAGATCATCCATAAATTTCTGATATCGCTCCGGCTGATGTCTCTCCACACACATCTCATGGTTTCCGTTTACAAAACAGACCGGTGCAAGATCCGAAAGACGGGAGAGCAGAGCCACGGCTATGGCATCGCCCTCCTCCCTGTCTCCGCTTAACATATCGCCCGAAGCCAGTATCAGATCCGGTTTCTGATTCCAGGCACACTCGATGATCGGCCGGTTTCCTGGTTCGTAACAGGTCCCGTGCAGGTCACTTAAACAAAACAGGACCATTTCTCGCTTTGTGGTATCTTCTTTCTGTTTTTTGTTGTCCCTATCTCATAAAATATCTTTCTCATAACTACAACTATAACATAGGATGTCGTTATGGTCAAAATATATTTGATGCCAGGGTCAAAAAGCCTGAAACCACGATGTGCTTGCACAGGAGTGGTTTTATGGCATCTTTGTTGCTTAACATCATTTCAATCCTAAAGTAAAAACGCTTCCACACCTTCCTGGAAATAATCCACAAAACCTGCCCTCTGCACTTCTTCTGTCGTCAGGATATCCACACTTCCGATCTGTTTTCCATTCAGAAAATACTGCAGTTCTCCTGCTTTTTCCCCCTGTTTTACCGGAGCTGCAAGTGTTTCTTCTTTGATCTGCTTTCGTTCAATCTGCGAAAAGTCCACGCCTTCGGTATCCAGATAAGAAAAGGGTTCCCGGTATGTGCACAAAATACTTCTCTTTTTCCGCCGGTCACTTTGATTTCTCCGGCTTCCGGCGGCTCTTCATCTTTGTAGATCCGGCAGATTCCAAATCCGTAGTTGAGCAGCGTCGCCGCATTGGCAAACCGGATCTTCGAATCCAGTCCTGCCATGATCACGCTGATCAGTGTGATATCGCCGCGTTTTGCCGCCGCCGATACGCAGAATTTTGCCTTGCCGGTACTGCCTGTTTTCAGTCCGATACAGCCGTCATAGCTTCTGAGAAGCTTGTTGGTGTTGGTAAGCCCAAAGGCACTGCCGCCTCTTGCCGTCACATGTGTGATATCCTCCATCCAGATTGTTGTGTATTGTTCGATCTGTGGAAAGTTCAGCAGAAGCTCTCTTGACATGATTGCAATGTCACGCGGCGTTGTATAGTGATCGTCCGAATCCGTCAGGCCACAGCAGTCCACAAAATGTGTGTTCTCCATGCCAAGTCTTTGCCGCCGCCCGCTCATTCATTTTCTGAACAAAAGCTTCTTCGCTTCCGCCTATGTATTCTGCCATGGCAACGGAAGCATCGTTCCCGGATGCCACCAGAATACATTTGAGCAAAGTGTCAACCGTCTGTTTTCCCCTTCTTCCAGAAATACCTGGGAGCCGCCCATGGATTTGGCATGAGCACTTGTCACCACTTCATCCTGAAGTGTGATCTTCCCGCTCTTTATTGCTTCCATGATCAGCAGTGTGGTCATGATCTTGGTGACACTCGCCGGGCTTCGCCTTGTATCCGCCTCTTTTTCATACAGGATTTTCCCGGTCGTCAGCTCCATCAGGCAGGCTGCCGGTGATTCGATTTCCACGTTTTCTGCAAAACTCTGTCCCGGAAATGCAGCTGTCGTTCCGCCTGTGATGAGCACCAGTGCAAGCAGCAGGCTGATTCCCATTGTTTTCCACTTTTTCATATAAAACGCTCCTGTTTTTCCTATATAAACAGTATAAGCAGGCATTTGCTCATGCATGACAGGTCCGATACATTTTTCGCATCTGTTTTTGGGGACGGCGACACACTTTTATTCCTCTCATTTTCAGGATATAAAGAAAACCTCCGGCATCACTGCCAGAGGCTTCATTTGCACATATTAGTTGTATTTACGCTTACGCGCTGCTTCGGATTTCTTTTTTCTTCTTACGCTGGGCTTCTCGTAATGCTCTCTCTTGCGAATCTCCTGCTGAATGCCAGCTTTCGCACAGTTTCTTTTGAATCTGCGCAAAGCACTGTCAAGACTCTCGTTATCTTTAACAATTACGTTTGACATACGCTCACACCTAACCTCCCTCCAGTTGTAGATTGTGCATAATACAACTGTCTGGGTATTTTATTGCACTTCTGACATTATAGCATATTTTCTCGAAACGTCAAGATTTTTCTTCTTTTTTCTCGATGAAAATTTTGCTTATTTGATCTGACCTTCCAGAATTCCTGCTACGGCTTTGCGATCGCTTCCGGGATCTTATCCGGATTTTTGCCGCCAGCCTGTGCCATATTCGGTCTTCCGCCGCCGCCACCGCCGACGATCTGTGCGATGCCTTTGACCAGATTTCCGGCATGGGCACCCTGTTTCATTGCTCCGTCGGTTGCAGTTGCCATCAGGCATACTTTTCCGTCATTTGCAGATGCCAGTACTACGACACCTTCGCCCAGTTTTTCTTTGAGCTGGTCTCCAAGGTCACGCAGTCCGTTCATGTCAACGCCTTCCAGTGCGGTGCCAGCAATTTCACACCTTTGACTTCGGTAACCTTGTCCATGACATTTCCAAGTGCTCCCTGTGCCATCTTGCTCTTCAGAGCTTCGTTCTCGCTGTGCAGGGATTTTACTTCTGCCTGCAGATGCTCAATCTTGTCGCATACTTCATGCGTTCCGGCTTTCAGCTTTTGCTGCTTTTTGCCAGCTGTTCTTCTACATTTCTATAATATGCAAATACACCCTGACCGGTCAGTGCTTCGATACGTCTTACACCGGATGCAACACCTGCCTCGGATACGATCTTGAATGCCTGGATCTCGCCGGTATTTGCCACATGGGTACCGCCGCAGAGCTCGATGGAGAAGTCTCCCATGGATACAACACGTACGTTTTCGGAATATTTCTCTCCAAACAGTGCCATTGCTCCTGTTTTCTTGGCTTCGTCGATGTTCATGATTTTTGTCACAACCGGAAGGTTTGCCTGGATTTCTTTATTTACCAGTACTTCTGTCTTTGCGATCTCTTCTGCTGTCATGGCTTCGAAATGTGTGAAGTCAAAACGCAGTCTGTCCGGAGTTACCAGGGAACCTTTCTGTTCTACATGGTTTCCGAGTACGGTTTTGAGTGCTTTCTGCAACAGATGCGTTGCACTGTGGTTCTTGCAGGTATCTGCTCTTTCTTCCGGTGCAACTTCCAGCATCACTTTGTCACCAACTTTGAACATGCCCTTTGTCACATATCCGACATGTCCGATCTTGCCGCCCAGCAGTTTGATTGTTTCTTCTACTTTGAACTCAGCATCTGCGGTGCGGATCACACCGGTATCGCCTTCCTGACCGCCCATGGTTGCATAGAACGGTGTCTGTTCTACGAAGATCGTTGCCTTGTCTCCGTCAGAAACGGCATCTACAACTTCTGTCTCCGTTGTAAGTACGGTGATGTCAGATTCATAAGAAAGCTTATCATATCCCACAAATTCGGATGTGATGGATGGATCGATCTCATCGTAAACGGTTGCATCTTTTCCCATGTAGTTGGATACTTTTCGTGAAGTTCTGGCTTTGACTCTCTGCTCTTCCATTGCGGCTTTGAAGCCGTCCTCATCGATGCTGTATCCTTTCTCTTCCAGGATTTCTTTTGTCAGATCCAGCGGAAATCCATACGTATCATACAGCATAAATGCATTTGCTCCGGAAAGTACTTTCTCGCCTTTTCCTTTCATTTCTTCTTCCATACCGTTTAAGATGTCCAGACCCTGATCAATGGTCTTGCCGAATTTTTTCTTCTTCTTTGGTCAGCACATTAAAAATGAAATCTTTCTTTTCTTCTAATTCTGGATAACCATCTTTAGAACCTTCGATGACAGTCTCACTCAGTCTGCTTAAGAAATTGCCTTCGATGCCAAGCATCTTTCCGTGGCGTGCCGCACGGCGGATCAAACGGCGCAGTACATAGCCGCGTCCTTCGTTTGACGGCATGATACCATCGGAGATCATAAATGTCGCAGAACGGATATATCTGTGATCAGACGGATGGATACGTCTTTTGCATCATCCTGCTGATATTTTACATTTGCAAATTCACACACTTTGTTGCGAAGTGCCTGCAGAGTATCTACATCAAAAATAGAATCAACATCCTGAACAACAACGGCCAGACGTTCCAGCCCCATACCAGTATCGATGTTCTTCTGCTTCAGCTCGCTATAATTGCCATTTCCGTCATTCTCAAACTGGGTAAATACGTTGTTCCATACTTCCATGTAACGGTCACAGTCACAGCCAACGGTACAACCTGGCTTTCCACAGCCGTATTTTTCTCCGCGGTCGTAGTAAATTTCGGAACATGGTCCGCAAGGGCCTGCGCCGTGTTCCCAGAAGTTGTCTTCTTTTCCAAAACGGAAGATACGCTCCGGTGCAATGCCGATCTCTTTGTTCCAGATCTCGAACGCTTCCTCATCGTTCTCGTAAATAGACGGATACAGTCTTTCCGGGCATCCAGACCGACAACCTGTGTCAGAAATTCCCAGGACCAGGCGATCGCTTCATGTTTGAAATAATCGCCGAAAGAGAAATTACCAAGCATTTCAAAGAATGTACCGTGACGTGCAGTCTTTCCTACGTTTTCGATATCGCCGGTACGGATACATTTCTGACAGGTTGTAACACGTGTTCTTGGCGGCTTTTCTGCTCCCGTAAAGTATGGTTTCAGAGGTGCCATACCGGAATTGATAATCAGAAGACTGTTATCATTGTGCGGAACCAGAGAAAAGCTCTTCATTGCCAGATGACCTTTGCTCTGGAAAAATTCAAGGAACATTTTTCTAAGTTCGTTTACTCCATATGCTTTCACAACAAATCCTCCTGTGTGATCTAAATCTGTTTTTCAGGCTGTATTTCTGCCTGCATTTTTGCGTCCTTGCGGTCACGCGGCACTTTTCCGAGGCGGATTCCGCCATAGGATACACCTGCAAGGATCAGCATTTCTACAATGCTTGTGATAAAGGTTGTCAGTATTGCCATATTGCCACCTCCTGTGCTTTTTTGCACGTACTTTAGTCAGCTTTTATCTGATGATAGCCTTTCTTGCCTTTTTGATCAGGAGAACGCCGTCTTCATCAAAATCTGCACTGGTAAATACTTTTGCAAAATCCGTTACTTTTACATCATTGACAGAAACACCGCCCTGTGTTACCAGTCTTCTTGCTTCCGAACGGTTCTTTGCAAGTTTGGTATCCACCAGAAGTGTCAGGATATCTTTGCCTTCTTCCAGCTCTCTTTGCCGGGTAAGAAGTAGTCGGGATATCTGCGGTCTTTCCGCCCTGTACAAACAGTGCTCTTGCGGCAGTCTGTGCTTTCTCTGCTTCTTCTTCGCCATGTACGATCTTTGTAATCTCGTATGCCAGCACTTCTTTTGCCTTGTTGATCTCTGCACCTTCCAGTGCACCCAGTCTTCTTACTTCTTCCATCGGAAGGAATGTCAGAAGTCCTAAGCATTCTTCTACTTTGACATCTTCGATGTTTCTCCAGTACTGGTAGAATTCGTACGGGGAAGTCTTCTCCGGATCCAGCCATACTGCACCCTTCATAGTCTTGCCCATCTTGATGCCCTCGCTGGTGGTCAGCAGCTTGAAGGTCAGGCCGTAAGCCGGTTTCTGTTCTTTTCTTCGGATCAGGTCAACACCGCCCAGAATGTTGGACCACTGGTCGTTTCCGCCAAGCTCCATCTGGCGAGCCGTACAGCTGGTTCAGTTTCAGGAAATCGTAGGACTGCATCAGCATGTAGTTGAACTCAAAGAACGTCAGTCCTCTTTCCATTCTCTGTTTGTAGCACTCTGCAGTCAGCATTTTGTTGACTGAGAAATGTACCCCGATTTCACGCAGGAATTCTACATAATTCAGATCCAGCGGCCAGTCTGCATTGTTTGCGATGATCGCCTTGTCATTGTCAAAATCGATGAATCTGGAAAGCTGTTCATGGAAACGCTTTGCATTGTAATCGATCTTTTCTTTTGTCATCATATTTCGCATATCGGATTTGCCGGACGGGTCACCGATCATTGTGGTTCCGCCGCCAAGCAGGGCGATCGGTCTGTGACCTGCTCTCTGCATGTGCATCATTGCCATGATCGTCAGGAAATGTCCTGCGGTCAAGCTGTCTGCGGTTGCATCAAATCCAATGTAAAATGTTACCTTTTCTTTGCCCAGAGCTCTCTGATCTCTGCTTCGTGCGTTGTCTGCTCAATAAATCCTCTTTCTTTCAGGACGTCAAATACGTTCTGTTCCATCGTTTGATTCCTCCTTAGACTTTTTGTTTTCCAAGGGCGTAAAAGCGTAGAAAGCCCTCGCCCTTCTTATACGAAAAGGACGAGAGCTGAAATCTCGTGTTACCACCTTTATTCACAGCCGGCTCACACCAGACTGCCTCAGTAAGTACTGCCATCGGAATCCTTTCATTAAAATCCTTTTGCTGTTCTTCGCAATTTTTTTACCTATCCACAGCAATACTTTAACGTTGTTAACGGATGTCACTCCGCTGCGACCTACTTACACTTCTGTGTTCGGTGCAGAGCTCCGGAATGTATTCGCAGGAACCGCATCTGTGCCTCTCACCGGCCGGCAACTCTCTGTTGTGCAGTTGTTCTGTTACTTCTTTCCTTCACAGCCTTTGCCTCATTTTTATGTCTCATGCGGATGTCAGAAAAGATTCTGTTTTTCTCCCGTACTTCCACAATTTTGACATTATCCTCATTATAATAAGCGGGTTTTCATTTGTCAAGACTGCTTTCCGGTGTTCGCCCGGTTCCTGCGGTTTCTCATTTCCTTTTTTATTATTGATTTTGAAAATTCTGCTCTTTTACAAGTTTATCTTTCAGATTTTCAAAATAAGTGTCCCATTCTTCCTGTGCTTCTTCTGAGGAAGAATCTACCGCTTTTCATTATACTCATCATTTAACGCTGACACATAATTCTGGATCGGCGCTGTTTCTGGTATACGGTAAATTCATATGCCCAGTAATCATCCTCCGAATCAAACTGGTCGATCACGTCTTGAATATCTTCGCTGTTGTCCACGCTTTCGAGCTGTAGCTTCATATCTTCTATATATGCCTGCACCTGCTCATCCGTCACAGAATAGCCGTTTTGACTGCCGCGCGTAAAGTGCATTGTACTGCTTGATCTCTTTATCCGCATCTTTCGCCGCCTGCCCGTCATCTTCACTTTTTAATTTATAAAAAAGATTTGACCTGCTCGTATTCTTTCATCGTGATTGAGACATCTTTTTCCGACTGCATAGAGCGGTTCGTCGTCTGCACTCTGTGTGTTTATTTTTTCTTCATCTGCCGACTGTTTTTAAAATTTCACCCCAAAGTGCCGAAACCGATTTTCCCTGATTTCCTGCATAAACTGCCGAAACAGAAAGAACTGCCACCAGAGCTGCGGGCTGCGATACCCGCGCAAGTTTTCTTTTTTTCATATAGATCCAACCTTTCCTACTATTTTGTTTTGAGTGCAAATGATATAGAACCAGAATATGTAGGTATAACTGCTCCTGTACAGCATACCCAAAACGGATAATTCACTTTCGCTTTTGTAGCTCTTTTATACTTTTTACTACCAGTATTAACGTACGAATCATATCTATTCCACTTTGATCCATCATATATACCTGCTTCTTTTGTCCACGTACTAAATGTTTTTTATCGTTGTTCCATCCGATTTCAAGTGTTTTGAATTACCCATTTTCATATATGGAACTGTTGTCGCCCCTGCAACATTCATCATATAAGTTTTAGTTCTCCTGTTAAATACATTTCGTTTTCCATTATAGGTATAATACTCTCTATATGTAACTTCCACGCTACACGATGCATGTCCTCCTTCTGGTATAGAAAACCAATACGAATGATCGAATGTTCCACTCAGTCGCGAAGCGTTTTGCGAATTCATACCTATTTGTCCAAACATTATAACTCCTACTAAAACTAAAATCCCTAATACTTTTTTTAACTTATTCAACGTCATTCTCCTTTCTAAAGCCATTTTTACATATCTTTCCACGCTGGATCTTCCCATCTATTTTTGTTTTATTCCACCTCCTTTTCTGGCGTTTTCCATTTACTGTTCGATACTTTGTTATAATCGTATCCGTAACTCTCGCCTCAGCAGTATTTTCAACATAAATTTGATTCAGTTCCCCATTACTTAATGCCGCACTATAACTCCCTGTCTGTATGCTGAAAGCAAGTACTGCAATCAGTAATAAACTTTCTGCTTTTACTTTTCTTCATTTTCTTTTACCTCGAATCCATTTTCCTGCATTTCTTTCACTTCCTCTGAAGAAAGTTCTTCTTTTTCAATTTTTCCACGAATCTCACTTTTATGAATAGTATAATATTTTTCACCTTCTTTCAAAATATATGTATTCTTCGTTGTCATCTCTTCAATTCCTTCCCTGTTATAATTTCTTCTTCCGCTGGATAATATGCTGGTGTTATCATAATTACATAGGAAAAATCATCATTATCAAAAACATAGCAAGACATTTCATTTTTTGACTTTTCTTTGTTTTATTTTTTTCGATTTTTATAAATAATTTCAAACCTTTCCTTTAATTCTTTTCCGTTTCGATTTGTCAACTGAACTCCATATAAAATACCACTGTTGTTCTTTTTTTTTCTATATTTTTTAAAGCTTTGACAATAGTCTCCAAATATGTTATCTGCTCTATCTGCTCAAGATTTTCTGTCACAGTCAGGTCACACCGAATCTCAAGATTCTTTTCTAACATATCCTGCATTTTATAAACTAATGGATTCCACCAGCACACGCAACGACAAATCTGTGTTAACCATTTTATGTATAAATCTCCATTAGCAAAATGAGTGCACTCGTGAAGTAAAATGTAGTATAATTCTTCCTCTGAATATTCACATTTAGGCAAGTAAATGTTCAATCGGAATATTCCTTCTGCACATGGAATCGCAATGGCTGAATTCCGATACACTGATATTTTCTTTTTATCTTTTTTTCAGTTTTATTTGTTCAATGACAGGCTCACACATTTCATCTATCACTGAACATTTTTGAAACAGTCGATGCATTTGTCGATATTCCGTAAAATATCTCAACATTAAAATAATCGCTATCGCACTCCAAAAAATAACAATTCCATTCGCTATAGTAAAATCTACCCCTAAAAAACTATGCTCTTCAAGACCTAAAACATTATTAACGACCGGAAAAACTCCTTTTGATATTGGAATCCCTATTGATGGTTGAAAATCAACAGGAAATAACATTCGAATAACTCCCAATAAATAAAATATCAGTATTATTTGAATTCCTTTTCTGCTTGTATATGCCTTTTTCTTTTCCATCACAAAAAACAACGGAAATAAAAATGATATTCCACAAAATCGCCATAGATAAAGAAGCAATATCCAATCTCATATCTTACTGTCCTTCTTTTAATTTCTGAATAATTTCTTCCAGTTCCGATATTGTTTGTTCAATATCCGCATTTTCTTTTGCCAAAGCCACCATCACCTGTTTCGTTGAACTTTTTTCCTTCACTTTTTTCATGATAAGCTTTGCAAGATACTCTTCTCTTGTCAAAGTCGGCATCAATTTTCTTGCATATTGTCGTCCATATTGTTTCATGCCACATTCTTTCAAATACCCATTTTGAATAAGAGAACGTAAAATGTTATGAACAAGTCCGTTTGTCCATGTTGCTTTCACCCTCATTTCAACAATGTCTACACTGGTTAACATTTTTTACTATCCCAAAAAATATCCATCATCTGTCCTTCACTTTTTGTAAGCTCTTTCATTTTTTCTCGCTTTCATTCATTTAGTTTATTATTAATTTAAATTATTTACTGTGGTTTTATTTTAATTTTTTAATTTCATTTGTCAAGTTTAAAAATACCAATATTCTTCTATAAATAAGCATTTTAATAATTTTGTACAAAAAAGGCATCTTATTTTCATGAATTATATGACAAAAGTAATAAAACAAATATTTACAACAATCATAAAAAAGGTGTCTCTTGCAATTACAATACATTATTTTTATTTATATAACCTGTTTAAGCATTTAAACTTATGCAAATTTTAGTCAGGTCAACTGATAACAAAAGAATCTTTAATTACAACGCTATCTATAAAAAATAAAAACTCCATATCATCTGTGTTTAATTTATTTGAAAAAATAAAACTAACAGAAAAATGGTGCTTGATCTAACAACCAAACACCACTTTGAACTTAGAAATAGTACTAAATGTAATCTGTTTTGAAATAACAGTTGTCCAGTTTCAAACCGATACTATCTATTCTATTTTTTCTGCAACCATCTCATCAGCAACTTGTCTGATAATTTTCCCCAACAAAAAATCGTTATAACATCAACTCTCACTGATATTATAACGATTTCCTTTTTGCTTCTTCTACTTTCTTTCACATTTTTTCGATTTTCAGATCCGGATAAACGGTATAGCCCCATTCTTTTGCATTGCGGTTCAGGCTGTACTGTCCAAATGCATCTTCTGTAATCTCAAACGCAAAGGCATGTTCCAGCCAGGCATGCCGCCACTGTCTGCCGCCGCCCATCGGCTCCACGGCCGCCAGCTCTGCCACATATTCTCCTTTTGTAAGGCTTGTGGTATCAAAGTGAATCCCCACGCCTGCTGAAGTATTTTTGCAAACGCCCCAATTCCTTCGGAAACGGATGTGCCCACTGCCTGGCCGTCCGTACTGTGGATGGTACAGCGAAGATGCAGATCTGCAATTGCTTCCTGCACTCGAAACGCCACGGAAAATCCGATTCCTTCTTTTGCCGTTACCTGATTGCTGTTTTTGATATCAAGGCTTGTAAACTGCATTTTTTTCCGGTGGTCCTGCGGTCATTTGCCTCTGCTTCATAAGTATAGTGTAATTTCATCTGCACAACATCACCCAGATATTTTGCGATCGCCTCTTCCGGTTCACCGTCAAAAACAAGATGTCCTTTCTCCAGGACAATGCAGCTGGTTGCAGAGTGTGCGGATGGTTTCCATATTGTGGGATACATAGAGAATGGTTTTCTGCTCATCGTTTGAGAGCTGTGTCATTTTATCCAGACATTTCTTCTGAAAATGCATATCGCCGACCGCCAGCACTTCATCCATCAAAAGCAGTTCGGAATTTAAATGTGCCGCTACAGCAAATGCCAGTTTCACGTACATCCCGCTGGAATAACGTTTGACCGGAGTATCGATAAATTCTTCACATTCGGAAAATGCAATGATCTGATCGATACAGGCTTCGATCTCCTGTCGTTTCATTCCAAGGATGGCTCCGTTCAGATAAATATTCTCCCGCCCGGTCAGTTCTCCGTGAAACCCGGTTCCTACTTCGAGCATACTGGAAATCCTTCCCTTTACGCCGATGGCTCCTTCGGTGGGTGCCGTCACACGTGCCAGCAGTTTAAACAGTGTTGATTTTCCGGCACCATTTGCACCGATCACACCGATCCGTTCTCCTCTGTGCACATCAAAGGAAACATCTTCCAGTGCATAAAAACACTCTTTTGATGTATATTCTCTGCGTCCGATCCGCTGATTTGGATCGGGTTTCCCACGTTTTCTTGCCCACCAGCTCTGGAGATCCCTCTGAAGTGTCCCCCCGTCCGATCACGCCAAGCCGATATTCTTTTGAGAGATGGCGGATACGGATCACAACTTCTTTTTCTTCCATTTCTTTTTCCCTTTCTGAGCACAGGCATAAATGCTACTCGCTGTACGCCTGGCAATTTTCCATGCTATGATGCTAAACGGTATCCATAAAATTTCGCTGTGTTTTATTGAACATCACCGTTCCGACAAACAAAATCAGCAGGATGATCCCCAGCCCGATCATCAGGTTCGGTATGGAAACAATGCCGCTTCCAAGCCAGCCATAACGGAAACATTCCACAATGTACGCAACCGGGTTCAGACTAAGCAATATTCTCCATTTTCCCGGAATCTGTGAAAGCGGATAAACAATCGGACTGGCATACATCCACAGCTGAATCCCAAATCCGACCAACACCTGAAGATCGCGGTATTTTGCCGTCAGGGATGCCAGGATCATTCCGGTGCCGATTGCGAGCAATGCCAGCATCACAAGCAAGACCGGTGTCATCAGACACAGCCAGGTGATTCTTACTTGATCGCTTCCAAGGCCGCAAAACAACAGGATCAGAAACAGCAGGAACTGTGCACCGAATGTGATCAGTTTAGAGACAGCGGATGATGCCGGAACAACAATCCTTGGAAAATATACTTTTCCAAACAGTCCGGCATTACCAATAAAGGTACTCGATGCCGCACTTAAGCAGCTTGAAAAATAGTTCCACAGAATATTGCCTGCCATATAAAACAGAAATGCAGGCGTCCCATCGGTGGATATTCCGGCGATTCTGCCAAAGATCAGACTGAACATCCCCCGTTGTCAAAAGCGGGCTTAACAATATCCACGCCGGGCCCAAAATGGTCTGTTTGTACATCGTTTTGAAATCTCTCCGCACAAACAGAAACAGCAGATCCCGGTATTCCCAAAGTTCTTTTATTGGAAAATGAAATGCCGAAGCATAAGGGCGTATCTCCATCGTCCAGTCGTCTGATCCAAGATCGACTTTTTCTGCCTGTCTCATAATTTATACTCCCTCATCCACAATGAGATCCGTTTCGTCTGCCGCCGTGGTCGCAAGGGTATCGCAACGTTCGTTTTCCGGGTGTCCGTCATGTCCTTTTACCCAGATAAAGTCACCTGATGCGGCTTTGCTTTCAGCAGGCGT
>VOFD01002047.1_pt1 | contig 21886 bp, 26 predicted proteins | sample 5384101 | NCBI WGS metagenome assembly VOFD01 (sample SAMN12384723, study PRJNA508395) | human gut metagenome | isolation source: healthy gut C | host: Homo sapiens
TCAAAATCTGCCATGAAAACCGTGGCGAAGGTCTTATCACAAAGCTTGTTGACAAGGCGAAAGACGGCGGAGGTTCTGATAATATCACAGCTACCGTAATTTACTAAGGATAGGAGTTGACCGTTTTGGATAAATATTTGGGCAAAAGACTTGACGGAAGATATGAAATCCACGAGCTTATCGGTGTCGGCGGTATGGCAAATGTTTACCGTTGTACCGACACAGTCGATGACCGTGAAGTTGCCGTAAAAATTTTAAAGACGAGTATCTCAACAATGAGGAGTTTATCCGCCGTTTCAAAAATGAATCAAAAGCCATCGCAATGCTTTCACATCCGAATATTGTAAAGGTGTATGATGTAAGTTTTGGCGATATGATTCAGTATATCGTAATGGAATATATTGACGGCATTACCCTCAAAGAATATATTGATCAGCAAGGTATTATTGAGTGGAAAGACGCAATCCACCTGACCGCACAGATTTTAAAGGCTTTACAGCACGCTCACGAGTGCGGAATTGTACACCGTGATATAAAGCCGCAAAATATTATGCTGTTGCAGGACGGTACAATCAAAGTTACCGATTTCGGTATTGCAAGATTTTCCGATAAATCGACACGCACAATGACGGAACAGGCAATCGGCTCTGTTCACTACATTGCCCCTGAGCAGGCAAGAGGTGACGCAACTGACGGAAAAACGGACATTTATTCTGTCGGTGTAATGCTCTATGAAATGCTTACGGGAAAGCTTCCGTTTGACGGTGACAGTGCCGTTACAATTGCGCTTATGCAGTTGCAGTCAACACCGAAGCATCCTCGTGAAATCAATCCGGGAATCCCGATAGGTCTTGAGCAGATTACTATGAAGGCAATGGAAAAGCTTCCGTCCGACAGATACACTTCTGCCGCAGAAATGCTTTCTGATATCGAAAGATTCAGACTTAATCCGTCAATCGTTTTTGATTACGGCAACAAGTCTTTTGTTGATAATCAGCCCACAAAGTTTGTTCACTCTCTGCGTAACAGCGGGGTAAGAAATAAAATTGACAACGAGGCAACCAAAGTAGTTGATATGCCGCAGGACGATGTTGTTGTTAAAGAAGAACAGTTTGCCGATGAGGATTTTGTAAAGGAACATAAGCCGTCATACTATGCAGTCAAGGGTATTGTAATTGCGGCTGTTGCAGTGTGTGCAATTTTCTTTGCGCTTGCAATGTTCAGAGGCTGCTCAACCTCACAGGCTAAGGATGTTGAAGTTCCTGATTATGTCGGCAAATCCTTTGTTTCAATAAAAGAAGATAACCCGAATGATTTCAAGTTTGAGGTTAAGAGTGAATATGATGAGTCAAAGGAAATGGGCGTAATTCTTGATCAAGAGCCTAAGGGCGGTTCAATGAAGGTTAAGTCAGGCTCAACAATCACGGTAACCGTAAACGGAACGGACACAGAGGTTTCTGTTCCTTATGTAACAAATTACAGCGAAAAAAAAGAGGCTTCTCAGGCTCTCAAGGAAAAGAATCTTATTCCTGAAATTGTCTATGTAGAAAACACTAAAACACCAAAGGGCTACACAATTGAGTGCTTCCCGAAAGCAGGTGTAAAAACTAAAATCGGTTCAACGGTATATGTATATATTGCAAGCGGTGAGAGAACCAAACAGGTTACACTCCCGTCGGTTGACGGACTTATGCTTTCCGAAGCAAAGCAGACTCTTGTTGATCTCGGACTTACCGTTGAAACAGTACAGGATGATGAAAGCAAAGAACCAAAGGATACAGTCCTCGGTATGTCGCCTCTCCAGTACGGCAAGGTTGACGCAGGCTCTGTTGTAACCCTGACTGTAAGCTCGGGACTCGGTGACGAAAACACGGTTAATATCTTCGTTGACCTTCCGTCGGATGTTGAAGATTCAGTCGATATGACTGTAATTGTTGACGGAGCAGTTGATTCCCGTAATTCAAAGACACTTGTTCCGAAATATAACAAGACCTATACTCTTGAGCTCAAGGGCTCAGGCACTTCAACTGTAGTAATTCAGCTTGACGGTCAGGCTTACAGAGAGTATTCGGTTGACTTTGCATCGGCAGCGGTAACCACTACGGCGTCACATGATTATGTCCGTGCGACAACCGCTCCTCCCGAAACCGAACCGCCGACGCAGTATTACACAGATCCGTATGTAGCGCCTGACACGACCGTTCAGCCGGTTACGGATGATCCTGAACTTTAATCGGTGAAGTATGGATACTAAAAGCGGAATTTTAATGAAATCAATCGGCGGATTTTACTATGTCCGTGCCGATGGCGAGGATTACGAATGTAAGGCAAGGGGAGCTTTCGCAAAAGCGGAAACTCTCCCGTAGCGGGGGACAGGGTAAATATATCTGTTCCGAATGACGGCTTTTGTGCGATAGAAGAAATTCTTCCACGCAAAAACAAGCTCCGCAGACCTGCTCTTGCAAATCTTGATATTCTTCTTCTCGTGTGTTCAACTGTTGAACCGTTGCCGAATTTTTACGATTATTGACAAAATGACTGCGGCGGCGGTGAACAATAATATGGAACCCGTAATTGTCGTTACAAAAATGATCTGGAAAACGGAGATAAGATTGCCGATATCTACAGACACGCAGGTTTTGAGGTTTTTCTTTGTTCGGAAGATGATTCTTCACAAACCGAAGAACTCAAAAAGCTATCTGTCCGGCAAGGTTTCAGCCTTTATCGGTAACAGCGGCGTCGGCAAGTCCACATTGCTCAATAAGCTTTTTCCATCGCTTTCTCTTGAAACAGGGCAGACAAGCAAAAAACTCGGCAGAGGAAGACATACAACAAGAGTTGTTGAGCTGTTTGAACTTGACGGTTGTTTTGTGGCAGACACACCCGGATTTTCAACCGTTGATCTTCAGCGTTACGAAATGATTGACAAAAGCCGGCTGCAATATTGCTTTCCTGAATTTGAAAAATATTTAGGGGAGTGTATGTTTACTTCATGTTCGCATACCTGTGAAAAAGGCTGCAGGATTCTTGAGGCGCTCTCTGACGGTGAAATTGAAGAAACCCGTCATCGCAGTTATGTTCAGATGTATAACGAGGTCAAGGACATTAAATCATGGCAGATAAAGGAGTAATTATGCGTTGTGTGATTATTGCAGGCTCGCCTGACACAAATTCGGATTTTTTGTCCGAGGTTATAAAACCTGATGACTATGTGATATGTGCCGACAGAGGCTGCAATTTTGCAAAACAGGCAGGTATTACTCCGAACCTTGTTGTAGGAGATTTTGATTCCGAGCCTGATGTACTGTTTCCAAACTGCGAAACGGTCCGCCTTATTCCCGAAAAGGATGATACCGACACAATGCACTCTGTTGACCTTGCACTTGAAAAAAAGGTTTGACGAAATAGCAATTCTCGGTGCATTGGGCGGTCGCTTTGACCACAGCTTTGCAAATGTGGCGGTTCTCTTATATTCACGAACACGGAAGTAAGGGCGTTCTCCTTTCTGAAAAAAGAGAAAATAGAATTTCTTCCGTAGGTCATTATGAATATAAAAACTTTAAAGGCAAAACATTTTCGCTTTTCCCTTTCGGATGTCCGAGCGTCTGCGTAAGCTATTCGGGAACAAAGTATCCTCTTGAAAAATACTATGTTTCGAGCAGCGTTACTCTGGGTGTTTCAAATGTATTCACTTCCGATATGGCAACAATTGACATATATGACGGAAATGCAATACTTATAATTAATTTGATAGACTGTTAAAATTACAGTTTGACATTGTTTGCAAATGTATCTTGTATATGTCAAAAGCAATGTCAACATTATATGGGGGTATAGCTCAGCTGGGAGAGTGTCTGACTGGCAGTCAGAAGGTCACGGGTTCGAGCCCCGTTATCTCCACCACATTTTTTATACAACAATATTTGCAAAGAATTTGCTTTATAAGGCTTTGCAATAACAAAATTGTAACTATATTAACACCTTTAAGTCTTGAAAAGAAATATGTTTTTTATGGTATAATTCTTTTCAGACAAAATTTGAAATTGATACTTATTTGGAGTTGAGTAATAATATGTCATTGTGTATGGGATGCATGCAGGAAATAGGTGACAACAAGATTTGTCCGTCCTGCGGATTTGATACAACTGAAAAACAGCAAGCTCCTTTTTTACCGTACGGAACAATTCTTCAGAACCGCTATATCGTAGGTGCGGGAATTGATACCAACGGCGAAAGCACACGCTATATAAGCCACGACAAGCAGACAGGTGACATTGTAATCATCTGCGAATTTCTTCCTATCGGACTTTTTTCTCGTGAAGAAGGAACTACCGAGGTCAGAATAAATTATGAAAACCGCCTTGTATATAATAAACTCAAGGACGATTTTCTTAACTATTACAGGATTCTTTCAGAACTCCGTGAGCTTTCCGCTCTTATGAATGTTCACAACATTTTTGAAGAAAATAACACAGTTTATGTTGTTGAGGAAAACGAGGATCTTATTCCTTTTGAGGAGTATGTTGAACGCAGTAACGGTCATCTTGAATGGGATATTGCCCGTCCGCTTTTTATGCCTGTAATTTCTGCGCTTGAGGCTCTTCACAAGAGAGGTGTCGGTCACTATGCTATCGCACCTAAGAATATGTATATCACAGCATCGGGTAAAATTAAGATTTAAGGCTTTGCGTCGGAAAATGAGCGTAAAAGAGGCACGCCTCTCAAATCTCAGCTTTTTTCAGGCGCTGCGGCTCCCGAACAGTATGACGACAATTTTCCTCTTGACGATATTACGGATATCTACGGATTTTGTGCAACCCTTTTCTATGCCCTCACAGGTCATATGCCAAAGAGTGCGGTAGAACGCCGTAAGGACAGCCGACTTCTTATGAGTACAACAACTGTAAAGAGACTTCCTCCGCATGTTGTTTCGGCTCTTGCTAACGGTTTGCAGGTTGAGCGTGAAAACCGTATTACGGATTTTGACGAGCTTCGTTCACAGCTTTCCGTCGCTCATACAGCAAAGGCAATTCAGGACGAAATTTCAAGAACAGCAAGCATGAACCTCACAAAGTCAGAGCGTACACGCAAGACTTCAAACGGTATGTCACACGCTTCAATTATTATTATTGCGGCTGCTATCACAGTTCTTGTTCTCGGTATTGCCGGTGTGTTCTGGCTTATGCAGAATCCGCTTGCCGGAATGTTTTCGAATAATACTGATGCGAGTGTAAGCTCAACTCAAAGCACAGAGTGGACAGGTGCTACTGTTCCTAACTATGTCGGAATGACATATGAAGAGGCTGTTAAGAGTGTTGACAGCAACAGCAGTATCACAATCTACAGAACCTTTAACGATGAGTACAGCGATGATTATGCAGAAGGTAAGATTATGTCACAGACTCCTGCTGCAGGTTCAAAAATTACTCAGGAAGATTCCGTAGTAGTGAGTGTTTGCGTAAGCAAGGGATCACAGATGAGGACTCTGCCGAAGGTTGAGGGTGAAAAACTTGATACCGTTGCATCCGACATTGCCGCTCAGGGACTTCTTGCAACAGCAGAATATGAGTACAGTGACAAGGTTGCTGAGGGAAGGGTAATCCGCTATAAAGAACATGTTGAGGGTGACACTCTCGAATACGGTTCAACGGTAGTTCTTGTTGTCAGCAAGGGCAAGAAACAGACAAGTTCTCAATCATCAAACAGATAAAATTAATAACAATGTTTAAGACGGACTTTTTGCAGTCCGTCTTTTTTATTGATACAAAACAGTTATAGTTACTGATTATCTTAAAATACTCGATAAAATAGAGATTGGAAAAAAGTTTCAGAAAACTGTCACAAAATAAAGGTCAAAAATAGTCAAATTTCTCTTGACTTTTCTTGAAAATGGTATAAAATATAATTAGCACTCAGGGAACAAGAGTGCTAATTAATTAAAAAGTAATTTAAAATTTTTACAGGAGGCTGTATTTATGACAATCAAACCATTACTCGACAGAGTCGTTTTAAAAGTTGAAGAGGCTGAAGAGAAAACAAAGAGCGGTATCATTCTTTCATCTGCTGCTCAGGAAAAGCCACAGTTCGCATCAGTTGTTGCTGTTGGCCCCGGCGGTGTTGTTGACGGCAAAGGAAGTAAAGATGTATGTCAGCGTAGGCGATAAGGTAATCGCAAGTAAATATGCAGGCACACAGGTAAAGATTGACGGCGAAGAATACACAATCGTAAACCAGTCGGATATACTCGCAACTCTTGAATAATTAACTAAATATACGGAGGTAATTTACAATGGCTAAACAAATCGCATACGGCGAAGATGCAAGAAAAGCTTTAATGAAAGGTATCGACCAGCTCGCTGATACCGTTAAAATCACACTCGGACCTAAGGGCAGAAACGTTGTTCTTGACAAGAAATTCGGTGCTCCGCTGATCACAAATGACGGTGTAACAATTGCAAAGGAAATTGAACTTGAAGACGCTTTTGAGAATATGGGCGCTCAGCTTGTAAAGGAAGTTTCTATCAAGACTAACGATATCGCAGGCGATGGTACAACAACTGCCACACTTCTTGCTCAGGCTCTCATCAGAGAGGGTATGAAGAATGTAACTGCCGGCGCTAACCCAATGGTACTTAAAAAAAGGGTATTGCAGACGCTGTAAATGTTGCAGTTGAGGCTGTAAAGAAGAACAGCAAGCAGGTATCCGGTACAGATGATATCGCAAGAGTTGCAACAGTTTCATCACAGGATGAATTCATCGGCAAGCTTATTGCCGAGGCTATGGAAAAGGTTACAACAGACGGTGTTATCACAGTTGAGGAGTCAAAGACAGCCGAAACATACAGCGAGGTTGTTGAAGGTATGATGTTTGACAGAGGTTACATCGCTCCTTATATGGTAACAGATACAGATAAGATGGTTGCAGAGCTTGACAATCCGCTTATCCTTATCACAGATAAGAAGATTTCTACTACACAGGAAATTCTCCCACTTCTTGAGCAGATTGTTCAGATGGGTAAGAAGCTCCTTATTATCGCTGAAGATGTTGAAGGCGAGGCTCTTTACAACCTCGTATCTTAACAAACTCAGAGGTACATTCACTTGTGTTGCCGTAAAGGCTCCGGGCTTTGGTGACAGAAGAAAAGAAATGCTTCAGGATATCGCAACACTCACAGGCGGTACAGTAATCACATCCGACCTCGGTCTTGAACTCAAGGATACAACAGTTGATCAGCTCGGTACTGCCCGTCAGGTTAAGATTGAAAAGGAAAACACAATCATCGTTGACGGCTCAGGTGACAAGGAAGCTATCAAGGGCAGAGTTGCTCAGATCAGACAGCAGATTGAAACAACAACATCTGACTTTGACCGTGAAAAACTTCAGGAGCGTCTTGCAAAGCTCGCAGGCGGCGTAGCAGTTATCAAGGTTGGTGCTGCAACAGAAGTTGAAATGAAAGAAAAGAAGCTCCGTATTGAGGATGCTCTTGCCGCTACAAAGGCTGCTGTTGAAGAGGGTATCGTAGCAGGCGGCGGTATCGCTTGCATGAACGCTATTCCGGCTGTTGCTGAGTTCGTTGACACTCTCGAGGGTGACGCTAAGACAGGTGCTAAGATTGTTCTTAAAGCACTTGAAGAACCGCTCCGTCAGATTGTTGCTAACGCAGGTCTTGAGGGCAGCGTAATCTGCGATAATGTTAAGAAGGCTAACAAGGTTGGCTATGGCTTCAACGCTCTTACAGAGGAATACACAGATATGGTTTCGGCAGGTATCGTTGACCCAACAAAGGTTACTCGTTCAGCTCTCCAGAACGCAAGCTCTGTTGCAGCAATGGTTCTTACAACAGAATCACTTGTTACAGACATCAAAGAGCCTGCAGCTCCGGCAGCTCCCGCAGCACCTGATATGGGCGGAATGTACTAATCCCGTAAGCTTATAATATTATAGATAAATTTTACCGCAGACTCAAAAGGTCTGCGGTAATTTTATGCTCAAATCCTTTTTCTTGCTTTTTGTCGAAAGGTATATTATAATTTAATATGGATGAAAAAATTCACGCGGAAAACAGGTGATTTTATGAAGATAAAAGAAGATTTTGTTCTGCGTAAGGTTGCAGATTCGTATGTTGTAGTTCCCGTAAATAAGCTGACGCTTGATTTTAACGGAATTATCAACCTCAATGAAACGGGTGCATTCCTTTTTGAAAAGCTCCAAAACGATTGTGAAAAGGCTGATTTGCTCAAAGCAATGCTTGATGAGTATGAAGTGAGCGAAGAAAAGGCGAGTGCCGATATTGATACATTTATTCAAAAGCTAAGAGAGGCTGATGTCCTTGAATAAAGAAGTAGGTCTTGATGATGTAATGCAGATTATAGCCGAAAAGCTTGAGGCGGGGGGATTGGTTACTTTCAATCCGAAGGGAACAAGTATGCTCCCAATGCTCCGAGACGGTGACGATACGGTTGTTTATCAAAACCGAAGGGCAGACTTCATCTTTTTTTGACTTGCCTTTATACAGACGAAAAGACGGCTCGTATGTATTGCACCGTGTCGTCAATTTCGGAAGTGACGGCAGTTATACTATGTGCGGTGACAATCAGTTTGCCGTTGAAAAAGGTATTACCGATGATGATGTAATCGGAGTGGTAACAGCCTTTTACAGAAAGGGCAAGCCCTACACGGTTGACTCAATGAAGTACAGAGCATACCTTGAATTTATGTTCTATTCAAAACCGTTAAGAAAGGTTATTGCATCAACTGTGTCAAGAAGTAAAAATGCATTCTCAAAGCTTAAAACGAAAAAAGGGAAAAAATGAGGAAACATCTTAACGATAACGAAAAAATTGAATTTAAGTATCTGCTTGAGCTTGTTTCATCGTCTGTAAACGGAACAGCACCTCCGATTCCTTATGAGGGGATAAAATGGCAGTCGATAAAAATGCTTGCAAATTATTGCAGTGTTGAATCGCTTGTTGCCAATGCGGTTTTGTCGCTCGACAAAAAGTATGTTTCGCCCGAAGTATATGAAAAATTCAAACAGAATTTGTCGGTTGAAATGCTGATTGACGGAAATCTCTCATATGAAACCGAGAAAATTCTCAAGGCTTTTGATGAAAACAAAATCAAGAATATTCCCTTAAAGGGCTATTTTATGAAAAAGGAATATCCCCGTTCCGACTTTCGTTCCGTGTCTGATGTAGATATCCTTTTTGACAGAAAACAGGCTGATTCGGTCAAAAAAGTATTTTCCGAACTCGGATACACTTTTCTGAATGAAGATGACAACCAGTATCATTTTAAAAAAAGCCGATGATGAACATTGAAATGCATGCAACTCTTGTCCATGAAAACGAGGAATCCTATCCGTTGCTTGTTAATCAGCTTGACCGTTCAACAAAGCGTGACGGCTACAGCTATTCATATGAAATGAGCCATGAGGACTTTTATATCTATATGCTTGTTCATAACTCGAATCATTTCAGAATCGGCGGAATGGGAGCAAGAATGGTGCTTGACAGCTATGTTTTCTTGAAAAATCATCAATCTGAGCTAGATTATGACTATCTTAATGTGATGCTTGAAAAAATCGGTATTGCAAAGTATGAAAAGCGTGTTCGTGAGATTGCGTTCAACTGGTTTGCAAAGCCACAGGCTGAACTTAAATTTGATGATATCGAAGAATATATTCTGCTCAGCGGTACACTCGGCAGGGTAGATGTCGGCACGATGATAAATTCTCACAAGACAATTACCGAGAATAATAAATCAAAATTCTCATATCTTGTGTCCTCAATATTTCCACCAAAATCCGAAATGCAGTACAAGTATCCGTATGTAAAAAAAACACCGTTCCTTTTACCGATTTCATGGTGTCATATGTGGGGAAAAAGGCTTTTTGTAGACAGAAATATCAATTTTAAATCGGGCATCAAAAACCGTATGTCATACACGGATGAAGATGTAAATTTGTACAAGTCCCTTTTGGATGAAATGGGTTTTGACGGTATTGGAATAAATAATTTCGGAAATTGAATATGCAAATTAACCTCCCGACAGTTTTTGCTGTCGGGATTTTTGCATAATAAAGGTAAATTTGAAAATAATATTTCAAGATATTATTTTTGAGGTGATACCTAAATGGTCAGAATTATTACCGATTCAGCCGCCGATTTTGAACATTCAGAGAGTGAAAAATTCGGAATTTCTACAGTTCCGTTAGCTGTATATATTGACGGAAAAGAATATAAGGATGATTTTTACATTCAAAGGAACGCTTTTACAGGCTTGCAAAGCTGTCGAAAACTTTGCCGAAAACATCTCAACCCTCGCCGTATGTCTACGAATGTGCTTTGAAAAAGGCGAGAGATAACGGCGAATCGGTTGTGGTGATAACTGTTTCTTCGGCATTGAGCGGTTCATATCAGAGTGCAGTCCTTGCAAGAGATTTGCTCGAATATGAGGGGTGTTATGTGATAGACAGCAAATCTGCTTCGGCAGGTCAGAAGCTTCTTGTAAACGAGGCACTTCGCCTGCGTGACAACGGGTTTACAGCAAAAGAAATTGCCGAACATCTTCTGAGGTTCAGAAGCAGAATTATGGTATATGCCTGTATTGACGATATGAAGTACCTCTATGGGGGTGGCAGACATACAAATGCCGCCGCATTACTCGGCTCAACAGGAAGAATAAAACCCGTAATCAGCATTACGGGTTCGGGCAGTGTAGCCTTTGAGGCGAAAACAATCGGAATGCGCCACGGTATGAATCATATGCTGATGTCGTTGAAAAAGCTTGGCATAGATCAAAATTATCCGTTGTATATAATGCACACAAATGCAAAAAAATCAGGCATTGTATTTATCAAAGCTCATAATATCAAAAGGAATTCCTTTTGTTGAGGGCAGTATTGTCAGCGTGGGTTCCGTTGTCGGCAGCCATATAGGAGAGGGCAGTACGGGTATTGCATTTGTCAAAAAAGAGCAAAGAAAAAGCGGACATGATTAACTGTCCGCTTCAATCATTTTATTAGGCTTTTTCGCTTTCTTTACCGTTGGGAATTTCTTTCAGTTTTCCGACAAATTCTTTGATTTTTGTATATTTGCCGTTAAGAATACACTCAAATGCAAAAGACGCAGTAGGAATCATAAAATTATGTAAGTCAGCACATACTGCGACTTGCCTTCAAATAAGAGGTGATATCCGAACGCTCCCAGAATAACAAGAGGGAGAAGTACGGTTTCAATATTTGTCTTTCTGTTAATGAACAAGAAGTAAATTCCTGCCGCAAACGCAATGAAAAGAATCTGCATATAGAAGTTGAAGTACAGTTCAAAGAACTGTCCGATACTGCCGTCATACATTCCGTTGCCGATCAATTAAGCTCATTTGTATGAGACTTGACCTTGCTAACCCATATGCTTTCGTATGTCGGTTCATTCCATTGGCTGATAATTTTCTTCGAGAAGAAGTCAATCATATAGTTTGTGTTTTTTTACCGAAGTAATTCATTCTTGATTTTATATTGGTCCAAGCCTGTGCATTTGCGGCTTTTGCGTCAAGACCTGCGCTTTTATAATCGTTGAGGGCAATTCCGTTGTACCAACCGGGAGCCATATATGAATCGTTAATGCCCATATCAAGGTACATAGCCTGTGAAACACCGCTTGAAAGCTTCACTCCCGAACGGTTCTCATAACTTATGATAACAAGGTTGCTTGTTCCGACAACAGCAATGCAAATTGCAAGTGCAAACGCAATGCTCTGCCACTTCTTAGCCTTAATTGTGTGAATAATCAGCATAACAACAAATGCAACAAGATAAATCAGGTTGTTGTATTTTTGCAAGTGTTGAAATAACGAGAAGTACGGCACACGGAATGAGGAGCAGGTACTTGTTTGTCTGAAAATACTTGATGAGGAAGTATGATGCCCAGATTGCAAAGCACATTCCGATGATGTTTCCGTAAACGAATGTGCAGAAAAGTACGGGCTGAAAACAGCCGGCAAGCAGAAGAATTGTAATAAATTCAACCGAACGCTTTTTGAAAAGAAGTCTTGTGATGTTTACAATACCTATATAAGCGGCAGCTGTACACATTACATTGAATACCTGAATCGGCATTGTACTGTCCGTACCGAAAATTCTGTAAAAAATTTCGCTGATGAAAACAAAGCCGAGCTGGAACGGATAGAAGTTGTAGTAAGAATATCCGCTGTAAAAATCGCTGTTGTAAAAACCGCTGTTATTGTGGAATGACGAATAGTTGCCCTTAGCCGCATGCGACGCTGTTTCATAGATGTTGTAGCTGTCAGCCGCAGGAACAGAGGTTACCGAGAATATCCAGACAAGTCCCACAATCATAACGAATGCCGCAAGACCTATATGCATATATTTCAGATTGACCTTTGCAAAAAAGTCACAATGCTTTTTCATTTTGAATATAAAAACGGTAAACAGGGAAGTGAACAGGATGTTCAGCGCAATGTTATCCGTCTGATACAAAATTACTTCACTGCCGTAATTTGCCGAATCAAACACGCTTGTCTGCACAAAGCTCATAATTGCTATGTATGCAAATGCTATGAATACGAACAGACAAAGAATGTTTACAATAACATACTCGACTGTATTCTGCTTTTTTGACAGAAGTAACCGTTTTCCAGTCTGTTTAGGTTTATTTGAATTGTTCTTAGCTTTAGTATTACCCATATTATGTACCTGCCCGATTAAAATTCTTTCTTGACAGAACGCATAAACAGAGTTCCGAGTGCCTCTTTGATATCTGTTCCGTCGAATAAAACCTTGTATACAGACTCAACAATCGGAAGGTCAACACCATATTCCTGACCGAGCTTGTATAACGCTTTTGATGTCATAACACCCTCGGCAAGCTTTGTAAATCTGTCTCCCTTTGCAAAGCTTTCACCGTACATTCTGTTGTGACTCCATTTTGAAAACAAGGTAGCCTCATAGTCGCCGAGATGACAAAGACCATAAGCACTCATCTCATTGCCTCCGAGTGCCTTAATGAGTCTTGCAATCTCTCGTGTGCCTCTTGCCATTAACGCACCTTTTAGTGAGGTGTAGTTAAGTCCGTCAAGCATACCTGCGGCGATGCCGATAACATTCTTTGCGGCAGCACCGATTTCACTGCCGATAAGATCCGTTCCAAGGTAAAATCTGATAAGGTCGCTTGTGAATTCATTTACAAGCTTTTCCTTAATATCGTGATTATTGCTGTCAATAACCATACAGTTCGGAATACCTCTTACATAATCCTGGGGATGTCCCGGACCTACCCAAACTGCAACGGGTGTCTTGTTTTCGTCAACAAATTCACCGACAACCTCACTGAGCCTTTTGCCTGTAGTTGCCTCAACACCCTTCATGCAGAGGACAATTGTCTTGCCGTCAAGATTGTACTTTGAAATATCCGCAAAATACGAACGCAGATACTGCGATGAAATCGAAATTATAATAACCTCGGCTCTTTCAATCGCATATTCAAGATCCGAAGAAACCTCAATTGACTTTGGAAAGGTGAGATAGTCGTTTTTGTGTGTTTCTTTAAGCTGTATAAATTCGGGTGCGTCGGCAAGTCCGCAGCTTAAAACATTGTGACCGATTTTGTCGAGATACCAGGCAATGCAGCTGCCCCAGCGTCCGCAACCTAAAACGGAAATATTCATATTATTACTACTCCTGTTTATATATTATTTATATTTTTTATAGCTTTAATAACAATAAAAAACCCGCCCGACCGTATGATTTTTGCAATAACCTGCCTACTTGAGTGACAGGTGGGTGCCCGCCCTTGAACTTCAGGCTCCCTTCTTCCGAGAAAACGGGAGGTCTGCACACCGTTCAATGGAGCTAAGCTCCCGATTTAAATGTTGTAGGGTTATTTTAAAATCATTCGCGTATCGGGCAGGAATTCAAACTTATTAATCTTTAGTCCTGCAATACTATTTATATGCAGAAAAATGAACCGTTAGTCATCTTCATCATAAAATTCTTCATTGTAACGCTCTTCAAAAACAGCGGCAATTCTATCGAGCTTGTCATCATCCTCAATTTCGGCAAGCTCTTCTTCGCCGTCAATTTCGGTAACTTCAAAAATATAATATTCTCCCGAATCATTTACAGCATCCTCTGGATTTTCAAAGAACGGGTAGAGTACATAAAACTTACCCTCATCGTTTTCAATGATATCAAGAATTTCAAATTCTATTTCTTTACCGTCATCACCGATAAGGGTAATGAGGTCGGGTGTATATTCGTTAGCCATTCCAGGACCTCCGGTTTTTAAGAAATTTGGGTTTGCTTTTTTCACCGTAATTATTTTACAATTTTTGAGCGTTTAGTCAAGATGTTTAACACTTTTGATTGAAATAATTAAAAAGTATTAAAAAATGGAAAAGTTGAAAAAAGTGTTGACAATGACTAAAAGGTATGGTATAGTATAAACACGATAAATCATATATCAATATTAATTAACTAACAACTTCCTTTCTATGTGCTTGATTACTCCATAAAATTACCTAAAAACCGACGGCTGCATACCGTCGGTTTTACGTTGTGTTAAATTTTTTATTGTAAACTTTTTGTAAGACAAATAGCCTTGAAAAATGATTTTAAAAGATATATAATGCTTTTTGATAATGGATTAGTGTGGGAAAATAAGGAAAAATCAACTTTTATCGCATAAATCCATTCCGCCGTATGTTCAATATACACACAGAATGGAGTTTTTTATTTAATGAAATCATTTCAAAAGCTTCCGCCGCAGTTTCAGTGTGCCGAAGTAAAAGAATACTATGACATTCTCTGCAAAAAACAGGGAAGTTTTGTTTTAAAGCGAATTCTTGATATTTTTGCTTCTGTTATTCTTCTTGTGTTTCTCATCATTCCGATTGCAATTATTGCGATTTTAGTTAAAAACCGACTCAAAAGGTCCTGTATTTTACAGACAGGAAAGGGTTACAACCTACGGAAAGAAGTTCAGAATTCTTAAATTCCGTACAATGGTAACGGGAGCCGACAGGCTCGGAACACTTGTCACAACCGACAGCGACTCCCGAGTTACAAAAACAGGAAGAATTTTGCGAAAATATCGTCTTGATGAGCTGCCGCAGATTTTCAATGTTCTTTCGGGCAGTATGTCAATAGTCGGAACCCGTCCGGAGGTTCAGCATTATGTAGATATGTACGAACCCGAATATCTTGCAACACTCCTTATGCCTGCCGGAATAACCTCGTTGGCATCAATTATGTATAAGGATGAAGAAAAGCTGTTGAAAGGCGAGATAGATGTTGACAAGGTTTATGTTGAAAAAATTCTTCCCGAAAAAATGAAGTTCAATCTTTCATATGTCAAAAATTTCAGCTTTGGTTCCGATATAAAGCTGATGTTCAAAACTGTAAAAGAAGTTTTCAGCTGATTTCGTTTTGATTGGAGTATTCAGATGACCGATTTTAAACAAAAGCTCAGAGGATTTTTTTTTCCGATTCATCGCTTTTTTAGAAGAATCTACATTATAGATTTGTTTTTACAAACATTGCGTTTCTCCAGATTCCTGCGTATGTACTTCTTGTTTTTCTCTTTATATGGGGTGTATGCCTTTCGGTATATAATCAAAGACATAATAATACTTTTTTTAAACTGCGCTTCGGAATATGGATCGGAGCATTTCTTGCCGTAACGGTATTTACGATGCTCATCAATTTTTCACAGACATTTCTTTACAGCCTTCTTATGCTTCTGCACGTTGTAATGTGTTTTTTTCTTTTTTACGGAATGCACACAGAGCCTGAATTTGATTACAGAATAGAGCTTTATCACATTGCAAAATTCATAATGTACGCAACCACGGTAATGAACATAATCGGTATAACCTGCCTTATGTTCGGCTTTAAATTTGAATGGTACTGGATTAAATTTACCGTTTACGAAAACAGGTTCACCGGTTGTTATGTCAACCCGAATCTCCTCGGCTTCATATCTGTGGTGTCGATTTTCTGTTGCCATATACTTTCAAAAGGGCATTTTATGCGCAGAATTGCCGAAAAAATTCCTGAACCCGGCATCAGTAAGATATGGATTGTAGCCTGTCTTGCCACAAATGCGTTTTCGCTCATTCTGTGCGATTCAAACGCCTCACTTGTGCTTGCTCTCGGATATGCAATTGTTTATATAGTTTATATGTTCTTTGCCGACAAGGCGGGACTTTCACCTTCAAAAATTATTTTGAAAATTACAGCGCTGTTTCTTGTGGGAGTTTTCCTTACAGGCTCTGCCTTGATGTTCAGAACGATTTGTCAGGAAGGCTTTTCCGTTGTTGTATCAAAGACAACCTCTGTTGTCGATTTGCTTTTTAGGCAAAACCGAAAGCGAACTTGTGCAGGAAGGACTGACTCCCGAACAGAGAGAACAGCTTGAAAAGGATAAAATCACCTTTTCACACGAAAACAAAAACATTGACAGTGGAAGAAAGAAGCTTTGGCTTGAATCAATCAATCTTTTCAAACTGTCGCCGATTATCGGAATTTCCAACGGAAATATTGTTCTCTACAGTGCCGAATATTCAAACGGTGCTTTGGAATATTCGTATCACAAAAGTGATTTGCATAACGGCTTTCTTACAATTCTTGTTTCAACTGGTGTAATCGGTTTTGTTCTTTTCGGAATTTTCGGTTTTCGATTTGCAAAACACTCCGCACAGCACCTGTTTTTGCAGAAAAAAACATATCGTGATGATGTTTATCCCTGTTTGTTTGCTTTTCTTTTCGCATATTTGATTTTTTGCCTGCTTTGAAAAGGCATTGCTTTATGACATATCGTTTATGGTGGTGTGGTTCTGGCTGATTATGGGATATATGAGTTGCTACATCACAAAGTTTGAACCGACGCTTGAAAGTCAGTATCTTTTTCACGGAAAAAGACTCAGACGGGTAACAAGAACAATGCTCTGATGCTTGTATAATCGGAAAATTTGATGTATAATAACCGTAGGAGCGTTTTGCTTCTGCGGTTATTATTTTGTGAGGTATAATTTTATGAAATACGGTTTCATCAAGGTTGCATCCGCAACACCGAAAATCAGGGTTGCAGACTGTAAAACCAACACAATAAATATTATTGAACAGATTAAAGAGGCACACAAAAACGGTGCGTCACTGGTTGTGTTTCCCGAACTTTGCGTAACGGGCTACACCTGTTCCGATTTATTTTATCAGCGTGTTTTGCTTAATGCGGCTGAAAAATCAGTAGAGAAAATTCTTAAAGAAACAGCAGACCTTGACATAATCTCAATTGTTGGTGTTCCGGTTGCAATTGAATCGGCACTCTACAATTGTGCCGCAGTAATTTATAAGGGCGATATCCTTGGTATTGTACCTAAGGTCAACATCCCTAACTACAGCGAATTTTACGAGGTTCGTCATTACACAAGCGGAAAAAATCTTTACGATGAAATTTCATATGCAGGCGTCGAAACCATAATTTCAGACAATATTGTGTTCTGTTGTGACAAAATGCGTGATTTCAGCTTTGGTGTAGAAGTTTGCGAGGATTTGTGGGTTGCCGCATCTCCGTCTGTTGAACACGCAAAACACGGCGCAACTATAATCTGCAACCCGTCAACATCGGATGATGTAATAGGCAAGGCACAGTATCGCCGTGACCTTGTAAAAATGCAGAGCGGTAAGCTTTGTTGTGCATATATTTACAGCGATTCGGGCTTTGGCGAAAGCACAACGGATATGGTATTTTCGGGACAGAACATAATCTCCGAAAACGCATCTCTGCTTGCAGAAAGCAAGCGCTTTTACAACAGGCATTATCTATGCCGATATTGATGTTCGGAAGCTTTCGGCAGAACGCAGAAAGACAAATACTTTTACAAAAAGTGATGACAATAACTTTACCTCGGTATATTTTGATATGCCGTTAAAACATACCGAACTTACTAGAGAGTTCTCTCAGACTCCGTTCATTCCGTCAAACAAATCAGATCTTGATGCCCGTTGTGAGGAGATTATAACAATGCAGGCAACAGGTCTTGCAACAAGACTTGCTCACACGGGAATTCAAAATGCGGTTTTAGGACTTTCAGGAGGTCTTGACAGTACGCTTGCTCTCATCGTCTGCGTTCATGCTTTTGATATGCTCGGTATTGACAGAAAGAATATTCATACTGTAACAATGCCGTGTTTCGGCACAACAAAGCGTACAAAATCAAACACACAGCTTCTGGCTGAGGCTTACGGAGTGTCTTTTGAAGATATCAATATTACAAAAGCTGTTCGTCAGCATTTTGCAGATATCAACCACGATGAAAGCGTTACAACTATAACCTACGAAAACTCACAGGCGAGAGAGAGAACACAGATTCTCATGGATCTTTCAAACAAATATAACGGTCTTGTTATCGGCACAGGCGACCTTTCTGAGCTTGCTCTCGGTTGGGCAACCTACAACGGTGACCATATGAGTATGTATGCCGTAAATGTGTCAATTCGAAAACCCTTGTTCGCTATCTTACTGCCTATGAGGCACAGCACAGCGAAGGCGTTCTAAAAACTGTTCTTCTTGATGTTCTTGACACCCCTGTAAGTCCCGAGCTTCTTCCACCAGATAAAAACGGCGAAATTGCACAGAAAACCGAAGATGTGGTTGGTCCTTATGAACTCCACGACTTCTTCTTATATTATTTGGTAAGATTTGGCTTTGAGCCGAATAAAATATACTACCTTGCAAAGAAATCATTTGCAGGAAAATATGACAATGCCACGATCAAAAAGTGGCTCACAACTTTTGTCAGAAGATTCTTTACTCAGCAGTTCAAGCGTTCATGTCTGCCTGACGGACCGAAGGTTGGTTCTGTAACACTTTCGCCTCGTTCAGACTGGAGAATGCCGAGTGATGCGTGTGTAAATCTTTGGCTTGAAAATCTTGAAGAAGATTAAGAAATAAAATTTTGACGGTGATTTTATGAAATTGTTTATTACACGAGATGTATCTCCGTCCGATGTTTGTTTTCTGATTCGTGATGAATTGGGCAGGGATAAATATACTGCTGTTATGAAACGCAGAAAGAGAAGTATGCGTGGTGTTGTCAACAACATTGTAAGACTTAATATTCTTGATGAGAATAAAAACCTTGTTGCAAGACTTCGACAGTTGCCCGTTGCAGGAGTAAATTCATTTACTCTAAAAACAGACAAAACAGCGGCAACCCTCGTGGTGCTTATGACCAATAATATGGTTCAATGCAGGTTCTACGGCAATAATTGGAGAATTCTCGGTGATGTAATTTCAAAAATTTCAGCATTGTTGATGTTGACAACGCACAGATATGCAATCACATCAAGCACCCTTTAGGATGCGAACTTGAAATTGCCGATGCGCAAAACGAATTGATATGTTTGATGACCGCCTTATGCGTCAATATGATAAATACAGTTGACAAGCGAGAGGTACAGGTTGTATAATCTATGTGCAGACAGTTCCCACCGCTAAAGCCATGTGAACTGCCACAGAGCAAGCAAATAACAGTGCAAACAGCGCAGATAAATATTAAAAATTGAAATTGTCAAAGCGACATCCTTTGATGTCGCTTTTTGCAAATTCAGCTTGCAACGCAAAATTTTGCGTTTAATATATTCTCAGGGAGGAATAAATATGGACAAATTATTAAAGCTTTTAAGTGAAAATTCCGGTTTTACAACAGCGGAAATAGCGGCAATGCTCGGCGAGCCTGAGGATTACATTAAGGCGCAGATTAAGGAATACGAAAATTCGGGGGTAATCAAGGGCTATCAGGCAGTCGTAAACTGGGATATGGTTGACGACAGCTATGTTGAGGCTTTAATCGAACTTCAGGTAACTCCCAAAAAGGAAACAGGCTTTGACGAAATGGCAGAACTCTGCATGGGCTTTGAAGAGGTTGAATCTCTCTATCTTATGGCAGGTACATATGACTTTGCTCTCATTGTAAGAGGGGAGTCAATGCAGGATATCGCAATGTTTGTTGCCAAAAAGCTTTCTACAATTGACGGTGTGCTTTCAACGGGTACACACTTTATTATGCGTCGCTACAAGGACAGAGGAGCGTGCCTCTTCAGCGATGAAGAGAAGCGTGACGGGAGGCATTTAATTCTGTGATAGATTACAATAATTTTATTAATAAAAAGATTTCAACGGTAAAACCTTCGGGTATCCGTAAGTTTTTTGATATAGCTAACGAAATGGACGATGTCATTTCTCTGAGTATCGGCGAACCAGATTTCCAGACACCGTGGCACATCCGTGAAGAAGGTATTAACAGTCTGAAAAAAGGTAAGACTTGGTATTCCCCGAACAGAGGCTTTGCCGAACTTCGTGAAGAAATTGCAGCTTACTACAAAAGAAGATTCGGTATTGAGTATGATGCCAAAAAGCAGACGCTTGTTACTGTCGGCGGCAGCGAAGCAATTGACCTTGTTTTCAGGACATTGCTTGATCCTGGTGATGAGGTTATCATTCCCGAACCTTCATTTGTTTGTTACGAACCGCTTACGGTGATGGCAGACGGCGTGCCTGTTATTATCAACACAAAAAACGAAGATAATTTCAGACTTAAAGCGTCAGACCTTCGTGCCGCAATTACTCCAAAGCCAAAGCTTCTTGTACTTCCGTTCCCGAACAACCCAACTGGTGCAATTATGGAAAGGGAAGATCTTGAAGAAATTGCAGAGGTAATTAAGGAACATAACATTTTTATCCTTTCGGACGAAATTTATTGTGAGCTTACATACGGCAATAAGAACCATGTTTCAATTGCTGAAATCGACGGTATGTATGAGCGCACCATTGTTGTAAACGGCTTTTCAAAATCATATGCTATGACAGGCTGGAGGCTTGGTTATGCACTCGGTCCTGTTCCTGTTATTGCTCAGATGACAAAGCTCCACCAGTACGGAATTATGTCTGCTCCTACAACCGCACAGTATGCTGCTATTGAGGCTTTGCGCAACGGTGACAGGGATGTAGAGATGATGCGTGGCGAGTATGATATGAGGAGAAGACTTGTTGTGGACAGCTTTAACGCAATGGGACTCACCTGCTTTGAACCTTTGGGTGCATTCTATGTGTTCCCGTGTATCAAAAGCACAGGCCTTACAAGTGAGGAATTCTGTACAAGACTTATTGTGGACAAGCATGTTGCCGTTGTTCCGGGTACTGCGTTCGGCGAATCAGGCGAAGGCTTTGTCCGTGTGTCATATTCATATTCTATCAAGCATCTTAAAATTGCGCTTGAAAGAATCAAAGAGTTTCTTGATGAACTGAAAAAGGGTTAAAATATGGAAGTAAAAGTTCTTGCTCCTGCAAAAATAAATCTTTCTCTCGATGTTCTTTCGAAGAGAGCAGACGGTTATCACAATATTTCAACTGTTATGCAGGCCGTTGATTTGTATGATACAATCACAATCACAGACAATGAAAGCGCCACGGTGACAATTTCATGTAACTGTGAGGGCGTGCCTTGCGACGATTCAAACATTTGTGCAAAGGCGGCTTACAAGTTCTTTGATTATTGCAAAACGGATGTTAAGGGCATTCATATCGACATTGACAAGAAAATTCCCACACAGGCAGGTCTTGCCGGCGGAAGCAGTGACGGTGCGGCTGTTATTTTAGGCTTGAACAATATGTTCGGAACAATGCTCAAGCCGGCAGAGATGAGAGAAATCGGTGAAAAAAGTAGGTGCGGATGTGCCTTTCTGCCTTGAGGGCGGAACAAAGCTTTGCACGGGAATAGGTACTGCAATCAAAAAGTGGCCTCTTTTCGTTGTGACAGCATTGTAATCTGCAAACCCGACAATCTTCAATGACTTTGAACTTGCTC
>VOFD01001622.1_pt1 | contig 21861 bp, 26 predicted proteins | sample 5384101 | NCBI WGS metagenome assembly VOFD01 (sample SAMN12384723, study PRJNA508395) | human gut metagenome | isolation source: healthy gut C | host: Homo sapiens
CAATGTGGTCATTGCCAGCATCTTTATCAAATGGGCCTGGTACGCCCGCATGATCAGGACTGCGACCATCAAGTATACGGGCATGAACTTCGTGCTTTTCTCCCGCAGCATCGGTTCCGGAAACTTCTACATCCTCACACGGCACATGCTTCCCTGCATCGCCGCTGAACTGGCCGTACTGGCCTCGCTGGATACGGATGGGCCATCCTCAACATCTCTACCTTTCCTTCCTCGGGCTGGGCGTCCAGGCCCCCGTGCTCCGAATGGGGCGCCATGCTCAATGAAGCCAAGAACGTCATGGTCTCCAACCCCGAGCAGATGATCGTCCCCGGCATCGCCGTGGTGGTGCTGGTAGGGGCCTTCAACATGCTGGGCGACTGCCTGCGCGATGCCCTGGATCCCAAGGCGGTGCGCCAATGAACGATATCCTCACCGTCAGGGACCTGTCCGTCCACTTCCGACAGGGAAAACGTCTTGTGCGGCTGGTGGACCGGGTCTCCTTTCCGTGGCCAGGGGAGAATGCCTGGGCATCCTGGGAGAATCGGGCAGCGGCAAGAGCATGACCTGCAAAGGCCCTGCTGGGCCTGCTGGACGACAACTTCCAGGTCACCGGCAGTTCCCGCTTTGAGGGCAGGCCCTGCTGAGCCAGACACCGGAACAGCTGCGCCGCCTGCGGGCGGCAAGATCAGCATGGTCCTGCAAAAAATCCCATGTCCTGCTTCGATCCCCTGTACCGCATCGGGGAGCAGATGGCCGAACCCTGCAGGAGCACACCGCCCTGAAAAGGCAGGCCCCTGCAAAAAAGGATGGAGGACATCCTTCGCCTGATGCGCATCCACGATCCGGCGGACGTGCTGCGCAAATACCCGCACCAGCTCTCGGGCGGCATGTTGCAGCGCGTCATGATCGGGCTGGCCATCTGCATGCAGCCTTCGCTGATCATCGCCGACGAGCCAACGACAGCCATCGACTCCATCAGCCAGTATGCCATCATGCAGGAATTCCTGCGCATCAAGCAGCGCGGGGAAGTCTCCATGATCTTCATCTCGCATGACCTCGGCGTGCTGTCGCTCATCGCTGACAGGCTCATCGTCATGCATGACGGCAAGGCGGTGGAAAGCGGTACGGCACAGGAGATCTTCGACAACGCCACGGACACCTACACCCGACACCTCATCAAACAGCACAGGGCCGTCATGCACCGCTTCCTGGATGCGCTGCATGCTCCTGTCCCCGGAAGGATACCCGCATGAACACACTGCTCCACGCAGACGACATCCACGTCTCATTCAAAAGGAAAACCAGAAAAGCCTGTTCGGCCGGGGAACGGCAGCAGGTCTTGCGCGGCATCTCCCTGAGCCTCCGCGAGGGGAATGCCTGGGCATCATCGGTGAGTCCGGCAGCGGCAAGAGCACGCTGGGGCGTGTGCTTTCCGGCCTGCTCAAACCGGAGCGGGGCACAGTGCGCATCAACGGGCTGGATCTGTATGCCAGACGCTCCGCCCGCGAGGCTGCCGCCCTGCACCACAGCCTTTCCGTCGTCTTTCAGGACTATACATCTTCGGCCAATCCCCGTTTCAGGGTGGAACATATCATCGGGGAGTCCTTGCGGGCCCTGGAACGCAGTACGGGCCAGCGTGTGGACCGCCGCGCCCGGATCTGTGAGCTGCTGGAGCAGGTGGGCCTGCCGGCCGCGTTCATCTCCCGCTATCCGCATGAACTGAGCGGCGGTCCAGTTGCAGCGTGTATGCATCGCCCGTGCCCTGGCCATCCGGCCGCGCATCATCCTTTTGGACGAGGCCATCAGCTCGCTGGACGCTTCCACCCAGGTGCAGATCATGGACCTGCTCATCGAGCTGCGCCGGAATCTGGGGCTTTTCCTACCTGTTCATCACCCACGACCTGACCAGCATCACCTACCTGTGTGACCGGGTCGTTTTCATCGACGCCGGCACCATCGTGGAACAGGTGGACGATATCCGGCGCATCGCCATGATCCGTAACGATTATGCCCGCAACCTGCTGGGATCCGTCATGGGCATCGGCGTGGAGCACGGCAGCGGGGCTGCCCGCACCGGGCAGGATCGTTACGCGGCCATTGCCTGAGAAGGATAGATTCATGCCCCCGGTTCCTCCCCAGGCGGCCGCCCTGTCCGCCCCCTCCCGCAGGGAATATGCAGCCATGCTGCTGCCCTTCATCCTCTCCACGGTGACGCAGCCGCTCATCGGCGCCGTGGATACGGCTGTCATGGGACGCCTTTCCGACCCTTCCTATATCGCGGGAGTGGCCGTAGGTGCCGTCATCTTCAATACCCTGTACTGGCTGCTGGGTTTCCTGCGCGTGGGCTCCACGGGGTTCAGCGCGCAGGCCCTGGCCACAGGGGATGCGGAGGCCGCCTGGAAGGCATTCCTTTTGCCGGGCATCATGGCCCTGCTGCTGGGCACGTTCATCCTGTTGTGCCGGGATGCCGTCTTTTCCGGTGCCATGTTCCTGTTGCGCCTTGATCCGGCTGCCAGAGAAGTCGCCGGGATCTATTACGACATCCTGATCTGGACGGCTCCCCTCACGCTGCTGAACTACGCCATACTGGGATGGCTCATGGGGCAGGCCCGCATCAGGGCCTCCCTGCTCATGCAGATAGGCGGCAATGCGGTCAACATGCTGCTCGACTTGCTTTTCGTAAGCCTGTTCGGCTGGGGGGTACCGGGAGTGGCCGCAGCATCCGTACTGGCCTGCCTGTTTGCCACCATCACCGGGCTGGTCGCCATGCGGGATTCCCTGCCTCCCCTCCCTGCCCCGCTCCCCAGTCTCGTCCGCGTGGGGGAAATGCTGCGCATGGCACGGGTCAACGGCAATCTGTTCCTGCGTACGGTCTGCCTGCTGACCCAGACCAACATCTTCATGATCACCACGGCATCTTTCGGGACCCTGACCATCTCGGCCAATGCCGTCATCCTCCAGATCATGCTGATCTTCTCCTATGTTTTCGAGGGGATCGCCAATACATCGAGCGTATTTGCCGGAAAGGCCGCCGGACAGGGCTGTGCCGCCATTCTGGAAAGGACACGGCGCCTTACCCTGCACTGGTCCCCTGGCGGCGCTGCTGGGCATGACCCTGATCTACGCCCTGGGGCACACGCCTTTGCTGCGCCTGTTCACCGATCTGCCGGAAGTCCCTGGCCGCTGCGGAACGGTATGCGGACTGGGGGATATGCTTCCCCGGCATGCGCGGCCCTGGGCCTGACCTACTACGGCCTGTTCACGGGCAGCAGCCTGACCCGCCCGGTCTTCCTCTCCACCCTGCAGGCCCTCGTGGCTTTTGGTCTGGCCTGGCTGGCTTTTTGTCCCTTTCTGGGGCAACCACGGCCTGTGGGGCGCATACCTGATCTTTTATGCCGGCAGGTCGTTCTTCCTGCTGCGCTACTGGCCCCGGCTGCGTGACGCGCCTTTCTTCAGGCATGGCGGCGCGGCCCTTTGCTGAACCTTATCCTGACAGAGACGTACATGAACTTTCATCAAGCTTCGCGGGCGGAAGCCGCCGGGACAAAAAACGATCGCCCTGCTCCGTGACCGTGACCTTTTCCCTGCCCGTGACCACCATACACGGCAACAGACCCGGGCCGCGCGTTGCTTACCGCCGGCATACACGGATGCGAATATTGCAGCATACAGGCAGCCATAGAGCTGGCGTCAGAACTGGACCAGGACGTCGTGGCCGGACGGCTGACCATCGTCCACCTGGCCAACGCTTCGGGGTTCAGCGAACGGCTGTCGAAATCGTGGCGGAAGACGGCAAGAACCTGAACCGGGTCTTTCCGGGCAGGGATGACGGCAGCCAGGCCGAACGTCTGGCCCATCTCATCACCAGCCTGCAGGATGATGCCGATTTTTATGTGGACATGCACGGCGGTGATCTGCACGAAAGCATGCACCCCCTCGTCTTCATCCCCGGCGTGGCCGAACAACGGATCACGGACAGGGCAAGAGAGGCCGCCAAGGTCCTGGATGTGGACGTGCGCGTCCTTTCTTCGGCCACGACAGGAGCCTACAACTCCGCCGCCTTGCGCGGCGTACCGTCCCTGCTCATCGAACGGGGCGGCAACGGCGTCTGGTCCCGGGCCGAAGTGGATGCCTACAAGCGGGACATCCGGGCGCTGCTGGCCCATCTGCAGCTCTTGCCGCCCGTCACGGGGCTGCCCTGCCGGGAGCAGCGCGAGATCCGGGATGCCGTCTATCTGACGTCGAAGGACCAGGGCTGCTGGTACCCGGAAGTCACGCCCGGAGCGCCTGTCAGCCGGGGCACGGTACTGGGGACCGTCCGCGACATCTTTGGCCGTGCCATCGACTGCTACCGGGCCGAAAAGGACGGCATCATCCTGTACATGACGGTCTCTCTTGCCGTGAAGGCCGGTACGCCCCTGGTGGCCTACACGGCTAGACACAAGGGCTGCCGGCCAGCGTGCAGATCCGCCTCTCCGGGGAGCCTCCGCCCCGGAAACACAGGCAGTCTGCAACATGCCGGCACTCTCCTCGTCCGGGGCGCGAAAAAGCATCCTTGACGGGCCTCGTCCCGCAAGGCGCCCTTTTCACATAAAAAATACGCCTTCCGGCAAGCATCATCATGGAACTGCGCCAACTTGAACACTTTGTCACTACAGCCGATTTCGGCAGCACCCGGCGTGCTGCCGAGACCCTGTATACCTCGCAATCCAGCGTGAGCAAAAATATCAGCATGCTGGAAGAAGAGCTGGGGTCACGCTGTTCGTCCGCTCCAACCGCGGTGTTTCCCCTGACAGAGGCAGGCAGGGAATTTTATGACCAGGCCCACGCCATCCTGCAGAACGTCCGCCTTATGAAGCAGATGGGACGGCAAAAAAAATACAAGAAAATAAACATCTCCTGCTATCCGTCCACCATGATCTCGCGGCTGTTCTGCTTTTTGTACAACACCATCAACCACGATGAATACAAGATGTCATTTCTGGAAGGGACGGTGGAGGACATCGTGGACAATGTCCATACCGGCGTTTCCGATATCGGCATCGTCTACTTTTCAAGGACCAGCATAAATAAAAGCTTCTCACATGTCCTGCCCACAAGGACATCGAATTCATCGAGATCCGCAGCATGAGCCCTGCATCTACGTAGGGCCCAAGAATCCCCTGTATGACCGGGAAAGCATCAGCTCCTCCGACCTTGATGACAACAGCTTCATCCAGCCGGGCAATGACTTTTTTTCCATAGAGCATCACCTGGACAGGATCAGTGTGGGGATGTCCAAAGCGGCAAATTTCAAAAGCCTCTTTTCCACCAACAGCGACAATCAGATCATCGAGATGCTGCTGCATACGGATATCTGCAGTTTCGGCATACGTCTGATGAATGATTCCTTCAGAAAGTATGCCATCCGGGATATTCCCATAGATGGATGCGGAAAATGCCTTTCTTTTGGCTACATAAAAAAGAGGAATACGACTCTTTCCACGGAATATGAAACCTTTCTTGAGCTTGTAAAAAAATATCTTTGCGATCCCCAAAACAAAAAACAACAGCATAAAACTACTGTCAAAGTAGTAACGGATATGAAGAAACACCTGGCCATCCTTTTTCTTTTGCGGCCGGCATGCTTCTGGGGGGAGCTCAGCAGGGCCAGGCCGTGGACTTCAAAGCCAAGGGCGTATGGATCAATATGCTCGATTACGGCGGCGGGGGAAATTTCGTTAAAAATGACCGCAACGGCCATAACGTGACCGGATGGGGACGCTGGGGAGAGGACGAGTTCGAGGCCAAGACACGTGTCCGCCTGCAACTGGAAGCCATCGCCTCGGAAAGCCTTTCGGGGACCGTCTATTTTGAGATCGGCGCCGCCACCTGGGGCAGCGCTTCCAAAGGAGGTGCCCTGGGTGCTGACAAGAATATCGTCAAGATAAAGCACAGCTATCTGGACTGGGTCGTCCCCGGCACGGCCGTCAAGGCACGCATGGGCCTGCAGCGCATCTTCCTGCCCGATTTCGTCACCGATGCCTCACAGGTCTTCGATGCCGACGTGGCCGGGATCAACGTGTCCGCCCCTCTTGGCGAGCACGCCGCCGTGACGGCATTCTGGGCACGGCCATTCAATGACAACTGGAGCGGGGGGGCGGACGGAACGACCCACTACCTGGACAATGTGGACGTATTCGGACTTTTGCTGCCTCTGACCTTCGAAGGCGTACGCCTGACCCCCTGGGCCATGCTGGGCATGGTGGGCAGCAATGCCTTCCGCTCCGGCAATGACTACTACGGCAGCGGCTACGGTTCGGGCATAGGCCCTTCGTGGTATGCCCTGCCCGCCCACAAGGCTGACGGCACCTCGGCCAATGCCTACGGAACGGCATTCTGGGCAGGCCTGACTGGCGAGATCACGGCTGCCGATCCCTTCCGGCTGGCCTGGAGCGTCAATTACGGCACCTTCGATTCCGGTGAAGAAGCCCTGAACCGCAGCGGCTGGTATGCCTCACTGCTGGCCGAATACAAACTGGACTGGGGCACGCCCGGCATCTATGCCTGGTACAGCAGCGGTGATGACGACGATCCGACGAACGGTTCCGAGCGGCTGCCGTCCTTTTTGATTACAATAACGAATGCACCAGCGGTTTTTCCGGCTTCGGGACGCCGGGACCTGGACCATCGGCCGCGATGCCGTACTGGCTATACCCTGGCCGGTACATGGGGCTTTTGCGCGCATCCGGGACCTGAGCTTCATCAACAAACTCAGCCACACCATCCGTGTCAACTTCTATAACGGGACCAATGCCCCCAGGATGGCCCGCTACATCAGCAGGGAGAACTGGACGTTCCCGGCCATGCGGGCCGCAGCCTGTACGGCACGGCCTCGGACTTCAATAACGTCAACACCAATGGCGGCATCTACCTGACGCAGCGGGACTATGCCGCGGAATTCGGCATCATGAGCTCCTACCAGATCTATGACAACCTGCGTCTGCTGGTGGAAGCCAACTATATAGCCCTCTGGCTGGATCAGTCGTCCGATGTCTGGGGAGGTTTCAGCAAAAACGGCAGCTGGCACCGTGCCAACAGCATCGAGGACGCCTGAACGTCAACATGAGCTTCATCTACAAATTCTAGGTTTCGTAAAGTGCGGGCCGGACATGTTTGACGCCGTCATCAGGCCGGCCTGCCGCACAAAACCTCTTCCTGCCGCAGGTGACCTGCCTTTTCGGGGCTGTTGCCTGCGGTATTCCATCTTGCGGGTCCCCGCCCACATCCGGGCATAGCCTGCGGCACTGCTGCGCAGGGCGATATAGCACCCCCGCAGGGGCGCGGGCAGAAGATGCAGCAGCACATCGCGGCAGCCTTCCCGCAGGCGCAGGGAAAGCTGCTGTTCCAGTACCTGGCAAAGTATCCTGTCATTGTCGGTCATGCTTACCTCCGCATATGCCGACAGTCTGAGCCCCTCACCTGTCAGGATGATGTCGGACAACCGACATTCTCCCGACAGCCAAACAAGAGGACGCCATGGCCAGTCCCGCCGGGCAGGCCTCAGGCCGACATGGGGCAGAAGCGTTCCGCCCCCAGGACATGCGCCGCCCCGGCACAGGAGGTACCGAAGAACAGCACCGGCTTGCCGATACCCAGAAAATTGACGAACGAACCGTTGCAAAGCGTGCTGCCCGTGCACAGCACCAGCTCGGCCCAGTCCCGCACCACATCCTGATAGGCTGCCATGCCGTCTTCCACCAGCACGCCGGACCGGACCGTCCCCACGATCTCGGGATTGAGATCCAGCACCCGCACGCTGAATTCTTTGGACAGCCGTGCCAGCAGCGCAGGCTGGAACCCCACCAGGGCGATGCGCGGCGTACCGAAGCGCTCCCGGACAAGAGCGGCATACCGTTCCGCGCACAGCTCCGGCCCGTCATCGCGGCAGTGGACCGTATTACTGATCTCGCCCACCGCCCGCAGGACGGCATTGAGCGTGGCCACCAGCATCCCGGCTGCCTGGGGATCATGTGTCGTGTCCAGTTCAAGCACATCGGCCAGCGAGCCCTCGAAATCCACCGGCGCACTGGTGAAGGCCTGCCCAAGGGCCTCGCCGAACCGGGCCTGGAGCATGACTTCCCTGCCGTTGAGGATGGGATAGTCCGTGCGCGCGGTCCTCCCTATGGCTTCTTCCGGGGTAAGGCCGCGGCTTTTCAGGCTGATGCTGCGCTCGTCCAGATGATGCCGTGCGATGGCATCACGCAATGCCTCCTTTGAGGCGGGCATACAGGATTTCTTCCGTCATTATGGTCCATACCTCCGAATGGTAACGGGCGTCTTCCAGCCTGAAAGACGCCCCCAAAAAACACCAGTATAGCGGCAATAGCCGGCGTTTTCGCTGCCCTGTCATCCGCCACGTTGCCAGGCGCATGCCATGTCCCGGCCCGGACACCTGCAGCCAGACGGCGGAAGCCCTCCGGCCTCCTTTTTACCGGTCCGACCGGAGAAAACGCTTGCCCCGGTCATACTTGCCGCGGCTGACAGTCTGCCCGCAGCCTCAGGAAGAGCTCAGGCTCTCCTCTGTCCCGCCAACGAAAAAGGCTGCCCCATGCGGGACAGCCCTCAGATACATCTCGACTTCAGGCGCGCGGGACACGCCCGGATTGCAGATTGCGTTCCTGCAGGCGCTTGCGGGCCCGCAGGCTGACCCGGACGAGCCACGATACCAGGACCACGACCGCGATGCCCACATCGGCCAGCAGCACGCGCGAAGCGTTGAAGTGCTGCTCAAAGCCCCACAAGGTGGCCCTGTCCCATGCCGGATGGTAGATGAACCAGCCCAGGCCCATGGCCAGGCCCAGAGCCGCAAAGGCAAGGACCAGCCAGTGTGCCGGGATGGCTTCTTCCCAAAAGAAGGAAGAACGGTAGAAGCGGCGCCGGGACAGCCAGACCGTTATAAGCACCACCAGGGCGGCACCGGCGGCCAGGAAGGAGAGGCCCTTGAGCAAAGCCCCTGCGATGCCCAGCAGCAACAGGATCACCGCCATCCAGAAGGCACGGTTCTGGCGCCGCTCCAGCCCATAGGCCACGAAGAGCAGCAAGGCCCCGGAAAGCGCACAGACCAGATGTCCGCCCATGAGCAGGGTACGGGGAAGGAAGTCGTCAAGCTGCGCCACCACGGCGGGCAGCGTCGGCAGCATGGCGGAGACCAGCAGGATGCAGCCGCCCACGAAGGTGGTGTAGGCCGCGATGGAATGGGAAAGTACCGAAAGCCAGCGCCCCGCTTCCCGCAGGGTATTGCGGCTTTGCCGGGCTTCGTACACGGCCAGCAGGGCGCGGCGGCCAGCAGCGGCAGGATGAAATAGATCAGGCGGAACAGCAGCACGGCTGCAAAAACGGCCTGCTCGCGCGGGGTATGCGTCAGGTGCAGGATGACCAGCTCGAAGACCCCCACGCCGCCGGGCACGTGGGTCAGCACCACGGCCACCTGCGCCATGAGGTAGCTGGGCAGGAAGTCGATGAAGCCGATGCCCAGATCATCGGGCAGCAGCACATACATGCAGGCGGCGGCAGCGATCAGGTCCACCCCCCGGCCACGACCATCTGGGCCACGGCGATGCGGGGGATGGGGAAGACGAATTCCTTGCCGAAGATATGGACCGGTTTGCGGATGGTGAAGCACAGCACCAGATAGGAAAGGGCAATGACCAGCAGGATGCCCCCCAGGAAGCGTACGTCATGGATGGGCATCTTGGCCAGCAGCTCGTCAGGGATCACGCGGCGGCAGCCAGCAGGAAGACCACGCCGCACAGTCCCAGGGCACCGACCCAGAAGGTGACGGCCAGCATGAGCACAAGACGGACGATCTCGACCAGGGAAAAGCCCCAGGCAGAATGGAACCGGTAGCGGACGCTCGTACCGCCCAGCAGTGCCCCGAAGTTGTAGCGACGGCCTGCCCTACCAGGGAAACGAGCCCCACACGCGGCAGGGGCAAGGATTTGTGGATGGCCTTCAGGGCGAGCCAGTCATAGCCCACCAGGATGATGTAGTTGACGATCATCAGGCCGATGGAGAAACAGATACTGCCCGTGGAGACCTGCTGGATGCTTTCTCTGATCTGGGCGATGCTGTAAGCTTTGAGCTTGTGATACAGGAGATATATGGCCAGCACGAAAAGTGCCGTTATGAGTACAGGCCCCAGGTAACGCAAGTATTTTTTCATGGCGTTCCGGCAAGGTAAGAAGTTGTTCAAATTATCTTCACCATATACGCAGCTGCCTCCCGGTGCAAGCCTCAACATGCCCGGCGGCATCCCGGCAGGCGGGTGATCCGTATGGTCTGCGGGGCTTGACCAATACTGGGGCAACGGCTATAGTCCAAATAACGAATGCAGTTTTCACGCGCTCCGCTGCCCGCGCAGCGGACGCTTTTTTTTCATCTGACGAACAGAGGTGTATCATGGCCGTGACCAATATCCCCATTTCCAAGCAGGGCTACAAGCGTCTGGAAGAAGAGCTGGCCCGCCTGAAGAGCGAACGCCCCGCCATCATCCAGGCCATCAAGGAGGCCCGTGAAGAAGGCGACCTGCGCGAAAACGCCGGTTATGATGCCGCCCGCGAACGCCAGGGCATGGCGGAAGCGCGCATCAAGTATATCGAGTCCCGCATGGCTCTTTACCAGGTGGTCGACCTGGACAAGCTGAGCGGTGACAAGGTCATCTTCGGCTCCACGGTGGAAGTGGAAGACGTGGATACCGAAGAAAGCCGCACCTACACCATCCTCGGTCCCGACGAAGCCGAGCCCGCCAAGGGTTCCATCTCCTTCCTCTCGCCCGTGGGCCAGGCCCTGCTGGGCAAGGAAGTGGGCGACGAAGTGAGCGTGGACATCCCGCGCGGCCGCGTCACCTACGAGATCGTGGACATCACCTTCCGCGGCTCCAGCATCTTCGACTAACCGTTGGCACCGGAACACCATCAAGCCCTGCTGCATCCCTGCACAGGGCTTTTTTCGGCTTCTGCCCCGCGGTCGTCCCTCTTCCCACAGGGAACTTGGCAGCTCCGGCCCCGCGTGCTATCCTCGCCCAGACCCATTCTGCCGCTTAAAGGTTCCCCGCATGCCCAACATGTTGCCGCGCCTCCTGTACATCCTTGCCGCACTGGCCTGGTTCCTGCTGCCCGCCCCAACCCCGTCACCATCGTCATGGCCGGATGCTTCTGCCTGCCTGACGCTGCCCGTCTACCGGCGTATGCGCTGCACGATCCGGCACTGGCGCAAGCGTCTGCGCCTGCGCCATCCGGGCAGGCTGGGGCACATCGTGATCTCCTGCTCCCATCGCCTGCCGCTGTACGGCTATATCGTCATGATCTTCTCGGCTGTGGTCATCCCCATCAGCACCCTGGTGCTGCTGGTGTCGCCCCAGGTGGCCGGCGGTCTGGCCAGGCTGCGGGAACTCCAGGCAAACAACTTCCAGCTGCCGCCCGAATGGGTCATGCGCTTCCAGGAGCTGCGCCACAGCCTGGCGGACTATCCCAAAGTGGACAAGATGATCTCGGAGTTCCTCAGCAACCTCGATGCCATGCTGGCCGATACCATGGGCCTGCTCATCAACCGCAGCGTGGACGTGCTGGGCGGCACCATGACCGTCCTCTGACCCTGTTCCTCTTCGTGACGCTCACGGTCATCTTTGCCGCCTACGCAAGCCGCATCAACCTGATCACGGCCCGCATCTTCCACATACCGGCCACCATGCTGCGCCGTTTCGTCCTGGCCATCCGCCGGGCCCTGCAGGGCGTCATGCTGGGCATCGTCCTGGTGGCCATCGCCCAGGGGGTCCTGTGCGGTATCGGCTTTGCCGTGGCGGGCATCAAGCAGCCTGCCTTCTGGGGGCTGCTGGCCACGGTCGTGGCGCCCATCCCCTTTGTGGGCACGGCGCTCGTCTGGGGCCCGCTCTGTCTTTCCCTCTGGTTCTCCGGCGCCACCATGCCCGCCGTGGGCCTGGCCCTCTGGGGCACGCTGGCCGTGACCAGCGTGGACAACATCCTGCGCCCCCTGTTCCTGCAACAGGGCATCAATGCTCCTTTCTTCGTACTGATCATCGCCATCCTCTGCGGTCTTGGCAGTTTTGGTCCCATGGGGCTCATCATCGGCCCCGTGCTGCTGGCCATCGCCATGCAGGCTGTGGAAGAAGCCCATCAAACCTACCACCATATGGCTGAAGCTCATGTTCCACTCCCCCTCCATCCCGGGGCGCTGGCTGTGCGTCCTGCTGCTTGTCCTTGCCATGCTCTCGCTGCCTGCCGGTGCCGATGCGGCCCGCAGGGCCCGCGCTGCCGTCATGATCAACCTGAGCAACGGCAAGGTGCTGTACGAGCACAACCCCAATCTGTCCATCCCGCCCGCCTCTCTGACCAAGGTCATGACCATGTATGTGGTCATGGACCGCATCAAGATGGGCCGCCTGAAACGCAACACCAGCATCCGTGTCCATCCTACGGCCCGGGTGGGCGGTTCCAGCATGCGTTTGCGTCCCCGCCAGAGAGTCACCGTGGACCAGCTCCTTACCGGTATGGCCGTAGCTTCGGGCAATGACGCCGCCATGGCCATATCCCAGCATATCAGCGGCAACAGCCGCAACTTCACCCACCTCATGAACCACAAGGCACGCCAGCTCGGCATGACCCGGACGGTCTTCAAGAACCCCACGGGCCTGCCCGCAGCAGGCCAGCGCACCACGGCCCGCGACATGGCCACCCTGGCCCGCGCCTATCTGCGCAGCCATCCCCAGGCCATGCGCTACCACAGCCTGCGCTCCTTCCGCTTCAACGGGCGCACCCTGGGGGCCACCAACACCATGCTGGGCATACCCGGTGTCGATGGCCTGAAAACGGGCTGGACCGTGGCCTCCGGTTACAACATCATCGTCACGGCCCGCCGTGGCAAGACCCGCCTGCTGGTGGTGGTCATGGGCGGCAGGAGCCGCGCTGCCCGCGACATGGTCGCCCACAGCCTCATCGAGGCGGGATTCAAGGCACCCGCCTCTCCCCAGCAGGTACGCAAGCGCATGCGAGGTGTCCTTTAGCGCAGCACGTCTTGACCTCGGCACCTTCACGTCGTATGTTTTTCAAATCAATGGCCTGAAAGGCTCAACATTCAAGGGAGGCCCCCATGTTCGGCATCGGCATGCAGGAACTGTTACTTATTTTGATCGTAGTGCTGCTCATCTTCGGCGCCAACAAACTGCCGGAAATCGGTGGCGGGCTGGGACGGGCCATCCGAAATTTCCGCCGGGCCTCGTCCGAGCCTGACGAGATCGACATCACCCCCCGGCAAGGACAAAAAGCCCACCTCGGGCGACGATGCTCCCAAAGCGTAGAGGATCCTGCCATGAAAGCTGAACAACTTTCCGTTTTTCTGGAAAACCGCGCCGGCCGTCTGGCCGAAGTGACCCATACGCTGGCTGAGGCCGGCGTCAACATCCGCGCTCTTTCCCTGGCTGATACCTCCGATTTCGGTATCCTGCGCCTCATCGTTGATGACCAGGAAAAAGCCAAATCCGTTCTCAAGGAACACAGCTTCACCCTGGGCCGCACCAGTGTGGTCGCCGTGCAGGTGCCCGATACCCCCGGCGGTCTGGACAGCGTGCTGCAGTTCGTCTCGCAGCATGGCATCAATGTGGAATACATGTATGCCTTCATCACCCGTGAAGCTGACTGTGCCATCATGATCTTCCGTTTCGACAAGACCGACCAGGCCGTGGATCTGCTCAAGAGCAACGGCTTCACTGTCCTGCCGCCGGATCAGCTGTTCGGCAACAAAGACTAGTCTATCTTGCAGCTAGCTGTTTTCAGGCCCCGCCCATGCGGGGCCTTTCTTTCGGCCCGCAACCAGCCCGGCGTCTGCCCTGATGCATCCGGTATCCCCGCCCTCACACCGGATTGCCTGTGCGGCACAAGGCTGGCTGCACGCTTGCTGCCGCATCCTCCGCTTTTCATTCTGCTCCTGCCGCGTTTTTCCCGGCCATTCCCCAGTACCCGGGAAAACAGCTGGGAAGAAAAGTTTTTTGTTTTTATAACATATTGATTTTATTTATTTTATGCTTAAAAAATAACTTTTCTGCAAAAAAAATTCCTTTTTGCCCCTTTTCAAGCGCAAAGAGTGTCTTATCTACTATCCCGTTGCGGGACCGCAGCAATGGTTTACGGCGGTCATGACGCGATAATTTCAGCTCCGCCCCGCGGACGCTGTGCATGCCACCCAAGCGTGGCCATAAAAATTTTTGGAGGGTCTGACACCATGAAACTGCAGCCCCTGAACGATCGTGTGCTGGTCAAGCGCCTGGAAACCGAAGAAAAGACCGCCGGCGGTCTGTACATCCCCGACACCGCCAAGGAAAAGCCCTGCAAGGGTCAGGTGATCGCTACCGGTCCCGGCAAGGTCCTGGAAAACGGCACCCGCGTTGAACTGGCCGTCAGAAGGGTGATCAGGTGCTCTTCAACAAGTACGCCGGCACCGAAGTCAAGCTGGACGGCATCGACCATCTGGTGATGCGCGAAGAAGACATCCTCGCCATCCTGACCGACTAACGCATACGCGCCGGTCATACACACTCTCCGCTTTTCGATTATTCCCAGGAGGAAAATATAATGTCCGCTAAAGAAGTTCTCTTCGACGTGAAAGCCCGCGAAAAACTGGCGCGTGGTGTTGATAAGCTGGCCAATGCCGTGAAGGTGACCCTCGGCCCCAAGGGTCGTAACGTTGCCATCGAAAAGTCCTTCGGCGCTCCCGTCATCACCAAGGACGGCGTGACCGTCGCCAAGGAAATCGAACTGGACGACAAGTTCGAGAACATGGGCGCCCAGCTGGTGAAGGAAGTCGCCTCCAAGACCTCCGACGCCGCCGGTGACGGTACCACCACCGCCACCATCCTGGCCCAGGCCATCTATCACGAAGGCGTGAAGCTGGTGGCTGCCGGCCGCAATCCCATGGCCATCAAGCGCGGCATCGACAAGGGCGTGGAAGCCCTGATCGGCGAACTGGCCAACCTGGCCAAGCCCACCCGCGACCAGAAGGAAATCGCCCAGGTCGGCACCATCTCCGCCAACTCCGACGCTGAAATCGGCGACATCATCTCCGAAGCCATGGACAAGGTGGGCAAGGAAGGCGTGATCACGGTTGAAGAAGCCAAGGGCCTGGAAACCACCATGGACGTGGTGGAAGGTATGCGCTTTCGACCGCGGCTATCTCTCTCCCCCTACTTCGTGACCAACGCGGAGAAGATGGAATGCGAGATGGACAACCCCTACATCCTGTGCACTGAGAAGAAGATCTCCGGCATGAAGGAAATGCTGCCCGTGCTCGAGCAGGTCGCCAAGGTGAATCGTCCTCTGGTGATCCTGGCCGAAGACGTGGAAGGCGAAGCCCTGGCTACCCTGGTGGTCAACAAGCTGCGTGGCGCCCTTCAGGTCGTGGCCGTCAAGGCCCCCGGCTTTGGTGATCGCCGCAAGGCCATGCTGCAGGATATCGCCATCCTCTGCGGCGGCCAGGTTGCTTCCGACGACACCGGCACCAAGCTGGAAAACATGACCCTCAACGACCTGGGTACCGCCAAGCGCGTGGTGATCAAGAAGGAAGACACCACCATCGTTGACGGCGCCGGCAAGGCCGACGAGATCAAGGCCCGCGTGAAGCAGATCCGCGCCCAGGTGGAAGAATCCACCTCCGATTACGACCGCGAAAAGCTGCAGGAACGCCTCGCCAAGCTGGTCGGCGGCGTGGCCGTGATCCACGTCGGTGCTGCCACCGAAGCCGAAATGAAGGAAAAGAAGGACCGCGTCGAAGACGCCCTGAACGCCACCCGCGCTGCCGTCGAGGAAGGCATCGTGCCTGGCGGCGGTACCGCTCTCATCCGCGTCTCCAAGGTGCTCGACAGCATCAAGCCCGCTGACGACGACGAACTGGCCGGCGTGAACATCATCCGCAACGCCATCGAAGCTCCTCTGCGCCAGATCGCCCACAACGCCGGCTTTGAAGGCTCCGTGGTGGTGGAAAAGGTGCGCGAGGGCAAGGACGGCTTCGGCTTCAACGCCGCCACCGGCGAATATGAAGACCTCCTGGCTGCCGGCATCATCGACCCCAAGAAGGTGACCCGTACCGCCCTGCTGAACGCCGCTTCCGTGGCCTCCCTGCTGCTGACCACCGAATGCGCCATCTCCGAAAAGCCCGAACCCAAGAAGGACGCTCCTGCCATGCCTGACGGCATGGGTGGCATGGGCGGCATGGGCGGCATGTACTAAGCCGCCGCGAAGCCCCCGCTTCCGACTGAATGAAAAAGGCCCCGCTTCCGGCGGGGCCTTTTTTTGTATCCGAAGCTTCCCGGTAATATGATCACGACCGGGCACACTTGCCTCGGCAGCAGCGAAACGGAGGTGGAGCCAACTTACCTGGGCAGACTTCCTTTGGACTCCGTAAAGCCCATCCCTTCAACGCTGCTCAAAATAATGAGACGCCCCCCAGAGCGGGGAGGCCGGTGTCCGCCATGAGCAAGATCAATGAAGGAAGGATAGCAGGACAAAGCGATAGTCGCCTCTCCACGCCTCGCCTTGGACGTGAAAACATTGCTCAGCCTTCCTCTTCAAGCAGAGGGGGAGGCTCCGGACAGGGACAGCGCGATAGCATGCGGCATCTTTGCCCGCACGCCCTGCTGAAGAAAAGATACAAAAAAGCGGTCAGCCTGTTACAGCTAACCGCTTGTTTTTTGTTGTGGTGCGCCCGAAGAGATTCGAACCTCTGGCCTTCCGGGTCGGAGCCTGACGCTCTATCCAGCTGAGCTACGAGCGCGTCGTGAGGGTGTTCTTATAGAAAAGCGGGCAGCCTGTCAACGCTCTTGGAGAAAGAAAACGATTTTTTTTTGAAGTAGGCGCCAGAGACACACTCTTTGCCCTAACTCGTCCTGCCGAGAAAATGTCCTTCGGCTGAGCACGACCTACAGGCACACGGCTATTATCCATAGTAATTCAATCCATTTTCTGGAATATTCTCCAGAAAGATTCCGTACTTTGGAGTGATCATATTCTAGAATTTCGAACGTTATTTCTCTGCTTGTTTACATATGCTGTTTCTATTATCCTATTTTTTTGCGTCATTTTCAGCTGGTATGACTGTCATTAATGAAGCCATAACTGTCTTTTTCCCAAAAGACATCGTGGCTCTGGAGGATATATGGACATCGTTCTTTCTTTGATTTCCCAGTTTGCCAACTGGCTTGCTGAGCTCATCAGCCCTTTTTTTTTTCTGGCATGACACCAGATGATGTTACTGAATTATTTAAGAAAATAATTATTTGTACAGCTTTATTTCTTATTCTTCTCCTCGTGTGCAATACCTCTTGGAGATGGGTCAGCCTTTGGCGGACAAAAAAGAAAATAGAAGGGCTTGCCTCCGCTATCAGCGGAGGAGAAAAGTCTGTCCAGGGAATGTACTTTCCTGCAGATCAACGTAAGGCCCTTATGGAGCTATCTTCCACAACCAAAAGTTTCTCTGAAATATTGCGGGAAGATAATGGTGTTCTTTATGCTACTCAAGATGTAGAAGCTGTCAGCCATACTCTGTGGGAACCTCCTTTGTTACGCTCGCGTCTAATCCCAGCCGGTGCGGCCATCCTTACAGGTTTGGGGGTCTTGGGGACCTTTGCTGGCCTGCTGCTCGGTCTTAGCGGTCTGCAGTTAGACGGCAACATGGAACGCCTGCAGGCCGAAATCAGACAGGTAGCGCAGGGCGCCTCCGTTGCCTTTGAGACTTCAGTTTGGGGCGTCTCACTGAGCCTTGTACTAACATTATTGGAAAAAAATCTGTTCATCAGGAGTTTCCCGACGCCTCCTCTCTCTTCAGGGATTACTTCTTCAGCTATTCCCGCCCTTCCCTCTCCCGGAAATTATGCGTGATACGAGGGATAGTTCAAGGGATACGGTGACCCATCTGGCAGGACTTGCTGAGCAAATCGGTAAGAACATGCAGCGCTCTCTGGATTCATTCTCGGAGAACATGCTGAATAGTCTGGCGGGTAATATATCTGAGGCCAGTAACCGTATCTCCCAGGCCATCAGCGCCAGCCTGACCGAGACCTTACAAACAACTCTAATCCCCTCCATAGATAGGATGTCGGCTGCTTCGCAGGACCTGGCCACCCGCCAGGCCCAGGGTTCGGAAGAAGCCCTCAGCCACCTGCTGACGGAATTCACTGGGCGTATGGGGGAGGCCGGGAACAGTCAGAAAGAAGCTATGCGGGAAGCGACCCAGGAAATGCAGCAAACGATGTCAATATTTGCTGATTCCATGACTGGCCTCGTGCGCTCTCTACAGGAACAACAGCAGGCTTTTGAACAGCGTCAACAGAATCAAATGGAACGTCTGGACACGGCATTCCGCCAGATGAGCGAAGAACAGGGACGGAACATGAGCAAGGCCAGTACAGACATGCTGGAAATCTTGGCCACGTTCCGCGACGGTGTCCGGGAAGAACTCAGCCGTCAGGCTGCGGATATGGGCAAGGTCTCCGACGACATTCGCGACAGTCTGCAGGATATGTCCGTGGCCTTGAAAGAATTTTTTTTACACAGCTAGGGCAGCATCAGAAAAACCAAATGGAGTGCCTGGATGCGGCTTTCCGCAAGATGAGCGAAGAACAAGGGCACAATATGGGGAAAGCCAGTGAGGATATGCTGGCTGTTATGGCCAGTTTCGGGATGGCGTCCGGGAAGAACTTACTCGCCAGGCCACGGACATGGGTAAAATCTCCGACGATATCCATGCCAGCCTACGTTAAATGTCTACATCCATGAAAGGCTTTTTGAGCAGCTGGGTGAACTCCAGCAGGCCCAGATGGGCCAGCTCCATACAGCCTTTCAGCAGATGAATGAAGCTCAGGGCCGTAATATGGACAAAGCCAGCGAAGGCATGCTGGCTGTGGTGGATCATTTCCGTAACGGGATGCAGCAGGAATTGTCCCGTCAGACAGGTGATATGGGCAAGGTGTCCGAAAATATCCACGGCAGTCTGCAAGAAATGTCCGTGACCATGAAAGACTATTTTTTGAACAGTTAGGACAGCACCAGCAGCAGGTTTCCTCCGCGCAAGACGACCGCAGTAAGGTCTTGAAAAACAGATGCAGCAGGCCTTTGATCAGCAATCCCAGACCCTGGCGAGCATGGAAACGCCATTACGGCCCACGTCTCGGCAACAAAGAGCCTCCTGAAGCAGGGGGCGAAAACCTGCAACGTCGCATCGGCGAGGAGGATGCCCTGCTCAAAAATATCACCACGGCCATGTCCAGTGCCGGAGATTCCCTGCAAACAGCAAGTACCCGCCTGCATTCCTTTGGCGAACAAATCAGGGACAGTATCGACCGCAGTGCAAAGCACAGAGCGGGCCATGGCCGTGGTCCAGGAAGTTGGAAGACAGGAAAACGCCGTAGCTCTGGAACTGAAAAACATCATTACCGGGATGGCGCCCCTGCGGACTGGTCTAGAAAATGTAACCAGCTCCCTGTCATCCTCTGTCTCTACGGCCCGGGAGGCCTATACCCAGCTTTCCGCCCACTATGAGGCACTCCAGCGGGCCCTGCGTGATCATATGGGTCGATACAGCAGCAGAATCGCCAATACCTTGCCGAGCTCGGTCAGGAGATGCAACAGCAGGTGGAAGATCTCAACAAGAAAATGGGAGAATTGCTGTCAGAGTATGCCAAGCTAACCAAGGCACAGCTCGACGAACGCATGAATGCCTGGAACGCGCAGACCAGGAATTTCTGCGACAAGATGCAAAGCACCGCGGAAGCTATGGCAGAAGTCGTAGATGCCATGGATAACCAGCCCAGACGCTAAAGGTAAGCCGCGATGTTTTTCGCCAAACGTACTCCCCGGATTCCCAAACAGGCGGACAACCCGTACTGGATGTCCTTCTCTGATATGATGTCAGGGATGCTTATCATCTTTATCCTCGTCTGCACGGCCCTGCTGCTCAAACTCTCGCAAATGGAAGAAGAACAGGTGGCCGCCAATATCGATGAACTAAAAAACGCCAGTAAGGTCCGTTCCGAAATCCTACAGGACATCTTCGCGGAACTGAAGGCACAGGGGATCAGTTCTGATCTCTGACAATGACACAATCCTGCGCATCCCAGAAAACAGCTTCCATTTCAGGACAGGCAGTTTCGAAATCACGGAAGACTTGCGCGGAACAGCGGAGCTGATCGGACGTGCCCTGTACACTGCCATCACTCGTGAAGACCGCTGGGGCTATCTGGAGACCGTTTTCGTGGAAGGCCATTCCGACAGCCGCAAGGCACCCAATTACCGTATGGGTAATTGGGAGCTTTCTGCACTTCGGGCCATTTCCCTCTGGCAATTCTGGATCGGCCAGACGGAATACGGCCCCTTACTGGCACAACTGCGCAACCGGGAAGGCAAACATCTCTTTTCCGTCAGCGGCTATGCGGCCACACGACGCGTCGCCGAGATAGAAGATACAGAAGAGGCTATGCGCAGCAATCGTCGCATCGACATTCGCTTTACCACGCGTCAGCCCTCCATCATAGAGATGGAAGATGTCGTCAGTCCGCTGAAGGGGAAGTAATCCGTGTCGCTCGATGGAAGAAAATCACTGGGAGAATTGTCCATACGGGATATCTTTCCCGTGGCGCAGACCAGCAGCCCTCCACCTGATGAAAGTCAGTTTTATGAAGAGCTTGCTGCAAAGTGCGAAAAAAATGTGTAAGAAACTGGGGACCCGGGGGACAGGGATTCAAGACCCGGCGAGACGCCCTGCTGCGTGCGGCCCCTGATGTGCATCGCATGATCAGTGTCATGCAGGGTGCCAGTTTTATCCGGCCCCTGATAGACCTGTGGCAGAAAGGACATCCGACTGTGGATATCCCCTACACACCGGAATTACTGGATCATCTGGACAAACTCGCCTGCACTTCCCGGAGGAGACGATTGGGACGCCTGGCTTTGCGTGAGTTGTGCCAGTTCTTTTTCAGCCGCTACGACACCTTGCCGCATCTGTCAGCGCTCTGCAGGGTGTTACAACACCAGTTTTCCCCTATACCAGATGCGGGAACTCTTGTTCGGCTTGGACAAATTCAAGGCTCAGGAAAAACTCTTCCTTCAGGCAGAAGGGCATGCTCAATTGGCAGCTGGCGGAAGCGCATGCCGCGATCCTGGCCGATGAAGCCAAAGCCCACGGCATTCCTCTGACAGATTCCCGCTTTTTTCGAAGCCAGCCAGCATGTATTATCTGTCCCGCCTGCGCAAACTACACGCCAATGAGCAGAGCGACCTGCTTGCAGAATTACAGATGTCCCAAGTCCATGAAAGCCGACTTTCCGACAGTAAACGTCTGGGGCATGAAGTTCTAGTTATCCTCATCGATATCTTGCGCAAGGCCCATTGTAGTCCTTCCGAATCGTGGCGCGATACACTGCTGACCATCGCGGGCGATCCCCGTGTACCCAAAACAAGCCGCTCCTATATGGACTGGTGGGCACATATCGATACCTCTTACGCCGAGACCATGTGCGAATGGCTGGCCGAAGTGGACATGGAGCTGTTCCTGCGTATCTGGCAGGAATATGCACAGCGAGAGGGAGGGGCTGCCCTGCAACGCATGTATCCTGACAGAGCATGCTTCTTGCGGGGCATATTCCAAAAGAAACTTGTGCGAGGGACACGACTTTTTCTGGGAACAGATGCAAAAAGCTATCTTGCAAGAACATGTCGCGGCCAATATCGCCCTTACACTATTCCCATATTTGACAGTCAATCAAAAGATCTTGCTGTATTCTATTTGAATTTGGGAAAAGCTCACATCATTGAAGGTACACAT
>VOFD01002709.1_pt1 | contig 21799 bp, 29 predicted proteins | sample 5384101 | NCBI WGS metagenome assembly VOFD01 (sample SAMN12384723, study PRJNA508395) | human gut metagenome | isolation source: healthy gut C | host: Homo sapiens
GCAGTCCACGAGGGTATAGGAGGCGTCGGGCGTGAGTCCGCCCAGGCGCACGGTGTATTCCGCGTCGGGCGCGTCCTGGCGGCGGAATGCGACCACGATGCCCGAGTCGTCCGACGGACGGTGCATCTGGTAGGCCAGCCACACGTCGGAACCCGTGAGGTCGCCCGTTCCCGAGAGCGGATAATAATCTTCGTAGTAGTATTCGCGGATGTCGCGGTATTCGCGGATGCGCTGCTGCATGTCGGGACCGAAACGCCCGGCTCGGTGACTTTCAGTTACCTTTGGAGCGCCGACGAAGGCTCGAAGCGGAACGAATACTGGTCCGGCAGCAGGATGCCCGTGCCGTGTATCGGCAGGAAGAAGTTCAACCCGTAGGTGTGGCATTGGTAACCGTCGGGGTCATCGTAGTGGTCAGTAGTCGCTGCGCCAGAGGGGTGCGCTGCGGCCGATGGACTCCCAGTCGAGGCGCTTGCCGCCGAGGCGCAGTTGTCGATCAGCAGGCCCGGGAAGCGGTCCAGCAGGTAATCCCAGAATTTGTAGAGGTTTTCGATATGGCGGATTTCCGTGATGCCCCTGCGTCCGGCTCGTCGGCGTCGCGCCAGTAGCCGGCCGGGAGCATGTTGAAATCCTGGCGGTAGTAGTCGATTCCGTTCTCTTCGATCAGGTCGCCGTAGTACTTGCAGAGCCAGTCGCACGCCGCGTCGTTGCCCAGGTCGAACAGGTACCACGTCGACTGCTCCGAGCCTTCGGGCCATTCGGTATCGAGCATCCACTCCTTGTGTTCCGTAGCCCCACTGCGTACCCTTCACGACGCGCTCGGGTTCGAACCAGACCATAAATTTGGCTCCGGTCTCATGCACGGCGTCCGATACGGGTTTCAACCCCTCGGGGAAGCGTTCCCGGTCGACCGTCCAGTTGCCCGTGGTGTTGGCCCAGCTCTTGCCGTGCCGGAAATCCCCGGCCCCGGTGTGCCATCCGGCGTCGAGCCAGAAAACGTCGGGCGTCAGTTCGAACATCGAGTAGCGGCGGACCATGGCGACGGCCCAGTCGGCCGTCAGGCACGAATATTCGCCGCAGGGCTGCGGGTCGCGGTAGTTGAAGGCGCTGCAAAGCGGGTAGAAGGGGCTGCCGTGACCTTGCGCGAATGGTGCGCGAGAACGAGGCGGCGGAAACGGTTGTGTCCGTTCATGCGGTCGCCGCTCCAGAACATCAGGGCGACCGAGGGCGTGCGGATCTGCTCGCCCGGATAGAGGTATAAATCGGTGTTCAGCATGCCCGGCCAGCGTCAGGCGGCTCGGGTCACGCTTCTCGAGGTCGGCGAACCATGTTCCGGTCAGCCGACGGCGACCATCACGCCCTGCCGCGAAGCCTCGGTTCGAGGTTGAAGAAGGGAAAGCCTCCTCCGACGAACGTCCTCCGTGGGGTTCGATGTGCAACGGCTGTTCCGTGCGGAACTCCGCGGTGCGGGGCGCATAGTCGGCCTTTGAAATCTTGTTGCCTTCGGCATAGTGGATTTTCAGCGCTCCGGCAGCGGGGTAGACCATATCGAAATCCGCGACCTTCACGCGTGTAAGCTGCCCGGAATTCTCTGCCGACGTATTGCGGAAATGCAGCACCCATTCCACGGCCCGGAACTCCGGGGTATCCTTTGACGTCGCAGACCACTTCGGAGTCCGCTGCGGGGGTCGGTGTAGGTGAACGTGCGCAGAACGACATCCTTGTCCGTCGATGCGGGCGCCGTGCGTCCAGCGCCACGAGCGGAGGAATTCCCGAGGGCTTCTCGTCCAGGATGAACGAGAACGGCGGCAGTTGGCCTTGGCGAAGCGTTGGTCGATCCAGCGGGCGATGTCTGTCTTGTCGCCTTGCATGTGCAAACGCACCTGCGCTGATGCCGGGATTGCTCCCAGCGCCAGCAAAGGGCACTGCCAAGGCGATGATGGTACGTCGGTAATTGATTACGGGTTTCATCGTCTGTTTTCAGGGTTTGTAATTCGGTTTTTTATCATTCGGCATCCTGTTCCGGCGGCGCAGAGGTCGTCGATCGAGGTATGCGTGTGCTTGATCTTGACGCCGCCGCCGTCGTAACCCTCCAGTGCGTAGCTCCAATCGGTAACGGTGAAGCCGTCTTTGAGTGCCTGGATCACGGGGTTGTTGTCCACCCATTTGTCGTAACCGGGCTTTTCGCCGTTCTCGCCCTTGTTCGCGGACGACAGGTTCCGGTACCAGTAGTGTTCAACGTCGATATGGCGTTCGCGGCCTTCGGCATCGGCGGCCGTCGCCGGTGATCGTGAAGTCCTCCTTGTTTTTAGGATGTACATGTAGGGGAACCACGAGTCGGGACGCTGGCTGTTGTAGCCTTCGCCCAGGGGCGTTGTTCAGCAGGCGAGCCCGTTCGATCTTGTTGCCGTCGAGCCAAAAGCTGGCGCAGACGGCCGCAGTTCGAGATGTCGATCTCTTTGAGCTTTTGTTGTTTTCGCTGATCGAATATACGACCAGCATGCGGTCCTTGTCCGAGCTGTCGCCGTTGGCCGTGCCGAGGTTGATGCTTTCGAGCTGATTGCCGTCGAGCCTCAGTTCGTTCAGGGCGATGCAGTTGCGCAGGTCGATGGTTCCGGTGAGCGACTGCGAGGACAGATACATCTGCGTCACTTTGCAGGCGTGCTCGTCATCGGTATAAGTGCCGAAAATTGATGCTTGCGATCTTGTTGAGCCCCGATCCTGCGTCGCCCAGGCGTGCAGCAGCGTGGCGTTGGGGAAGCTGGGTCATGTCGAGCGATTCGATCGATGAGTTGGCGACGTAGACGCGATTCACGCTCGTCAGAGGCCGTAGAGGTCGGTCAGCGGTTTGATCGAAGTGACTCCTGTCGCATAGGTGAGGTCGAGCGTCGCGGCGGTGAAGCCGGCTTTCGGGGCGGCATCCTTTTCCATACCCGGAACTCTTTGGTCTCCTCGTTGTAATCGACGATCCTGCCCGGCATGTAGCTGCGGCGGGTAATACCCTCTTCGTTGGCACGCATCGAGGGATCGGTGGGAACCACTTCGTCCTCGCCCGTCAGGTAATAGCCCAGATGATAGGGTATCGCTACGAATTGATCGTCCGGATGCAAGTAGGCTTCGGCCTGTTTCACGCCGCCGCGCAGCACGGTCAGCTTGTAGGAACGGTCGCGCGATGCGGCGGCAGGCAGTTCGAACGTCGCATTCTGGGCGGTTACGTTGGCGACATCGGCTTCGGCGCTGTATTCATCTCCGGCCACCGCCTCGATCTTTACCTTGTCGCCGGCCTTGAAGCCCGGAGCGGTCATTGTGACGGTATTGCCTTGAATTTCACTCAGGTAGGGTATCGTTATGTCTTCGATAGCGGGACTCGAAACGGTCACCTTGCAGGTCGCGGTCTTCTCGTCGATGGTCAGGGTGATGTCCGTCGTACCTTCGGTCAGGGCCGTCACGGTACCGTCGTCGGCGATGGTCGCAAACCGTCTTGTCGCTCGAGTCCATGCGGCTTCCTGGTTGGTGGCGTTCTCGGGGTTGATCGTAGGTCAGTTTCTCGGTTTTGCCGACGAACAGGGCAGTTCGGTCTTCGAAAGTTCGATCTTTTCGACACGGATCGGGGCCGGGGTGACGGTGATGACCGCCTGCCGTTCTTGCCGCCGCAGGCGCCAAATTTCGGCTTCACCCTCGGCGACGCCGGTCACTATACCTGTTTCGGGATCGACCGTAGCGATCTCCGGCGTGCGGGATCTCCATTCCACGGTCTTGTCCGAGGCGTTTTCAGGCAGGATTTCGGCTTTCAGGGTGAGGGTGGTTCCTGCGACGACGCTGCCGGTCGCCGGGGTGACCTTGACTTCGGCGACGGAATTTTCTCGTCGTCCCTTCGTGTCGTCGTCGCTGCATGAGACGGCGGCTGTTGCGAATGCCGTCAGGACGGCAATGGCGGAAAAGATTTTTTTCATAATAGGTTGGAATTTAGGGTGTAACATCTTTCGGGATCAGAAGCCGAGCTCTTTTTCGAGGGCCTCGATCACGATGTGGATAACTTTGATATGTATCTCCTGAATACGGTCTGAATGGGGTGTGCGGGGCTTGAAGCACCACGTCTGCCGTTTCGACAGACGTGGGACCTTCGGCGGTGAGCGCCACGACCTTCATACCCAGACGACGGGCGGCCGCGGCCGCGGTAACGATATTCTGCGAATTGCCGCTGGTCGATATGGCCAGCAGGACATCGCCGGGTTTGCCGAACGCTTCGACCCAGCGGACGAAAAATGTCCCCGAACGAAAATCGTTGCCCACGCAGGTCATGTAGGCCGGGTCGTTGATGGCCATGGCTGCCAGCGGACGGCGGTTTTCGCGGAAACGTCCGGTGAGTTCCTCGGCGAAATGGGTGGCGTCGCACAGCGAGCTCGGTTGCCGCAGCTCATGATCTTGCAGCCGTTGCGGAGCGCTTCGGCCATCGTGTCCACGATCGCCTCCATCGTCGGAAGGGTCCGGGGCGAGGCGAGGAAATCCGCCAGCGCGTCGTTTGCTTCGCGGAGGCTGTGTTCGATAATTTGCCGTTTCATCTTCGTATCGTTTTATGCGTTGGCGGCCACCGACAGCGCGGCGTAATCGCCGATCGCCTCGCCCAGCGCTGCGGGAACCACGCGGCAGACACGCCGGGCGTGGGAGAGCGCTTCGCGGGCGATGACCTCCTCCGTATAAGGTTTCATCAGATTTTCGTTGCGGGCGTAGATGCTGCCGATGACGATCACCTCGGGGTTCAGCAGGTCGATGACGATCGACAGCCCCCGTCCCAGGTAGCGCGCCGAAATCCGGTAGATTTCCAGCGCCAGAACGTCGCCTTCCGCGGCGGCCTGGGCCACCAGCCGGGCGTCTATCCTCCGGGATCGCCCTCGGGGCACCACGCGACTTTTTTTCACCCATTTGCAGACGCTCTTTCACGGCGAACTGCGCCAGCTGGCGGATGCCGCCGCCGCTGCAAAACCCTTCGAACGAGCCGCATTTGCCGTAACCCACGGGTCCGAAATCGCTCAGGCGGATATGTCCCAGCTCTCCGGCGTTGTCGTTGGTTCCGGTGTAGATGCGTCCGTCGAGGATCAGTCCGGCGCCGAGTCCCGTGCCGAAGGTCAGGAAGATCATGTTGCGGGTGCCCGCCCGGCCCCGAACTGCCATTCGGCCAGCGCGCAGGCGTTGGCGTCGTTGTGGATGGCGGTGCGGATGCCGAACTCCTTTTCGAAGATTCCGACGATGGGGATGTTGTCCCAGCCGGGCAGGTTGGGAGGCGACATTACCACGCCCGTGCGGCTGTCCAGCGGGCCTCCGCAACTGATGCCGATGGCCCGGGTGTTGCCCGCATCGAGCCGTGGCGCCCCATTACGTTCGGATACAGGTTTTGAGCTGCTCTATGGTTCGGGCGACATCGGAGGTGCGGAAGCACTCCTTATCGAGGATCGTTACCCGGTTGCCCTCCTGCTGGCCGTAGGTGACGGCGCATTTGGTGCCTCCGATGTCAACACCGATGATGTTCTCTTTCATGTTCGTTGTAGCCATTTTTTGTATTTAGAGATCGTATATTTTCGTTTTGCGGAGCAGTTTGCGGTACTCGTCAGTTTGAACGGCGCCCGGCCGTAGAGATAGTGGTTCTTGAACGAGCCTTCGGGTGTCGTGTATTCGATCAGCAGGATGCCCTGACCCTTCATTTCGGGCAGGCGGGCGATCTCCGCACGAGCGTTTGCCGGAACGGTGTAGTTGCTGCGGAAGATTTCGCGTCCCGTAGCCGCGTCGCTGACGCGGACCGTGCCCTCGGCGGTGTTGCGCGTGTCGTTGGTGGCGACGAGCGGGTGGCTGCCGTCCGTGGCGTCGTTGATCAGCACGCAGACGTTGCGCTGCACGTTGCGCAGGAAATGGTAGGCCATTTTGGGCGAGAAGTAGTAATCGACCACGGCATCGGAAATCACAGGCCATCCGTCGCGGATGTTCCACCACAGGATGCCGGTCTTCGGAGCGAATTTGTTGCCGCGGTAGATCTCGACGAAGAATTTCATCGCCTCGGCCTGCACCGACTGCGACGCGAAGATGAAATCGTCGAGTTCGGTCGGCACTTCGCCGAAGAGCAGGCGGACCTGATTGATCATCAGATTATTGCGCTCGGGCGTATAACCCCACTCCTTGAAGATGCGTACGGCCTTGGTGAGCCAGTCCTCGTTCCAGCGGAACTCTTTCTTGTCAGTCCACGGATAGACCGTTTCGGCCGGGAACATCTTTTCGAGGCTCGGCCGGTTGGGCATGCCGTGATAGCCGATCTCGCTGACGAAAAGGCAGTTGGCATTGGTATAGAACGGGTCTTTGTAGTAGCCGCGGGGGCCCCACAAGTGGTCTTCGGGCAACAGGGCGGTGCTGTAACCCTGCTGGCAGACCTCTTCGCTCCAATAGGGCGACGAGGGGAGGTAGCTGCGCGAGGGGTCGAGTTCGTAGAGCACCATCGGAATCACCTGCCGCGACACCACGTCGCGGTTGGGATCGATGCGGAACGGGGCCAGCGTGCCGATCGTCAGCGTCTGGTCGTTTTCGTTGTTGCCCGACCAAAGGGCGATTGAGGGGTGAGAGCGCAGTTTCATCACCACGGAGGTCACCTCGCGTTCGATGGCGCGGGCGAATTAGTAACGCTGCGAATAGAACGTGCATCCCATGCCGAAATCCTGCCAGACCATTACGCCGTTTTCGTCGCAGAGTTCGTAGAAGCGGGTGTCTTCGTAGACGTTGCCGCCCCAGCAGCGCAGCATGTTGCAGTTGAGGTCGGTAACCAGGCCGAACGTGCGGTCGAGCCATTGCGTGTCGCGGCTGTGGAGGGCGTCCATCGGGGTCAGTTGCTGCCGCGGGCGAAAAACCTTCTCGTTATTGACGATGAAGCAGAACCGGCCCGGATTCTCGGGCGTGTGGGTCGGGGTGAAATCGAGGCGCACGGTGCGGATGCCGATGCGGCGGCGGTCGATGTCGAGCGTATTGCCGGCTTCGTCCATGAGCTTCACCTCGGCGTCGTAGAGCGCCGGTTCGCCATAGCCGCGAGGCCACCAGAACTCGACATCCCCGAGTCCGAGGATGTGGCGTGCGGCATGCGATGTCACCTTGGCGCGGTACATGGCCACTTGTTTGCCGTTGCGGCTCAGTGAAAATTCGGTCGTGATCCTGCCGTCCTGCATCGAGGTCGGCAGCGAGATCGTGTAGTCCAGAAGACCGTGGCCTGCTTGTTGGGAACGTCCACGGAGGTCGTGAACCAGTGTACGTCACGCAGATGCACGGGTTTCAGCACCTCCAGCTCCACGCTGCGCCACAGTCCGGCGCTCAGCAGCCGCGGCATGATGTCCCAGCCGTAGGTGTGGGGCGCACGGCGCGTAGACCGATTCGACTTGTGCGAAATTGATGCTGATCGTCGGCGGAATGTACTGGCGGCCCTCGATCACCGACGAACGGATGTAGACCTCCAGCGTGTTTTCTTCGCCGGCGGGTTTCAGCGCTTCGGTCACATCGAAGCGGTGTTCGATGAGCATGTTGTCGGCCGATCCGACCTGACGGCCGTTGACCCAGATGTCGGCATAACAGTCGATACCGTTGAAATTGAGCCGGATGCGGTCGCCGTCCGCATGTTCGGGGGTGGCGAACGTACGGCTGTAACGCCATTGGTAACCTTCCCACGGGCGCAGGTCGTAGACATTGCTGCCGATTTCGGGCTGCTCGATCAGCCCCGCGGCCAGCAGGTCCAGTTCCACGTTCCCCGGAACGGTCGCGTCGATGGTTTTCATCTCGACTTGCCGGGCGTCGGCAGGCGACACGATCGGAGTGTCTCCTGGGGCCGCAGTCGAGCCTCCATTTGCCGTCGAGCGAACTCTTCTCGCCGGCCGTCAGACTTCCTGCTGCGAACAGCAGCGCGAGGGTGGCGGTCAGTTTGGTGAATGTCGTGTTCATATCGGATTTATCTTTTCTTGGTTTGTTTTACTTTGCTCGATTGCTATGTTTTTGCGCGCTGAAAGCCGGGTTCGTACTTTTTGACGGCCCCGGACCGCGAAAAAGAGCCTTTCGGTGGCCTTTTCGCGGCCGTGTGAATGCCGTCACAACAACCTAAACATCTACTTAACCGTTAAAATTCGAATGTAAAATTACCTCTTTTTTTTGAATATCAAAATTTATTGCCTTGTTTTTATTAAAATCCGTTCGATTTTTTCAGAGCCCGTTTGTTTGTGAATGCAAGTCTATCTTGCGGCAGGTCTGTGTCTTTGCATTGTCGATATTTGAAAATAATTTATTAATTAATCGGTTATTTTCTTAATGGAAATAATATATATAGGTATTGTTAAAAAGTCGATTTTTTTCTGTTTTTTCTTGCAAAATCGGCAGGCATTTCGAATTTTTACTTATATTTGTGTTGGACAAACGGGTTTTTGACTGCCGATTGCTTTATCAATTAAGTTGAAACCCGGTGTCGAGTGAGCTGTAAGTGAAGCTGTAAGTGAAGATGTGCCGGAGCGGGTGGGTGCAGTATGGTGCAGACGGGTATGACGGTTCCTGAATTTGTAAATTGCTGTCATGCAGTGCGGTATTTAGTCGATGCACGCGAAAGTTTGACCTGCCCCGAATCTGATATTTCGGATGATTCGGGTGAAGATGAATCCCTATGGCAGACCGTAAATTTGCCGGTTCATCTTTTTAAGCCCTGTTTACTTAAACGTTTAAGTAAATTCGGAACTGCACGATGCTCCGATATTCGGAAATACCCAAACGGAACCGCCTCCGGGCGTTCCTTAATAAACAGATACAAGAAACTACAAATTATCGCCTATGAATCATTTCAAACTACCGTGTCAGCGATTCTGCACCGGAGTGGTCAGGTGGCTCGCGGTCGGCGCGTGGATGATCGCGCTGTGTATGCCGGGCAGTCTGTTTGCCCAATCGCATGAAATTACCGGCAAGGTCCTCGATGAAAACGGCATGCCCGTCGTGGGTGCCAACATCATCGTTGACGGCACCACTATCGGAACCAATTCCGGGTTGGACGGCTCATTCAAGCTCACCGTTTCCCCACAAAACGGTGTCCGTCATGTATTTGGGATACAAACTGCCAAACTCGAATTAGGTTCCCGCACTGATTTCACCGTAAAACTCGAAACCCGACCGCAAAGTGATCGACGAGGTGGTCGTGGTCGCCTACGGTACCCAGAAAAAAGTTTTCAGGACCGGTTCGGTCGCCTCGGTCGGCAACACCGATTTGAAGCGCGCCCCGGTTTCCAACTTCTTCCACGGCGCTGTCCGGCCGTCTGCCGGGCTGACCGTGACGCAGACATCGGGACAGCCCGGTGCCGAGAAAGTCAATATGAAATTGCGCGGTGTCAGCACCACCGGCGACTCTTCGCCGCTGATTCTGATCGACGGTGTACCCGTGACGACCTCAGTTCGCTCGATGCCAACGAAGTCGAGAACGTGACCATTCTCAAAGATGCCGCCGCTACGGGCGTGTTCGGTGTCCGCGGCGCCAACGGTGGATTTATGTCACCACGCGCCGGGGCAGCGTCGGAAAGCGCTGCCGTCACCATCACGGCCGACTACGGTTTCCAGCAGATTCTTCTCTGGCGCGGCGCCATGAAGATGGATTCGTGGGACCATGCCGCCCTGTTGAACGAGCGTGCCGCCAACGACGGCAAATCCCCCCGTTTACAAACGAATGGCAGATCGAGCAGTTCCGAGCGGTGCCAACCCCACGTTTCTTCCCCAACCGTGGACCCCTACGACGAAATACGCAGATGGGTTCGCAGTGGAAGATCAACGCCAACGTTTCAGGCGGTACGGACCGTCTCCGCAGATTTTATGAACGCCTCCCATATCGATCAGGGCAGCGTTTTCAAATTCCTGCCCGAATCGACGCGCGCGGCTATGACCCGAGTTTCTGGCAAACGTGAGCGTGCGTGCGAACATCGACTGGACAAGATCACCGACCTGGAAAATTCAGTCTCAATGCAGTTCTTACCTCAACAAAGTCAACCGATCGTCTCTGGGCGATGGCCTCGACACTTCGAACGATCTTAATTTCGATGCCGCTGGTACCACCTATATTCTGGGCGGTCTGAACCGCGTGCCGCCGACAGCACCTGGTCCTGCGCTCCCGCAGGTGCCACCGACAAGAACGGCGATCCGCTGCCCGAAGGCGGCTGGGTGCAGGACGGTTCGTTATCAGCTCTATCCGCGTATGAACATGGGTGGTTACATCCGACAGATGAAGACCACGGTCAATACCAGCGCTTCGCTCGACTGGGATATGAAGAAACCTGGTGAAGGGCCTGAAATTCCGCGCCATGTTCTCCTACGACCTCTATGCCTCGGGCTTTACCAAGGCGACGCAGGCTTACAACCGCTACGGTTTCTATCAGGCCAAGAGCCCCTGACGAGGAGTCCTATGGACTTGGGACCATACCGACGTTGCGTTCGACGGCATCCACGCCGATACCGAAGGCCTGAGTTTCCTGAATGGCGGCCGCGGACAGAGCTCCTACACAAGTTTAACACGCAGCTTTCGCTCAATTACGACCGGTTGTTCAACGAGAAGCACGACGTGCATGTCATGGTGCTCGGCCAGCTGGATAACTCGGTCAGCAATTCGGCGGCTTCGCTCTATCTGCCCTATAATATGCTTCTACATGTCGGCCCGTGCGACCTATACTTTCGACAACCGCTATACGGCCGAGGTCAACGTGGGTATCAACGGTTCGGAGCAGTTCTCCAAGGAGAACCGTTGGGGGTATTTTTCCCGCTGTTTCAGTGGGCTGGACGCTCAGCGAGGAGAAGTTCTTCAAGGACAACATCGACCGCAAATGGATCGATTTTCTTCAAGATCCGCGCATCGTACGGTATCGTGGGTAACGACCGTCCGGGCGAGAGCCGATTCCTCTATTTGGACGACGTGCGCGTGGCTTACAATCAGGGCTGGGTGACCGACGGCACCGTTCTTTCGTCGCTGGGACGCGGCAACTACGTCGCCACCTCGCTGCTGGGCAATCCCGACCTGAAATGGGAAAAAAGGCACGGCAGCAGAACTACGGTCTCGACATCAATTTTCTGAACGGTTTTCGTTCAACTTCGACTATTTCAGGGGAGATGCGCGAAGATATTCTCGTCGCCCGTTCGACGGTTCCCCTTGTTCAGGGTCTTCCCTCTTCGGTACTGCCCGCGTGAACATGGGCAAGGTCGAACCACGGTTACGAGATGGTGCTCGGGTGGCAGAAAGCCTTCGGCAAGGATTGGTTCATCCATGTTTCGGGCAACTATAACTTCGCCCGCAACAAGGTGCTCGAAGCCGATGAGGTGCGTCTGCCGACGGGCCGCGACGGCTATCTCTATCCCTATCGTCAGACCGGTTTCCCGATCGGGCAGACCTGGGTGTTGCAGGTCGATTACAAGGACGGCGCCGGCAACGGCTATATCAATACTGAAGAGGATCTGGCGAAGTACAGTGCCATGTACAGCAAGGGCGGATTCGTCAATGCTTTCCTGGGACAGTGGAAATTCGTCGATCAGAACGGTGACGGGCAGATCGACATCAAGGACCAGATTCCGTACGGTTATCCATCCGGAACGCCCGAAATCACCTATGGCGCGTCGATGTCGCTGTCATGGAAGAATCTGGATTTCAGCATGCAGTGGCAGGGCGTGGGGCATAAGCAGGGCGTGTATTCCCCTGGGTATGTTCGGCAATGGTCACCTGACCGGCGAGTGGGGGAGACCCACGCATGGACCAAAGAACGTTTCGAGCGCGGTGAGAAGATCACCTATCAGGCGCTCCGGTCCGGTTATACGCTGGCGGGCAACGGCGTGAACGACCGCAACGACTATGTGGTCAGCGATATGTCCTACGTCCGGCTGAAAAATCTGGAAATCGGTTTTCGCTTCCGCAGAAGTGGATGAAGCGCATGGGCATCGGCGGAATCCGCCTCGCCGTTTCGGGTCAGAACCTTTGGAGCACCAACAACATGAAGGCGCATGGTTTCGACCCCGAGCAGGACAACGAGAACATTATCCGCTGACGCGCAATATCAGTTTTTCCGTACAGCTCAAACTCTAAAACCTCAAAATCTCAGCGATTATGAAAATCATACGATATGTCGGTGCTGTGTTGCTGGCGGCTTTCGCGGGTCAGGGGGTGTTCGCTTCTCGACACTACGCCGGACGGCCGCGAGACGCTCGACCGATCTTCGCCGACCACGACAAGACGGCCGCTTACCTGAATACCTGTTACAGCAAACTTCCGACGAAGGGTACCTCCTATTATTGGGTCTGCAACGCTCCGACAGCGCTTTCGGACGAAGGCTACCTGGTTTCGGGAACGATCAACGACGCCATTCCCGCCAAGATGTACACGAGCGGCGGCACGGCCTCTTCGCATCCGGTACGCGACTACAGCGATGATGAGAACTATTACAGCGCTTATATGTTGCAGTTGCGGTATTGCACGACTTTCCTGCAATACATCGACAAGGCGGGTGTCAATTCCGAGAGCGAGCGTTCCCGCTGGCGCCCGAGGCGCACGTGCTGCGCGCCTATTATATGCTGGAAATGCTCAAATGGTTCGGAGCTTTCGCCTATGAACCGAACGGCTATCCCGACGATTACGACTACTCGACGCTGAAAAAGCGTACTGTCGGGAGCTCGCCGAACTGATCGACGCCGAGTGTACGGCCGCCATCGATACGAACGAACTGCCGTGGCGGATCGACAACCCCTCCGATGTCAAGCGTATGACCAAGGCGCTGGCATGGTGCATCAAGTCGAAGGCTTACCTGTTCGCCGCCAGCCCGGTACACAGCGAGGGATTATTCCGCCGACCAGAAGGCGTCGCATTGGAAAACGGCTTTCCAGGTGAATCAGCAGGCCGTGAGGCGCTCGAATCAACGGTTATTCGCTCAAAAACGTCTGTTTCCAATCCCCCGACTCTATACGGGCAAGGCGGCAGCCTACAGGAAGCTGTTCACGTCGATTTCGCTGACATCGGCCGATGACCGGGGAGACGATCTACGGGCCACCCGGTCGGCAGAATTACATCGACCACAATTATATCGGCGCTCTGAACGCCTAACAATACGACCCGTGCCGGCGTCGTGCCGACTCAGGAAGATGGTCGATGCCTATGAGTGCTGAACGCCGACGGGAACCGTGGCCGAACCGCTGCTGGACCTTGCCAATCCCTATACGGCCACCAAGACCCAACTACAACCAGAAAGCGCTGGATCTGGGATATGATCTGACGATCCCTATGCGGCTCCCGCGATCCGCGCATGGAGAGCTTGCATCATCCGCAATGGCGATAAGATTCTGTGGGGCGAGGGAACTGCGTACCGTCAGAAACCTTTGTCGGCGGCGAACGAGGGTCGCGACGACACCAGCGAGAACCGCTTTACGCAGCACCGGTTACTATTACCGGAAATACATCGCGCCCGATGTCGATGCTACCGACAACAAGGTCGATGCGGCACCCTGAAGTTCTTCCGGCTGGCGGAGATCAAGCTCAATCTGGCCGAAGCCGCCGCCGAGGCCGGGGCTGGACGTTGCCAAGGCGCAGGTGACGACATCCGCAGCCGCGTGGGCATGCCGGCCCTGCCGGACGATCTGACGCAGGCGGAGATGATCTTTGCGGGTAAGGCACGAACGTATGGTGGAGCTCTGCTACGAGGGTGCCGCTATTTCGATGTCCGCCGCTGGGCCGAGGCTTTGCCGGTTCGCAGCTCTACCAGCAGTATTTCAAAGATTCCCTGCGAGAGGCTGACCGTCATGTGGATCACGAAGAATCCCGACGACACTTACACTTACGAGCGCCCGGACGGACCTCCTGCGGAACGCCGTGCCACGCAGCCGCGCGACGTGCTGCTTCCGATCCCCGAAACCGAGGCGAACAACCTCTATTCGCTGACCAACAAGCGCTGGCAGAATTCCGGGTGGTAATTTTTAACAGGAAACGATTATGAGAATACAGATCAAACATACAGTATTATTGCTTCGCGGCCCTCGTCGCCTTTCCGTGCGGCGTCCTGACGCAGGAGATTCGGACTCCCGATGCCGGAGCCGTGAGCGCCAAAGGGGCCGTTACGGACGCTGCCGGCGAGCCGCTTTATCAGGTGGAGATCACCGATCCTGCCGGGAAAATACTCGGAACTACCGACCTGTACGGCCGTTTCGAACTGCGGACGGATGTTCCCGAGCCTCTGTTTCCGTACGGCAGGCTACGGCAATGTTCGCTGCCCGTGTCGCCCGATATGAAGGTGACGATGCGCACGGGATGCGTCGTCCAAGGACGACTTGCTGGATTACGGTTACGGCGTGGTTCGCCGCCGCGGAACGCTCAGCGAAGCGGTTTCGGCCATTCGGGGCAGACAGCTCGAAGACGTGCCCAATGCAAGTCTCAGTCAGTTGCTCGAAGGGCAGATCCTGGGACTGGGAACGCTCGGCTCTTCGGACCCGGGCAATGCGGGCGTATACAAATATGTCCGCGGAATCTCCTCGACCCAGGGCACGCAGCCGCTGTTCGTCGTGGACGGCATCGTCATGCAGGATTATAACATCGAATACCTGACGGCCGCCGAGATCGACAACATCGTGCTCCTGAAAGACGCTGCCGCCACGGCCATCTACGGTCTGAAAGGCGCCAACGGCGTGATTGTGATCAATACCAAATCGGGGCTTCCCGGCACCTTTTTCGACGTGCGGGTCACGGCCGATTTCTCCTTGCAGCAGATCGCCCGCAAACCCGAGAAGACCTCTTCCTATGAGTACGCTTCGCTTCGCAATCAGGCGTGGAGAACGACGGCTCGGTGGGGCGGCCCTTCTCCGCCGACCAGATGGCCCCGGATCAGGTCGGGCAACGATCCGCTCTATCCCGACAACGATTATTATAAACTTCGTGCGTAATTTCGGTACGATGGAGCGGCTGGGCGTCAGCCTCAGCGGCGGCAGTCAGCGCACGCGCGTCCTGGTCGAACATCAACTTCATGAACCAGACTTCGCTCCTGAAGCAGGAGACCGACGAATACGCGGCCGCTCCGCGCCGCTTTTGGGTGAATTTCCGTGCGAAGATCGACGTGGACATCTCCAAGCACGTCCGCGCCTTTGCCGGTGTTTCGGGCAATGTGCGCAACGACCGTCTGGCCGGGAACAGCTATACCAACGAAAGTATTTACGGTTCGATTTTCCAACAGCCCCGACGATGATCGGCCCCACGACCGAGGACGGCCGCGTGACGACGATGGAGACCCTCTCCCGTGCCGACATACGGCATCCTGAACCGTTCGGGATACACCAAATATATGGGTATGTACGCCTCGACGTATGCCGGCGTTACGGTCGATCTCGACTTCGTCACGCGGACTGAGCGTCACGGGCAACGGCCTTCCGGTCGAGCAACGATCGTTACAACTACATGACGCAGGATTTCAGCCGCTACTATTACGACTATACGAAAGGGGGATTTCGTGCAGTTGGGTTCCAATCTGAACACCAATCGACGGGCGAGGGCCTCGGCATGTTCCAGTATGCCATCAGCTACATCGCCCGCTGGACTACAAACGCTCGTTCGGCAAACACGCTGCGGAGGCTCATCTCTATACGTATTTCACCAACGAGCAGCTGGATGACGTGAATGCCGATTACCCGGCCGTGGGATTCCCGCACGACAACCACAACACGGGCCTGAACCTTTCGTATGCCTACGACGACCGCTATGTGGTCGGCGCGACGTTCGGACTGACGGCTTCCGACGTTTTCTCCCGCAGCAACCGTTACACGTTCGTTCCGTCTTTCTCGGCGGCCTGGGTCGCTTCGAACGAAGCGTTCCTGCGCGATAGTGAAGTGGCTGAGCCTGCTGAAAGTGCGCGCCTCCTACGGCGAGGTGGCTCTCGACGATTTCGAGGTGGGCAACTACCGCTACATGTACGAAAGGACTATATCAAAAGAAAAACGGTGATGTCCGTCTGCTGGGCAATCGATCTCGAACCGAGATCCACAAGATCAGAATTACGGCCTCGATCTCGGGGCTTTGGAACAAGCTGAACCTGACGTTCGACTATTTCAGCCGCCGCACCGACAAACATGCTTATCGAGGGCGGTGCCCGGATTCCGGCCTATCAGGGCATCTATGTCGCCAACTACCAGAAGGTCAACGAGGGCAAGATGAAGAACCGCGGCGTCGAGCTGGGCGTCTCCCTATGCGACGGACCTCGGCCGGGGCTGGGCGTCCATGCCGGCGTGAACTACACCCATGCGAAAACGAGGTGATCTATACGGGCGAGATGCCTTATCCCGGCGACGGCAGCGGATACAAGGGCTATGCCTGTTCCACCGGGTGGACGGTTACCCGCTGGGCCAGCAGTTCGGTTATCTGGTCGATCGCAGCAACGGCAGCGGCTACATTTCGACCGACGAGGAGCTGGCGAAAATATACGAAGATGTACTCGGGATCGGAATACCGCGCAAGGGCGACCTCATTTACAAGGACGTGAACGGTGACGGCGCGATCAACGAGAAGGACCTGTCGCCCATCGGCAAGGGTACCCTCCCGACCGGTTTCACGACCATCCGTGCCGGTTTCAGCTGGAAAGGGGCTCGCTGGACCTGATGTTCCCAGGGCGTGACGGGTTACTACGGTTCGGTCGCCTATCAGACGGAGCGCGACGCCAGCGGTGTTTACAACGACTTGCACAAGGCGGCCTGGACTCCCGAACGCTTTGCCGCGGGGCAGGAGATCAAGTATCCGGCCCTGAGCTACAACAGCGCTTCGACCAGCTCCGAGGACAGCGATTTCAACATCGTTGACCGTTCGTTCTGGCGGTTGAAAAACGCATCGCTCTCCTATACGCTTCCGGCGCGCCTGATGCGCAATGCGGGCATCAAGCGGTTGAAGATCGTGCTGAGCGGACAAAACCTTTTTACGGTGTCGGGCTTCGACTCGAAGGTGATCGACCCCGAAACAGGGCAGTATGACCAAGCTGCCGCCGATGCGCGTGATCAACCTGGGCGTGAAACTCGATTTTTAATCCGATAACAGCGAATCGTTATGAAAAAGAATGAAATATATCCCTTTTTATTGGCTCTTTCCGCAGCGGCGCTGCTCTTCGGGGCCGGCTGCCGAAGGAGATGGACAGCGAGCTCGACGACCGTGCCGGGGATATGCGCAGCATCTACGAGCTGCTGGCGCGTGCCTACGAACATCTGAAATCGTCGTTCTATGTCCCTGTCGAGACGGGCCCTGCGGCGGGATTCACCGCCGGGGCTACATGATGGCAGCTTACTGCGACGAAGCGCAGGAGGTCACCCAGTCGTCGGCGGTTTACGACGGTACCGGGGGCGCGTTTCCGCTACGGGCATGCCGTTGTGGTGGAACAACGAAAACTCGGGCACGGAACGCTGGTCGGGGCTGTTCAACTGTATTTTCAGTTGCAACGAAGCCCCTGAAATACCTGGAAGACCCCAGCCTCGAAACCGACTATGAGAAGGCTCAGCAGGATCTGATGATCGCCCAGGCCTATGCCCTGCGCGCCTACTGTTATCTTCAGCTTATCAAACGCTGGGGCGGCGTTCCCGTTCTGCGCGAGTCGCTCGGCAAGGACCACGACTATTCGAAGGACAAGCGGGCCACTTCGCGCAATGCGTCGATTTCATCATCGAGTCGTGCGACAAGGCGCTTGCCGCGGACGAAGCCCCTGCAATGGCGGCAGCGGTTGTTGAGCTATGGCCTTCCCGAACTGAGCCGAGCCGCGCCGCCATTTGGACTGTCAAGTCGCAGGCCGCGCTCTATGCTGCCAGCCCGCTGTGGGCCGACGACTGTGCCGGGACTGAGAAATACACCTGGGAACGCGCCGCCGAAATCACCAAGCAGGCGCTCGACCTCTGTACCGGTCACGGCCTTGCGCTTTTCGATGCCGCCACGGCCTTTCCGGACGAGTCCGCGACCGGCCTGACACCTTACGACAAGTTCTTTCTTACGTCCTATCCCGGTTCGGGAGGCTGGGACACCGGAGACGATCTATCAGCCCACCAATTACGGAGCTCAGAGGCAGAGCCTCGTATGGCAGTATGCAGGCATGCCGATCGACGACGGACAGGTGTCGGCCGGAGCCTGTCCCACGCAGGAGATGGTGGACGCCTACGAGGTCCTGAACGATGACGGTTCCGAATCCACGCCGCTGCTCGACCTGGCGAATCCCTACAATGCCGATGGCTCGCCGAACATTTCGCAGAAAGCCCGGGACTTCGGCTATGTGGACTGCTCGGACAAGATGTACTGAACCGTGATCCGCGTTTCTATGCGACCATCTATTACGGGGGTGACGGTGAAGCTCGAAAACATGAGTACGAGGTCGAGACCTTCGTCGGCGGCAACTGCGGCCTGTCGCTGTCGCCGTCCAGCCGGCGTAACACCTGCACGGGTTATTATCTGCGTAAGTTCAACAACGCCCAGTCGAGCACCCGGCGGCAACAAGGACGGTTATATCCGGCTGTTCCGTCTGGCCGAAATCTACCTCAATTTCGCCGAGGCTGCCTACCGGGCCCACGGTGCCGGACTGGCAGGCTCCGGCCACCGAGGTGCTGGAGATGGAGGGAAGGGGATGACGGTGAAACGGTCGAGAAAACTCAATACTTACGGAACGCCGATGAGTGCCCGTGAGGCGGTCAATGCCGTGCGAGCCCGTGTCGGGATGCCCGGAGTGGCCGACGACGGCGAGGCCTTGGCTGCGGCTGTGCAACGAGCGCCGTGTGGAGCTGGCTTTCGAGGAGCACCGCTTCTTCGACGTGCGCCGCTGGACGGCGCCCGGGGGAGATCTCTCGAAGACCGACCGGCGTGTGACGGGTATGCGCATCGAGGAGTCGAACGGGCAGAAGACCTACACCCGTTTCTCGTTCGACCGCCAGAGCTATACCTCCAAATTCCTCAAATACCCCGTCAGTCTGGACGAGGTGCGCAAGATGCTCAGTCTGACGGGGCGGCAGAACGACGGATGGAACGACATAACGACAATTATAATAAACCTTAACCAAAAAAGCTATGATTATGAAAAGGAAACTGAGATTTCTTGCAATGGCTCTGATGGCCGGCGCAATGTTTACCGCCTGCGGCGGGGACGACGATGACAACGGCGGCGGAAATGGCGGCGGCGGGGAACGAGGGACCCGGAACGATTCCCGGCGTGACCGTTGACAATATGCTGAGCGGATCGGTAAAGGCCGGTTTCGCCGGGCGATCGAGATCCTGGGTTCGGGCTTCGATCCCGACCAGGACCGGGTTTACATCGGTTATAACGAGGGGCGGTGAGATCAAATACGAGCGCATCACGACCGATCTGCTGACGATCAGGTCGAGCCGTATTTCGTTCGGCGTGCCTATCACGGCCGGCTACCTCGACAAGACTTTCAAGGTGTATCTCGACCGGGAAGCGACGAAGATGGAGCTGACGAAGGATCTGACCTTCACGATGCCGACCATTGCCGAGGGTTACATCCCCGATCCTTATTTCCGGGCTACGCTGATGTCAACCCACCCGCAGCAGGGGAATCCCGAAATCGCTCCGCTTTTCAACCCTACGGACTGATCGACGTTGCCGGAGCCGCTGCGGTCGAGACGATCAATCTCTATGCGAGCGGCGTTACGTCGCTCGAAGGCATCGAGCTTTCACGCATTGCGGCCGCATCATCGCCCACGAGACTTCCAGTCTGGTAAAGGCCGATTTTTCGAAGCTCAAAACGGACAGTATTCTGTTTGTCACGATGGAGCGTTCGGAGCCATGGAGGAGGTGATTGCCGGCCCGACGATCTCCCGTCTGGACATTTACGACTGCTCCAAGCTGAAGACGGTGGATCTGCATCTCCAACAAGTGGATGCACAATTTGCAGTGCTATGGCGACCCCGCTATCGAGACGTTCGACATTCGCCGCGAACATACCGGGACGTTCAAGGACAAGGAAAAAGAACCTCATGAATATTGTGACGGCGATAACCAGTATACGGTTTTCGAGTCGGGCGCCGTCATGCAGCTTCCGGACAATGTTCACATTCTGGTCGCTTACGCATTTATCACGGAGAAACGCCGGGCTGGCGATAATGGGCTTTAAGGGTGTCTACAACGCCTGGACGCGCGGTGCGACGATCGACGTTTATTCGTCGAAGGACATCAGCAAGAAGCTGGGTACCGTTCCGATGTACAAGGACGACAGTGGCGCGCTGACGCTGACGGGACCCAACGGGTGGGTTCCTTCGGAGACCAGTGATTCCTTTTCAAACCGGTGCGGCGACTCCCTGAAAGGGGCCCGTACCGGTTTCTGGAATATGAACGGATAACAAAAACCAATCTAACAATTACTGAAATGAAATCAGCATTCAAATTTTTTCGCGCTGTCCCTGTTGGCCGGGACGATGTTCGCCGCCTGCGGCGATGACGATCGGATGGACCGGGAGAACCCAGGAAACCCGGGGACCCGAAAATCCGGTGGAAATTACGGTGACGTGAAAGGTGCCGTAAGGCCGGTATCGCCGATGCGATCGAGATTACGGGTTCGGGATTCGATTCCGAACAGGATTATGTTTACATCGGTTACGACAAAAAGACGGGAAGATACTATGAACGCATCCCGGCCGACGTGCTGACGATCAGGTCTCCCGCATTTCGTTCGGTGTGAACGTCGAGCCAACTTCTACCTCGACAAGACGGTGAAGGTTTATCTCGACCGTCCGGGCTTCGGATATGGCGATCTCGGGCGACATCACTTTCACGCTTCCGAGCGTTGAAGGGGGTATATCCCCGATGTGGCTCCGTGCGTGCGAACCGTAATCCGAATGTGGTGTTTTTCTCCGCTCGGTCTGCTCGATGTCAACAACGCCGCGACGATGACGGATAACGGCAAGGGATATGCCCCTCGACATCGCGATTGCGCCGCCACTTCGCTCGAAGGTATCGAACTTTTCAAGAACGTTACCGGTTTGGTTCCGGCATGGGGCATGCCCAATATCAAGGAGATCGACCTTTCGAAATGGGAGGCCAAGGGCATCGAAGTTTTTGCATGAACGGGCGAACAGCCTCAAAAAAATTCGTCAGCCCTCCCTATGCCTATCGTATCCGGACTTACGACAGTCCCAAACTGACCCATGTGGACGTACATAACTGCGATTGGCTCAGGTGGCTGGAATCAGCAACTTCAACCGGCGGCGGGATCCGCCCCTTCAATTCCGGCCGTGACCTACCTCGACATCCGCCACCTATGCCCGGATAAGCCGACGAAAGTCAGGAGATAGCGATGGTCTGGAACAATGCCAATCAGGGTTTCAATGTGGCCCGACAACGCTACGATTCTGATCGACTTTCGCACTTCCTCTACGAGCATACGTTGGAGGGTGCCTGGACGCCGATCTACAAGGTTTGGAAAGAGCGCGGCGCGACGATCGGGGTCTATTCGACGTCGATCCTCACCGCGACGAGTTGCTGGGCACCGTTCCTTCCGCCGAGGAGAGTGCCGATGCGCTTGTCAATGCGAATAAGAACGGGGACGGTTCGCCCGCGAATAAATGGCAGGTGGACGATCCTACACAGACAAAAACGAAGCTCCGGGCAACAAATAATCCGCAGCATTTATCTTAACGACTCTCGTACCGAAAGGTGCGGGAGTTTTATGAAAACAAAAACGGTGCATCCAGCGGATGCAACCCGTTTAACGTTGTCGGGGGAATTCCCGGCGTCAGGCTTTCTTCGAATGGGCATTGATTGCGCCGATGAGGAAAAAGCAATAC
>VOFD01001626.1_pt1 | contig 21789 bp, 19 predicted proteins | sample 5384101 | NCBI WGS metagenome assembly VOFD01 (sample SAMN12384723, study PRJNA508395) | human gut metagenome | isolation source: healthy gut C | host: Homo sapiens
TGGGTTACGAAGAGCTACCCACCCGACCCTGGCCATCCCCTGAAATGATGCGCATTCTAAGCTGAGTGTTTGCTGGACAAGAGCTGACCTGCTGTGAAGGTCTTCGCCTGCCACCCAACTCTCACACCGTCAGCGGCCGAGGCCTCTGGAAAAAGTGGAACGCATATCTTCAAGATGACCCCTGTTCCCCATCTAGAACGTTATGAAGCTGGAGAAGGCACCTATGACGAGTACATCAACTACATGGTCTGATCGGAGACAACCCAGGTCCGACATACAACATCTTTATATTCTCCTCAAGTAATAGCATCGTCTGCCGCCGCGAGATCACTGGGCGACAAAGCGTCTTCACGATGCCACCAGCCCAAGCCGGCGCAAACAAGCACCAAGAGCTATCGTCGCTGGCTGGCTGGCCTCCAACCCGAGCCGTGCAAGGAGACCATCGGCGACGGCTGCGCGCTACGACGCTTTGCCGACCTCGAAAGAACAAAAGCTTTGACCGCCTTCCTCGTCGAGGATGCGGATAAAGTCTTTTTCCTCGCGGTTCATGAGGGAGGGTGTTTGCCTGCGCGCCGGATGGCCGCCTCGGTTCATGAGGGATATGGCCGCCTTCAAGGCTGGTATCGCCGGTGCAGGCGGCAAAGGTCTCGCTCACGTCGCGTTCCAGCGGATCCACGTGCAGCAGGGGGTGCAGCACGGCCTGGAAGTGCAGCAGGTCGGAAAGGTCGATGTTCATGCAGAAGGCGCCGATGACCCGGCCGTCGGCCCTGCGCAGGAACGAGGTGGAGGACTTGAGGGATTTGCCGCCCGGCGTGGACGAGGGATAGCCCACGATGTCCGCCACATCGTCGCCCTGCTGGCGCCAGGCCTTGACCACGATGTTGGTGATGGGCGCGCCCAGCTTGCGGCCGGTAAGGCTGCCTTCCAGATGGATGAGGGAGTGCTCGAGATCGCGGAAATCATGGATGGCGACCTCGCACAGCGGCCCCAGGGTCCGCTGCAGCATGCGGGCCTGCCGGATGGCATTGGCAAAGATGGCGCGTTCTTCTTCACTGAGCGGCGGCAGGGACCCGGAATGGGCGGCGGACATGGTCACCTCATGGTCGGATGCGGGCTGTGCCGCAGGTTGGAGGAAAGATCGGATCAGGCATCAAGATGCAGGCTGGCGGCCTGTCCCGCTGTCCAGACAAGGTTGCGGCGCGTGATGCCCAGGGCCGCCCAGGCCGTGCCCAGCTCGTCGCCCGGCCCGCGGAAGAAGCCCTGGCAGGAGCGCGGCAGGTACAGCGCCTGTGCCCGGGGCAGTCCGGCGGGGGCTTTCCCGCCCGCCAGCAGGGCGTCCAGCAGGGCCGCGGCCCGTACCTCGCTGCGGGCGGCATCATCCCCCCGCGCCCGCAGCAGGCAGGCGCAGACATGCAGCCACAGGGCCCGTCCCAGCACGCGCCCGCCCAGGTTCCTGTCGGCGGGACCGGCCAGCAGGGCCGCTTCCATGCCGGGTTCGGGGGCAAGGCCCATACGGATGACGGGCACCCCGGCGCGACGGGCGTACAGCCAGCCGCGCGCCAGCAGGGACAGGGTCCGCGGCAGGGGCCAGGGCGCGTAGAGGCCCTGCTGCCAGCGGCGGGCCAGTTCCGTGCCCGCCAGCACCAGGCAGGGATAAAAGCGCAGCATGTCGGCCCCCAGATCCAGGGCCCGGCGCACATCGGCCAAAAAGTCTTCCGGCTGGTGGCCCGGCATGCCGGGCAGCAGCTGCACGCCCAGGGCAAGGCCCGCGTCCCGCACCAGACGGCAGGCTTCGGTGGCTTGCCGGCCGCTGTAATGGCGTTCACTGGCCTGCAGGGCCGTATCGGAAAAGCTCTGGATGCCCAGCTCCACCGTGCGGCAGCCGTGGCGGCGCAGGCGCGCCAGCAGGGCCGCATCCAGACGGTCGGGGCGGGTGGAGCAGCGGAAGCGGGTGATGCAGCCGTCACGCCGGAGGCTGTCGGCCATGTCCAGACAGGCATCCAGGTCGCGGGGCGCCAGGGCCGTGAAGGTGCCGCCGTAAAAGGCCAGCTCTACCGGCGGCCTGCCCTGTGCCCGCCGGGCGTGCAGATCGGCGGCCGCACGGGCCAGTATCTCGTCCAAAGGACTGGCCTGCTGGCCTGTCTGGTCATGCTGGGAACAAAAAACACAGCGGCGGGGGCAGCCGAAAAACGGGATGAAAACGCTGAAGACCGGGATTGCCCTTGCAGGAGTCTCCCATAAAAAAGTAAGCGAAACACGAGACATGGCAGAAAGCGAGGAGTAGCAAGGCTTGGCAGGCTTCGCGCGGAGACAAAAATCTTGCCGGAAATGCAAGTTGAGTATATCCTACAAAAAAGTTGTGCATATGTGAAGCGTGCCTGTGGCATAAGGATTGGACATGAAGAAAACATTGACCAAAGCTGACATCGTCGAGCGGATCTACGAGAGTACAGACAAAAATCGGGTTGACGTGAAGAATGTGGTCGAAAAACTGCTGGAGATCATGAAGAATGCCATCAAAAAGGACAATGCTCTTCTGATCAGTGGGTTCGGCAAGTTTGAGGCTTACGACAAAGCGTCGCGCAAAGGCCGCAATCCGCAAACGGATGAGGCCATCACGCTGCCTCCGCGCAAGGTCGTCGTCTTCCGCCTGTCCCGCAAGTTCAGAGCCGAGCTCAATTCCTGAGATCGCGCGGCATTCGGGACGATCCCACGTATCAGTCTCCTCGTTTTCTCCCGGGGTGGCCGTCTTGAGATGTGCCGCGCCGGGAGATTCTTTTTATGCTTTTCGCTTCCTTCCCCTTCCTGTTCCTCTTCCTGCCCATCCTCGTCTGGCTCTGGAAACTGACTGCCGGAGAAGACAAGGCCCGACTGTCCGTGCTCCTGCTGGGGGCCTCGCTGCTCTTTGGGGCCTGCCAGGGGCTGGAGGCCCTGCTGCTCCTGCTGGGCCTGACCGTGGTCAACTATCTGTTCGGCCTGCTGCTGGCCGATGAGGGGCACCGCCGCCGTCGGCTGGGCCGTCGGGGCCTGCTGCTTCTGGCCGTGCTGCTCAACGTGCTGGTCTGGTGCCGTTTCCGCCATCTGCCGGCCCTGTCGGCCTGGCTGGCGCAATGGCAGGACATCCTGCCCGTTTTGGCGCCCGCGGCCATGCCCGCGGGCTTCTCCTTTGCTGTGCTCATCCAGCTGGCCTGGCTGCTGGGCGTCTACCAGCGCCGCATCCGGCCCGAAGGTATCGTGCGGCAGGCCCTGTTCACCACCTGCTTCCCCTATGCCCTGTCCGGCCCGCTGGTCCGTTATGAGGAGATGGGCCCGCAGCTGGACGCCCTGGAGGTGCCGCAGGCCGAGGATCTGGCGCGGGGCCTGGGGCTGATGGTGCTGGGCCTGGCCAAGAAGGTGCTGTTGGCCGACAGTCTGGCTCCGGCGGCGGATGCCGTGTTCCACGCCGCCGCCCAGGGCCTGCCCCTGAGCACGGCCGAGGCCTGGCTGGGGGCCCTGAGCTACACCTTCCAGATCTATTTCGATTTTTCCGGCTATACGGACATGGCCGTGGGGGCCGCCCTCATGCTGGGCCTGCGCCTGCCGGAGAATTTTGCCGCGCCCTACAAGGCCACGGGCATCGTGGACTTCTGGCGCCGCTGGCACATGACCCTGGGCCGCTGGCTGCATGACTGCCTGTACCAGCCCCTGGGCGGCAGCCGTCACGGCCGGGTGCGGCAGTACGCCAATTTGCTGCTGACCATGCTGGTCTGCGGTGTCTGGCACGGGGCCGGGCTGACCTTCCTCCTCTGGGGGGCCCTGCACGGCCTGCTCCTGCTGGTCAACCACGCCTTCCGGCATCTGCTGCGCGGCAGCCTGGCCGAGCGCGTGCTGGCCCTGCCGCCTCTGCGGGCCCTGTGCGTGCTGGTGACCTTTTTGTGCCTGACCGTGGCCTGGGTGCTGTTCCGCGCCGGGGATACGGGCACGGCCCTGCATGTCTGGCAGAGCATGTTCCTCTGGAGCGACGGCCATCCCCTGCCCCTGCAACAGGGGCTGGAAGCCCTGCTGCCCGGCGGCCTCTTGGAGCCCCGGCTGCTGCTGCCGCTGCTGGCCGTCTGCGCCGTCATCGTCTGGGCCCTGCCCTGCAGCCAGCATGTGATGCTGGGCCGCGCCGACGGCAGCCGTCCCTGGCTGCACTGGCAGCCGAACCTGCTCTGGGCCGTGGCCCTGGCCCTGCCTGCGCTGGCCTCCCTGCTGCTGATGCAGGGCCATGCCTTCCTTTCTTTCCGCTTTTGACGGAGGCCCTCATGTCCGAGATAGCGCATCCGGCCCCTGACGGCTGGCTGAAACGTTTTTTCCTTTCTCTGGTGATCCTGGCCCTGCTGGCGGGGCTGCTGCTGGTCCCCTGGGCCGTCTGCTGGCTGACGGCCAGCGGCGAACTGGATCAGGAAGAAGTCGTGGCACGGCAGGCACAGGGGGAATTCGTCCTGTTCGGGCCGGGGCTGGCGCAGGACATCATGGCCTACAAGCTGGCCCTGTATGCGGCCGTGAAGCCGGAAGTGGTGGTGCTGGGCTCGTCGCGGGCGGGGAACGTGCGCGCGGCCTTTTTCGAGCGCCCCTTCGTGAACATGGCCGGGGCCGCTACGGATCTGGAGAGCCTGCGCCTTCTGGTGGACAGGATGCTGGCCGTCCACAGGCCCAGGGTCGTGCTGCTGGGCCTGGACTTCTGGTGGCTGACGGCAGGCGCTCCGGCCGGGCGCCCTGAGCGGATCGTGCAGCCTTCTTTGCTGGATGCATCCACCCTGCGGGCCCCCTGGCGCTGGCTGGTACAGGGACGCATCGCCCCGGCGGACATGTTTGCTCCCCTGCAGCATCGTCTGCGTGCCGACCGCTACGGGCTGGAGGCCCAGCTCCGCGATACGGGCTACGGACCGGACGGCTCGCTCTATGAAGGCGCGGTGCTGGATGGCCGCCGGCCTGCGCCGGACCATGCCTTTGCCCGCACGCTGCGCGAGCTGGAAAGCGGCAGCGGCGTCTGGGCCGGGAGCCTTGCGCCGGACAGGGAACGCCTGGAAGTCTTTGCCGAGATCTGCTGCCGTCTGCGCTCGCGCGGCATCCGCACCATCGTCTTCCTGCCGCCCCTGGCCACGCCCGTACTGGGCGCCCTTGCCGACAGGAACGGCGGTGATGCCGGCTGGCTGTCGGCCCTGCGGCAGGGCCTGCTGGACTGCGGCGTGGAGAGCATGGATTTTTCGGATCCCCGCGTCTACGGCTCCGGCGATTGCGAGATGATGGACGGCCTGCACGGCGGGGACGTCATCGGGGCCAGCCTGGTGCGCGACATGGGTGACCGGCAGCCCTGGCTGCGGGACATGCTGCATCGGGAATACCTGAGCCATGTGCTGCGCGAGCGGCGCGGTCTGGCGGCCGTGCCTGACGAGCGCCTGACCGCCCTGCCCGAAGCGGATTTTCTGGGCCTGCATTGCGCCAAGAAGCGTCGCGGCGAGGCCACGCCCCGGTTTTAGGCGCGAAGGCGCACAGACTGGAGAGCGATAGGGAAGGGACCAAGGGCCGCGCCGTACTGCCGCCCCGTTACTGGACGCAGATCCTGAGAGAGGCTGGCAGTAGCCGTTTGGCGTAGTCTGGCTGTTCTTTTCCGAAGTTTTCTTGCAACAGAAAAAGCCGCGCTGTCATGGCGCGGCTTTTTGTTGGGTCGTAGCCGGATACTGCCGGGAACTTCATCCGTTCCCGCATTGTCATGTCGCACACCCGTGTGCCGGCCTTTTTCCATGCCGCCGGGGGACGGGGAGTCGGGGGCAGGCCGGGGGGAAACTATCCCCGCCATGGACCCTTATAAAGGTTTTGGGAAGGGAGTGGGGGAGCGCGAGGGGGAGAGGGAGAACCGTTTTACAAAACGGTTTCCCTCTCCCCCTCGCATAGATCTGCTCAACTGCCTGTCGCCCGGCCCGATCAGTAACGCTCGGGCATGTAGTGGGGCGGCAGATCGTTGACCGGGGCCCCGTTACCGGTCTGTCCCAGCTGATCGCGCAGGTTGCGGGCCAGCTCCATGGTCTCGGCCAGACGGTGCTCCAGCGTGTCGATCTGCTGTTGCTGGGCCGTCAGGGCCTCGTTGAGTTCGCGCAGACGTTCTTCCTGAAAATAGGCCAGCTCTTCCAGCCGGATGATGCGTTCTTCCTGATCCATGAGCTCTCCTCGGCGTCCTGCGCCTGCGCCGGGCCGAATCCCCTGCTTGCGGCATATGTGCCTGCAGCGGCAGGGGCCGTGGGCGCGGCGTGCGTCCATCTTTACGTTTTCGGGCGATACCTTCGCGGGTACCGCCCGTTTTTTTATTCTTCGTCGTCGTTCAGCGCCGGGCCGTCAAAGCCCCTGTCCCGGCGGCGGGAGCCGAAGGCGGGCTTGCCGTCCCTGCGGAACGAGTTCTTGCGGAAGGGCTTGTCGGCATCCTGCCGGAAACCGGGCTTGCGGAAGCCGTCACGCTCGGGACGGCGGAAGTCGCGACGGGGCGCACCCTCCCGCTCGTCATCGAAGCGGGGGAAGGGCGCACGGCGTTTTTGGCCGTCCTGCCCTTCGTTGCCGTCGCGGTCGTTGAAGCGCCGGGGACGGAAGCCGTCCTTACGGAAAGGCCGGCCCTCGTCGTCATGGCGCGGACGGAAGGGACGCCGGGCTTCTTCGCCATCGCGATCCACGAAACGGTCGCCACGGGGACGGAAGGGACGTTCGTCCTGACCATCCCTGCGGAAGGACGGGCGGGCCTGCGGGGCCTCGTCCCCGTCACGGGAGGCATCGGGGAAGGGACGCGGGCGGAAGGGCTTGTCCGCGTCCTGCCGGAAGCCGGGCTTGCGGAAACCGTCGCGGTCGGGACGGCGGAAATCGCGGCGGGGCGCACCCTCCTGCTCGTCATCGAAGCGGGCAAAGGGACGGGGGCGCTTCCAGGCATCCTGCCCTTCGTTGCCGTCGCGGTCGTTGAAGCGCCGGGGACGGAAGCCGTCCTTGCGGAAAGGCTGGCCGTCATCGTCACGGCGCGGCCGGAAGGGACGCCGGGCTTCTTCGCCATCGCGATCCACGAAACGGTCGCCACGGGGACGGAAGGGGCGTTCGTCCTGACCATCCCTGCGGAAGGACGGGCGGGCCTGCGGGGCCTCGTCGCCGTCACGGGCGGCATCGGGGAAGGGGCGCGGGCGGAAGGGCTTGTCCGCGTCCTGCCGGAAGCCGGGCTTGCGGAAACCGTCGCGGTCGGGATGGCGGAAATCGCGGCGGGGCGCACTCTCCCGCTCGTCATCGAAGCGGGGGAAAGGCGGCTTGCGGTCTTCCCGGAAGTCGCGGCGGCCCTCGTGCCGGGGGGCCAGACCGTCAGCGCTGCGGCGTTCGTCGCGCCAGCGCTCGGTGGTGTTTTCCCGGCGGGGCTCGCGGTGGTGGCCTTCGCCCGCATCCTCGGCATCGGCATGGCCGCCGCGTTCGGGCATGCGGCCGAAATCGGGCATCAGGATGCGGTGCTGGCGCAGGCGGTCGGCATCGCTGCGGGCCACATAGATCTCTTCCCCGTCCTCGTTGCGGCCGCAGTAATACATGGCCGTGGCGATGCTGCCCGGCGTGGGGATGAAGCACTGGGTCTGCTGCGGGCTCCAGTGACGCTCCTGCAGCCAGCGGGCCAGCTCGTGCATGTCCTCGTCCGTACAGCCGGGGAAGGCGCTCATCATGTAGGGCACCACATACTGCTCGCGTCCGGCCAGACGGCTCTGCTCCACGAAGCTCTGGAGGAAGGCCTCGAAGACTTCCATGCCCGGCTTGCGCATCAGGTCCAGCACGCGGGCGGCGCAGTGTTCCGGGGCCACCTTGAGCTGGCCGCCGGTGAATTCGCCGGTATAGGCCGCCAGGGCCTCGGGATCGTTGAGGGCCAGGTCGGCACGCACGCCGCTGGCCACGCGCACCTGCCGCACGCCGGGCAGGGCCGCCACCTCGCGCAGCAGGCCCACATGCTGCATCTGCGGGGTGATGAAGGACTTGCAGACCGTGGGGTAACAGCAGCTGCTGCGGCGGCAGCGGGACGAAGGCCGCGCACCGGGCTCCGCCTTGGCGGACGTGGCGTCATCCAGGGCGCAATGGGCCTGCCACATGTTGGCCGTGGGGCCGCCCACGTCGGAGATGGCCACCTGGCCGCGACGGGACTGGGCCACCAGCTTGCGGGCCTCGGCCAGGATGGATTCCTGGCTGCGGGAGCTGATGCGGCGCCCCTGATGCAGGGCCAGCGAGCAGAAGGAACAGCCGCCGCCACAGCCGCGATGGCTGGTGATGCTGGTGCGCAGCATCTCGTCGGCCGGGATGGGCTCGCGGTAGCGGGGATGGGCCGCGCGGGCGTAGGGCAGGGCATAGATCTTGTCCATCTCTTCCGTGGTCAGGGGGCGGGCCGGGGGCGCCAGCACCAGGGCGCGGTCGCCCACCATCTGCTGGGCCCAGGCGTTCTGGCGGTGCACCTGCTGTTCCAGCATCTGGGTCAGGCGCAGCAGTTCCGTGGCCTCGGCCTGCACGGCCTCGTGGGAGGGCAGCTGCATGCGCGGCAAATCGAGCCATTCTTCGGGCAGATCCACGGGGACGTTGTTCTCGTCCACCTTGGCCAGCCAGGCCGTGCCGTCGATACCGTGCAGGCTCTTGCCTTCGGCCAGACGGCGGGCGCATTCCAGCATGGCCAGTTCGCCCATGCCGTAGATGAGCAGGTCGGCCTTGGCATCCAGCAGGATGGAGCGGCGCAGGCTGTCGGTCCAGAAATCGTAATGGGTGGTGCGGCGCAGCGAGGCCTCGATGCCGCCCAGGATCACCGGCAGGCCGGGGAAGGCCTGACGGGCCAGGTTGGCATAGACCAGACAGGCGCGGTTGGGACGCGCACCGGCCTTGCCGCCGGGGGTGTAGGCATCATCATGGCGCTTTTTGCGGAAGGCCGTGTAGTGGGCCAGCATGGAGTCCAGCGCGCCCGCGCTGACGCCCACGAAAAGCCGGGGACGGCCCATGACCAGCAGGTCGTCGGGCGACTGCCAGCGGGGCTGGGCCACGATGCCCACGCGGAAGCCGTGGGCCACCAGCCAGCGGCCCAGCAGCACGGGCCCGAAGGCCGGGTGGTCCACATAGGCGTCGCCGTTGACCAGCAGCACGTCCAGTTCCTTCCAGCCCAGGGCCTGCATCTCGGCGCGGCTCATGGGCAGGAAGCGGGGCTGTCCGTCCACCCACGGGTCCTGGAACGCCTCGTTGCGGGACCGGGAGCCGGGGCGGGCATCGCGGCGGTCCGCGGGGCGTCCGGCGTGCGGGAAGGCCCCGGCAGGACGGCGCCCGTCACGGGGACGGTCTTCACGGCGGGGACGGTCGTCCCGGAAAGAAAATTCGTTACGTTCCTCGCGCTGGAAGCGGGGACGGTCGGCAGGCTGCGTGCCGGTGGCCGGACGCGGGCGGAAAGGACGGGGCGCGGCGTCGGTGGTGCTGATGTCGGTATCGGCGGGCGCGGGTCGGCGCCGGGGCTTGGGGAAGAAGGGCATGGTTTTCCTTTGGCGGCCTTGGGGCGCCACACGGATGGGGTGAAAGGTCGAAAGGGCGGCACCGTGGTGCCGTGAAAGGGGGAGCGCCCGGCAGGGACGCGGGGACGCTCCCCCGACGGTTACTTGGAAGGCGGCGTGACCAGCGGCATGGTCTTGGGCGCGGCCTCGCCGGCGGGAGGCATCTGGGCGTCGGGATGACCGGCGCGGCCCATGGCGTGGCTCTTGCTGAAGCCCTGCCATTCCTCATGGCTGATGGAGCCGTCCTTGTTCTTGTCGATGGCGGCAAAGGCGCCGTCCTGCATCTGGGGGAAGAACTTCTTGAATTCTTCCTTGCTGACGCTGCCGTCCTTGTTGGCGTCCATCATGGGGAACTTGTCCACAGGGGCCTTGCCTTCGCCCATGCCGGGCATGGCCAGGGCGGGAGCGGCGCAGAGCATGGCGGCGCAGAGCAGGCCGCCCAGGATACGTTTGTTCATGGTAACTCCTTACGTCGGTTCAGGGTGTGGCTATTCCGGCCGTCTGGGCCGGGAGGCCTTCACCAGAGGGAAGGAGGCGGCCTTGCCGCGCCCCTCCCGAAATCTTCCGTGGGGAGACCTCCGGGGCAGCACCGGGAGACCGGCATCAGGGAAAGGCCGGAGCGCCCCGGGGTCATGTCCTTCCGGGCCAAACGCGTGGGGAAGGATGGGACGGGGAAAGGGCCTTGTGCGCGAGCCCCAAAGCCCTCCTGCCCCCGGAAAAAATCGTCCGCTAGTCCTGCGGGTGCAGGGTGTAGTGCTCGCCCTCGTCGCGCAGGCGCCGGATGAAGACCTGCAGGTCGTCGGGCTGGCCGGGCTTGTGGTCTTCGGGATAGAGCAGGGCGGACATGTAGAAGATGGAGCCGATGCGCAGCGCGTTGCGGGCGCTGGCCGAAAAACGGTGCAGACGGTGCCCGGCCTGGTCCTGGAGCTGCTCGGGCAGCTCTTCGAGATAGGCCTCGCCTTCTTCTTCCAGCGAGGCCAGCAGGCGGGCTTTTTCCTGCATGCGGGCCGTATAGGCGGGCATATCGCCCATGACGGCCAGGGCCGCCTGTTCGGCCTGCATGACGCGGGCGTGCATCTCTTCCAGCCAGGCCACAAGACGGGCCAGTTGCGGCGACATTTCCATGACGAGCCTCCTTGCGGGACAGCCGGGCAGCGACCGGCACAGGGCAAAAAGGCCCGGCGCAGGGGCCGGGCCTCCATGACGGGGTTAATCCCAGTGACGCTTGTCCTCGATGGGACGGATCTGCGGGGGCAGGCTGCCCGGCGCCAGGATCTTGAGTTCGGGACGCAGCTTGATCTTTTCGCGGAACTGGTGGAGCAGTTCTTCCTCGCGCTTGAAGCCGCTGGTCTCGATGAACAGGGTCATCTCGTCGATGCCGCCGGGGTTGGTGACTTCGATCTGCCAACGCTTCACTTCTTCGAAGCGGCTCATGACCTGTTCCACCTGATGCGGGTAGACGAACATGCCCATGATGCGGGCGGTGGTGTCCACGCGGCCCACGATGTTGCCCAGGCGCGGGCTGGTACGGCCGCAGGCGCAGGGGCTGCGGTCGATGTAGGACAGGTCGCCCGTGGCCAGACGGATGAGCGGATAGGTCTTGTTGAAGGCCGTGACCACGATCTCGCCCACTTCGCCGTCCTTCAGCGGGATGCCGGTGTCGGGATGGCAGATCTCCACATAGCAGCGGTTGGCGATGTGCAGGCCGGTCTTGTGGAAGCATTCGTAGCCGATGCAGCCCACGTCGGCGGTGCCGTAGCCCTGGCGCATGATGAGGTCGTACTTCTTTTCCATCTGGGAGCGCATCTTTTCGGACAGGCGCTCACCGGTGACGAAGGCCACTTCGAGGAAGAGGTCCTTGCGCAGGTTCAGGCCCTTTTCCTCGGCCTTCTGGGCAAGGTGCATGAGGAAGCTCGGCGTGCCCACGTAGCCGGAGACGCGCAGCTTCTGCATGATGTCCAGCTGGGTGGAGGCATCGGTGGGACCGGCGGGGATGACCGCACAGCCCAGGTTGCGCAGGGGCTCTTCGAACATCAGGCCGGCCGGGGTCAGCTGATAGTTGAAGGTGTTCTGCACGGCATCACCGGGACGGAAGCCCACGGAATAGAAGGCTTCGGTGTAGCCCCAGTAGTCTTCGCCACGGTCTTCGGGGTCGAAGATGGGTCCGGGGGAGAGGAAGATGCGCTTCAGATCCCCGATGTCCTTGGTCAGCAGACCGCCCAGACGCGGGCCCATGGACTGCAGGAAGATGAGTTCCTTTTTCTTGAGGATGGGGATGTGCTTGATATCGGACAGGGTCTTGAACTTCTCCACGTTGAACTGCGCGCGGTCGAAGCGTTTTTTGACGTCTTCGGAGTAGCGGTAGGCGTAGGAGAGCAGGTCCTTGAGCTGGATCAGGCAATATTGACGGCGTTCGCTTTCGTCGAGCACTTCACGGCGGCTGTAGATGCCTTCGGTACGGTCTTTACGAGTCATACGGCCTCGCCTTGTAGAATTTTATTTGGGACAGTTGTTTACGCAACCTGAACCATATTTGCAAGCACTATTTTATTTTTACAATTATATCAAAATGTTACTTGTAGTTTTTGGGCGCGTCCGCCTTTGCCGCACCAGCGGGGCGCGCCGCCTCTTCCAGGCCCACGGCCGTGAGCCCGTGGAGCACGAGGGCATCGGGATCGCGGCGGCAGTACTGGTGCAGAGGGCTCTCGCCGCTGTCGAACAGGGCGAAGATACGGTCGAGGCGCTGCTGGTCCTGCAAAGGGACCTCCAGACCGGCCCGCCCCAGGGCATGGCCCGCCAGCCAGAGGGAAAGGGCCAGCTGCTGCTCGTTGCCCGTGATGGGCCGCGTGGCCGGGGCGTACCAGCCCGCACAGCTCACGGCGGGCAGCATCCTGCCCCTGTCGGCGTGCCGGCGGCGCCAGGCCAGGATGACGTCGGCCAGCTTCTCCTCGCGATGGGCGGGGCACCAGGCTTCCAGGTGATCCAGCAGGGCGTCGGTCCCCGCCGTGCCGAGGCGCACCTGCTGTGTGCGGGCGGCGGCCCAGCCGTCCAGCATCAGCACGGGCGTGAGGGCGTTCTCGCCGCTGTCCAGATAGGTGGCGCATGTCCAGGGCGCGGCCACGGGCGTATATCCGGCTTTGTCGGGGACGTTGCGGGACGTGCAGGCCGCAAGGCAGCACAGCAGCAGGGCGAGGCAGGGGAACAGGCGGGTCATGATCTCTCCTCGGTGGGGGAAGCGGCGGCCCGGCGCCGGCGACGCTGGTCCAGGATACGTTCCTTGAGACTGTCGTAAACAGGCGTCGAATGCAAGGCGTTGGCCGTGAAGGCCGCGGCGAAGGCGGCCAGCAGCACGGCCGGGGCCAGATGGAACCCGCCGCACATCTCCATGACCAGAGCGGCCCCGGTGAGGGGGGTGCGCACAGAGGCGGAGAACAGGCCCGCCATGCCCAGCACCAGCAGGGTGGCCGTCTGTTCCGGGGCCACCAGCCCGGCGTCGCGCAGGGGCGCGGCCAGCAGGGCGCCGGCCATGCTGCCCGCCAGCAGGATGGGCATGAGGATGCCGCCGGAAACCCCCGAGGCGAAGCTCACGCAGGAAAAGGCGATCTTGCCCGCCAGCAGCAGTGCCAGGGCGAGGGCGGGCAGGCGCAGGTGCTCCAGCTGCAGGGTGGTCAGGCCCATGTTGCCCGTGATCTCCGGCCAGACGAGCAGCAGCACGCCGCAGCAGACAAAGGGGAAGACGATGCGCACGGGCCCGGGCAGCCAGCGGGCCCTGTCCTGCCAGAGCAACAGGCGGATCATGCCCGCATTGTACACGGCCCCCAGCAGGCCGCAGGACATGCCGGCCAGCAGGGGCAGCCAGTACTGGCTCCAGTGCAGGCCGGGCAGCCGGGCGAAGGGGAAGACCAGGCCGAAGTCCAGCACCACGTCCACCATGAACCAGGCCGACAGGGCCGAAAGGCTGGTGAAGAGCAGCATGGGCAGGGTGAGCGGGGTCTTCATCTCTTCGAAGGCGAAGAACATGCCGGCCACAGGCGCGCCGAAGGCGGCGGTCATGCCCGCCACGCCGCCGCCCACCAGATAGCGGGGCCGGTTGGCGCGGCAGCGGTCGTGCCACATATAGCCCACGCCCGCGCCCACGGTGGCGCCCATCATGATGCAGGGGCCCTCGCGCCCCACGGAAAGACCGGCACTGAGCGCGGCCAGGGTGGCCACGAACTTGCACCAGAGCACCCGCGCCCAGCGCATGGGCGGCAGCTTTCCGGCCGCGATGAGTTCCACCTGCGGGATGCCGCTGCCGCCGATGAGGGGCTCGTAGCGCAGGAGCAGCCCGGCCGTCAGGGCCATGAGCAGCAGCCCGGCGGCCATCAGGGCCAGCGTGGCCGGTGCGAAGGGATCCTGCCCGGCCATATGGGCGCGGACGGCGCCATTGATGATGGTATAGAGCCAGCGGAACAGGCCGATGACCCCGCCGGAGACAAGGCCCGTGAGCAGGGCCTGGGCCATGAGCGTCCAGGCGCTCTGACTGCGCAGGGCCGCGGATTCCAGGATAAAGGGAGGCAGAGAAGGGCGGAAGGCCATGGGTATCCTGTGGGGATGAGGGGCGCGGACAGGGCGCACAAAAAAATATGTGCCTGCAACAGCCTGAAAATATAGGGAGAATGCCTGTCCTGACAGGAACAGTATGGAGGCTGGACAAAAAATTCAAGTTTTTGGCAAAAAACGAAAAAAAATGCTTGCCAAGTCGGAGGGAAATCTGTACAAACATTTTTGTTGTGACGAACAACACCACCTCACGCCGAGGTAGCTCAGTTGGTAGAGCAGGGGACTGAAAATCCCCGTGTCGGCAGTTCAATTCTGTCCCTCGGCACCAGGGAATCCAAAGGCTTGCAGCGAAAGTTGCAAGCCTTTTTTCGTTATGGGCTTTTGCCGGACGCGCGTCTGCGGATAGCCGTCCGGGGGCGCCTTCTATCGGGCGGGCCTTCCCGCTCTTCCTCCTTCTTTCCCCGCCTTTTCCTTCGTCCTGTCTTTGTCCCGGTTCGCGGGACTGTCCCCGGCGTTACCGGTGGCTTCCCGATGCCCATACGGGCCTTCATCCGTACGGGCTGGGCCCCGGAGCAGCACACCGCGTGCCGCATATCCGGATAATCATGCCCCGCTCCCTTGCGCCGTTGCCGCGTGTCCTCTGTCACGGCCTTCTCGCAAGGAGAAAAGCGGGAAGGAAACCTCCGCTCCTTCCCGCCCCCTGTGGCAGGTCTTGTGGTCGTGGCCCGGCTCGCAGCCGGGAGTCAGGCAAGGGACATGCCTTCTCCGCCAAAGACCCGCACGTTCTCTTCTTCCCCCCAGCGGCGCAGCAGATCGCGTACGGCACTGGGGCCGTAGACCACATGCAGGCGCATTTCTACGCCCCGGCTGCGGGCGGCCTGCCGCAGCGGCGCGAAGGCCGCTTCCGCTTCCTCCTCGCTCTGGCGGCGCACATAGGCCGTGAACTCCGCCATGGCTCCGGCGGGCGCCAGCTGATCCACCTCGCCGTAATGGCCGAGGTCGATACCGGCATCATAGACGGCACGGATGCCTTCCCGTCCGCCACAGGCGGCCAGCGGGGCGGCCGTGTCGCGCAGGGGGCAGGCGGCGGAAGCCAGACAGCAGATCATGCCAGCACCTTGGCCAGCAGGATCAGCAGGAGGCCGCAGGTGATGACGATGATGTCCTGTTGTCTGCTTTTGGAGATCTTGTTCCACATGATGTCCTCCGGGGGCATGTCGTAGCCGTCCCTTCTGTTTTTGTGGTTTTCCGTCAGGCGGCATCGGAAGTTGCCTTCCGTCCGGGGATGATGCCGTCCGGTCATCGAACGCGCCGGGAAGGGCCGCAGGGGCCTTGCGTGCATCCCGTCAGGCCCTTGCAACGCCTGTCCGTCATTGCAGGAAGCAAAGGACCACCAGCAGGGCCAGGCCTGCCTTGACCGAGGCCACGCAGAAGCCGATGAGCGCACCGGAAAGGCCCGCGGCCTTGATGTCGCTGAGGTGGGTGGTGAGGCCGATGCTGGAGAAGCCCAGCAGGAAGCACCAGTTCATGAAGTTGCCGGCCATTTTGGCTTCTTCCTTGCTCATGAAGCCGAAGGTGTTCAGCAGGACCACGGCCAGGAAGCCCAGCACGAAGACCGGGAACTTGTCGAGGATGATGCGCATCTTGCTGGTATTGGCCAGCTGGGGAATGCACCTTGGCGTCCTCGGCGGCCACCATGATGGCCAGCATCAGCACCACCAGGGGCAGACAGATGACGCGGCCGATGTTGTACACACCGGCCACGATGCCCGCGTCATTGCTGAAGGCGAAGCCCGCGGCCAGCACCTGGGCCGAATTGACGATGCCCACACCGGCGAAGGCCCCGAACTGGTTGGGGCTGAGGTCGAGCCAGTGGCCGATGAAGGGGAAGATGAAGAGCGCCAGCAGGCCGAACATGAGCACCACGGCGATGGTGTAGGCGATGTCTTCATTCTTGGCCCTGACGGCCGGGGCGATGGCCACACAGGCCGAGACCCCGCAGATGGACAGGCCGGCGGCCAGACAGGCCCCCAGGGAAGGCGACATGCTGAGGCGGCGGGAGAGCCACATCAGGATGATGGCGGAGGTGAACAGAAAGACGGAAATGATGATGATGGCTTCCGATCCGGTCTTGATGAGCCCGGCGAAAGAATATTTGCAGCCCATGACCACGATGCCGGTCTTGGTCAGGGTGGTGGAGAAGCGCAAGCCGTCCCGAAAGACGGCGTGCACACCGACGGTATTGCAGATGACCATGCCCAGGATGATGGCCACGATGAAATCGCTCAGGTTGAGGGACTTCATGAAGGGATGCAGGGCGATGAGGCGCGGCGTTATGAACCACGAAAAAACGGCGACGCCTGTCAGCAGAAGGATACCGGGCAGGGCGGAAAGGCTTTTCCGGACAAAGGACGGTTCGTGTCGTTCACAGCTGGCCATCGTTCTCCCCTCATTGTGTCGTTACATACTTTTACAAAACGTAATACACTCCTGTTCTTCTCAAGATACCATGGTATTTGTGTTTTGTATGCAGAAAAAATAAAAAACTATAATTCACAACATAATATGATATGATTTTATTCACGTCTTATTTTGAAGGAATATATTCAAAAGTATGTGCATTTTTTCATAAGTAACGTATTATGAGAACTCTTTTTTTCATAATAAAATAAGAATGGACGCATATGCGGTATCCATGGCAGTCATGAAAGGTGAGCGACCGGGGGAACACGAAGAAAAGGGTCGCAGGAACGACATGGCAGGCCGTTGCTGCAATGGGGCGGGGGGGCTCGCCACAATGGCAGAGCCTGTCGATATGGTAAAAAATATTTTTTGAGATTTTTCGGGCGACGATACGCCCGCGCCCAAATGTCTGGCGGGGCGTCAACGAAAATGCAAACAATAAATCGAGTTATTCACGGTGGTTGGTGTTCTGTTGCAGGAGCGGCAGGCCCAGGGGCCTGCCGTGGGCGGGATGGGTGCTGTCCCGTGAGGCACAATCCTCAGCGCAGCGGAGCGGCCAGCGGCAACAGTCCTTCCGGCAGCAAGGGCGGGCGCTGGTCGCAAACCGGGCCTTCCTCTTCCGCCAGCTGCTGGCAGTCGCGGCAGCGGCAGGCCCCGGGCACGGCCAGCAGCCGGGACAGGGGGATCTCTTCGCCGCAGTCCATGCACAGGCGGCGGCCGCTGCACCGCAGGTCGCCCAGCAGGCCCTCCAGGGCGCGGATGCGCGCCGCGCACAGGTTGGCGTGGCTCCAGGCCAGCAGCTCCGCCATCTCGTCGCGGGCGTTGTCCGCCTCGTCACCGTGGCCGTGGGGCAGGGCGAATCCGGCGCACAGGCAGGCCAGGTGCCGCCGTTCCTGTTCCAGTTTGCGTTGCAGGGAATGCTGGGCGTCGTCCATGGGCAAGACCTCCGGGGGATGATTTCCCGGCAGGATACACCGGCCCGCGCCCCGGGGCATGGCAAAGCCATGACGGTTGGCGTTCGCTCCTGTGAAAAAAAAGGCCCCGCGTCGTGCGGGGCCCCTGGCATAGCGTGTGACGGGATGCGCGGGATCAGCGGCGGAAGCTGCTGACCACCTCCACGGGGATCTCCTGCCGGAAGACCTTGCGCACCAGCTTGGCGCTGCCGCGCACCAGATCCAGCTCGATGGGGCATTCCTCGGGGGCGCGCAGCGAGAGCTGCAGGCCGCCTTCCTTGCGGGCCTCGAAGCGGACGGTGCGCACGATCTGGCGATGGCTCTTGTCCATGCGCTCGGCCAGCAGCAGGAAGAGGGAGAGCAGGCGGATCTCCTCGCGGGTCTCCTGGTCGAACTCCATGAACAGCGGCACCTTCTTGGAGGGACGCTTGCGGTGGAAGTAGGTCAGGGCGGCCATGATGTCCACTTCACGGCGGGTGAAGCCCAGCAGCTCGGTGTTGCGGATCAGGTAGTGGCTGTGGGCGTTGTGGCGCGAGAAGGAGATGAAGATGCCGATGTCGTGCAGCAGGGCCGCATAGTGCAGCAGCTCGCGGGCCAGGTCGCCGGAGTCGTGCAGGCCCATGGCCTTGGCGCTGTCGAACAGGTCCAGGGCCAGGCGCGACACATGGCGGGAGTGGCGTTCCTCGAAGCGGCAGCGCCGCGCCAGATGCAGCACGCTCTCCTTGCGTACGGGATGGAAGCTGCCGTCGGCATGGGGCATGCGGGTGGACAGGTAATCCACCAGGATGCCGTTCTGCAGGTTGCGGTTGCTGATGCGCACGCTGTCGAAGCCCTGGTCCTCCATGATGGTCTGGAGGATGGCCGCACCGGCCACGATGACGTCGGCACGGTTGGGATTGATGCCGGGCACGCTGCGGCGTTCCTTGAGGGTGCGCCCGCACAGTTCCTTGACGGCCCGGCGCAGGCCGCCGTAGCTGAGCACGTCGCGGGACTCCTGCGGGGCCCGGCCCGTGCGGGCGGCGTCCTCGGCATCCAGGGCGGCGGCGATCTCGGCCAGGTTCTGGGCCGTACCGGAGCTGGCCACGGCCTCTTCGATGACGAAGTCCGCGATGCGCTGGAACGAGCGCAGGGCATTGTTGCGGATGTAATTCTGCAGGGCGGCGTAGCGCTTGGCGGAGATGGTGCCGGAGTCCTTGTCGAAGAAGAGGTTGGACAGGCGCACGCAGCCCATCTTGAGGGAATCGAGGTTGCGGTATTCCTCGGAATTGCCCACCACCAGCTCGGTACTGCCGCCGCCGATGTCGATGAACAGGCGCAGGCTCTCGGTATGGGCCAGACCGCTGGAGACGCCCAGATAGATGAGGCGGGCCTCTTCGCGGCCGGAGACCACGCGGAAGTCGATGCCGGTCTTTTCCTTGACCCGGCGCATGAAGTCCGGGCCGTTGGCCGCGTCGCGCACGGCGGCCGTGGCGATGGCGATGACCTCCGAGGCGCCGTAGACGCCGCACATCTCGGCCATGCCGCGCAGGACGTTGATGGTCCGGGCCATGCTCTCTTCACGCAGATGTCCCGTCTCGAAGGCGCCTTCGCCCAGGCGCACCATGTTCTTGACCTGGTTGAGGACCGTGTGCGAGCCGTCGGGCAGGATGCGCACCAGCATCAGGCGCAGCGAGTTGCTGCCCAGGTCGATGATGCCGATGACGCGTTCCCCGTCAGGCCCCGCCTGATCCGGGACTACAGGATGGGACATACGCACTCCAGCTCCACGCCAAAGATGTGCATGAACAGATCGCCCTTGACCAGCAGGCGGTCCTGCTCGGGGGCGCAGTCCTGGGCGCCGCTCAGGGTCAGCACCACCTTGCCGGGCTGCAGGTCGATGGCCACGTCGCGCACGGCTTCCATGTGGCGGTAATCCAGGGCGTCGGCCATGCGGATGAGGGCCGCGGCCTTGTTCAGGGCCTCGCGGTCCTTCTTGCCCAGGGCGGCGAAACGGCGGTGGCGCATGGCGGGCCAGGCCTTGCGGTGATAACGGACGAGCTGGGCCACCAGGGAGCGGTCTTCGGGCAGCAGGGCCAGGCTGGTGTCCTGCTCCACGATGCGCATGCCCTTTTTGTGGTGGCCCTTGCGCCCGGAAGCGAAGCCGATGTCATGCAGGCAGCAGGCGATGCGCAGGCGGTAGAGCCAGCGGCCGTCCAGGCCGTGCAGGGGCTGGAGCTGATCGAAGAGCTGTTCCGCCAGATGGGCCACATGCTGGCCGTGACGGCGGGTGGCCTCCAGCTCGGGGCTGCCCGGCAGCAGATGCTCCAGCAGGGCCTCGCAGGGCAGGGGCGTCCAGTCGTGGGCGGCATCGGCCGTTTCGGGACCGGCGACCTTGACGCGCTTCTTGCCCGTCTTGGCCTTCTTTTCTTCCTTGTCCTTTTTCCTGGCTTTCTTTTGGGGAGTTGCGGCTTCCTGCTCCGCTCCGGCGTCCGGCGCCGGAGCTTCCTGCGCCGTCACGGGCGCTTCGGCCGGAGCCCGTTCGGGCTCTTCGGCGGGGACCGCTTCCTCCTTCATCGTTTCTTCAGGGCAGCCTGCCTGCACTTCGGGGGCAGCGGCCGCGCACTCCTTCGGCTGCTCCGGGGCAGCCTCTTCCGCGACGACCGGCGTCACGGCAGGCGCTTCGGCGGCTTCGGGAGCGGGCTGCGGCGTGTCCGTGCCGGGCAGGGAAGCCTGGAGAAGTTCGGCGCTGTCGTTGCGGGGAGCGGCGGCGGTGGTGGTAGAGCTCTGTCCCTGGCGTTGCTGCCGGCTGCGGCTGGTGCTGCTGCCGGTCTTGCCGGCGGGGCGTTTTTTGGTAGCCATGATGAAAGCTCCTTGGGATCAGATATCGTCCCTGCTGATATGTTGGGCGATCATGCGTTCCTGCGCGTTGACGGCAGCCTCCTTGCTGGAGGGCTTGAGCCGCGTATAGGTGGCATCGGCCTGCAGCTGCCATGTCTGGACGTTGTCCGCCAGGTGGACTTCGAGGATGTCCTCGCGGATCTTGCGGCGCAGTTCGGGATCGAGGATGGGGGTCAGGACCTCGATGCGGTGGTCGAGGTTGCGCGGCATGAGGTCCGCGCTGCCGATGTACATGATGTCTTCGCCGTTGGCATGGAACCAGTAGATGCGCGAATGCTCCAGGAAGCGGCCCACGATGCTGGTGACCGTGATGTTCTCGCTGATGCCCGGCAGGCCGGGGCGCAGGCAGCAGATGCCGCGCACCTGCAAACGCACGCGCACACCGGCCATGGAGGCCCGGTACAGGGCGCGGATGATGCCCGCATCCACCAGCTGGTTGCACTTGAAGATGATCTCGCCGTTGCCGTAGCGCTTGTGCAGCTCGATCTCGCGGCGGATCATCTCCATGAGCGGGCCGCGCATGGCCTGGGGCGAGACCAGCAGCTTGCGGTACAGGTCGCGGTCCGCATAGCCGGTCATGACGTTGAACAGGTCGGTGACGTCGGCGCAGATGTCCTCATTGGAGGTGATGAGGCCCATGTCCGTGTAGATCTTGGCCGTGGAGGCATTGTAGTTGCCCGTGCCGATGTGGACATAGCGCGTGATGTGCCCGGCTTCGCGGCGCACCACGAGGCAGAGCTTGGCGTGCACCTTCAGGCCGATGAAGCCGTAGACCACGTTGACGCCTTCCTTTTCCAGCTCTTCGGCCCAGGTGATGTTGCGTTCCTCGTCGAAGCGGGCCTTGAGCTCCACCACGGCCACCACCTGTTTGCCGCGGCGCCGGGCCTCGATGAGGGCGCGCACGATGGGCGAATCGTTGCCCGCACGGTACAGGGTCTGCTTGATGGCCAGAACGTTGGGATCCTCGCAGGCGCGGCGGATGAAGTCCAGCACGGCCTTGAAGCTGTCGTAGGGATGGAAGAGCACCACGTCCCGCTTGCGCAGGTGGCCGAACATGTCGCCTTCCTGGAACAGGCGCGAGATGTGCCCCTGGATGCCGGGCGTCTTGAGCTGGGGCCGGTCCACATTATAGAGGGTCATGAATTCGGAAAAGCCCATGGGCCCCTTGATGCGGTAGATCTGGAAGGGTTGCAGGCGCAGGCGCCGGGCCAGAAAGTCCACCAGCTCGCGCGAGGCCTTGTGGGCGATCTCCAGCCGCACCACGTCGCCGAAGCGGCGCTGTTCCACCAGGTCGCGCACGGCCGCGAGCAGGTCGTCGGCCTCGTCCTCCTCGATTTCGCCGTCGGTGTTGCGGGTGATGCGGAACAGGGCGGAGCTGACCACCGTATGGCCGGGGAAGAGCAGGCCCAGATACTGGG
>VOFD01002470.1_pt1 | contig 21758 bp, 37 predicted proteins | sample 5384101 | NCBI WGS metagenome assembly VOFD01 (sample SAMN12384723, study PRJNA508395) | human gut metagenome | isolation source: healthy gut C | host: Homo sapiens
TTGAGTTCTGCCACAAGATTGGTCTTGATTATGTATCATGTTCACCATTCAGAGTACCTATCGCTAGACTTGCTGCTGCTCAGGCTGCAATCGCTAACAAGTAGAAAAGTAGATTACAACTATATGTACTTCACGGAATTTCTGATTACCAGAGCTGATGTTAATGATTTCATGACACATCGTCCGGAGTACACGAAAGCGAACCGTTTTAAGGATTTCGTTTATAAAATCTATCTTTGATAGTTAGGGGGAAATTCCAAATATTGGGTTTTCCCTTTTTTTTTATTGGGTTTTCTAAGGATTCTATCTCTTACTAAGAGTAGAGTCCTTTTATTTTATACAAAATACTTTATCTTGTTGCGGCGAGGCTCCTTGCAGCGACAACAGCACCGATGGAATACAGTTCGGCAAAGGTTATTTTGTCCTGCGGAGTCAGGGATTTCACAGCAGGCGGAAAGCGCGTGATAAGTGAGGGCTACAAGGTTTATGAGAATAATCTCCGCGATTATTTTAAGGCAAAGCCTGACACGGCAGATACTTACGGAGCATTTCACCAAACCGCCGAAGCGTTATTCCGAGAGCATCCTTCTTTCCGCCAACGAAGATTGACATCAACGCAATCACGGATGGAAAGATCGGAACGCTTGAAACCTATCTGCCGACAGCGGAGGCGTATCTGGCGGAGAAAGCTGTGTAGCTGAAAAATCTGGCACAGAAGCAGGCGCAGCACGAAGCGGAGGAACTGACGCAGGAGGACATTTTGAGGGATTTGGAGCTTCAGGAGAATCCGGACAACAGGCTCAGAAGGTTCAACAGGAAAATGTAGAAAACATGTGCTTTTTGAGAATTCTTTATTTGTAGTTGTTAAAATCTATGTTTGAGATTTCTTTTCCCCTGAAAAATTCATTAATACACAGTCTATACTTTACTTAGATGATAACGAGGAAGGTGATTTACATGAACGATTGCTACAACTGGGAGATGGAAGAGGCACTTATTGATATGGAAAGCAATACTGATTTCATTGAGAAGTATATGTCCGATGACATAGAGTCATTTGGTCACGTTTTGCATGAAGAAGATTGTCTTATAAAGGAAGTCACGGGAGAATGCATGGGTTAGAAAGAGATTGCATAAAAAAGAAAATGTATAGACAGTTTTTGTCGTGGAATCCGCGCCTTGATTTATCAAAGGTTCATGGGTCAAGGGTGATGAATGCGTCATATATTGATTATCATGGATTTGACTTTGATGATTTGGGGACGTTTGTTTCGTACATTGATAGATATTGGTTTAATCCATATACGCATACCTATCGCTCTGCTTGTGGCGACCTCCGTGTATATCATGGGAGCATTGAGTATTGCAAATGCGGATGTGCTTTTTCAACAAGTAAAACCATGTATAAAGATACTGGCAGAATTACCAATCGACGTATTCGCAAGATGAGAGTATTGGATGAAGATAAGGAGCCGGGAAGTCGCAGTTACTATAAGAAGATGTGTGGACCGTTGATTGATTTATGGTAAAACGTGGAATAAACAATTGAAAATGATATTTTTAGTATTTAATGTCAATATTTTGATGGAAAATAAATATTCAGTGCATGGCACCAAGGTTGCGATGAGTTAGGCAGATATAATTATTGTCAATAAGTAGGCAAAATGTTATGATTTATTTGTCAAAAACGACAGAATATGCTGGGGAGCGACTGGATTTTGAATAAAAAACTACAGAGATTGTCTATTATGTCTCTTATGAATATCAAAGTGGATTTTCTGCGGAAGGATATTCTTTCACAAGGATATCAATGCGAAAATATTATCTTTCATGCGATATTTCCCTGGCAAGTACAGATATACAAGGTAGAAACAAATGTACATGTTAAAAAAATATATATCGGCAAATAATGAATACAATAGGTAGCATTCCACCAGAATCGGGAGGAATACTTGGATAGAGAAAGTAATTCTGGGAAAGTGCAAAATATTAGTGGTATATGAATTGCCGATTCAGCAATTCATGGATTGCTTAAGATGTGGGGGAATACATATGATAAAAATTTTCGTGTCAAGTACATTTAAAGATATGGATTATGAACGCGATATTCTTCATGACGAAATAGTTCCTGAGTTGAATGAGTATGCGTCTCAATACGGTGAGCAAGTAGAATTGTGTGACTTACGCTGGGGCATTGACACTACAGGATATGATGAAGTAGAAGGTTCAAAGAAAATTTTGTCTGTATGTTTGGATGAAATTGAGCGTTGTAATCCATATATGGTTGTCCTTCTTGGAAATAGATACGGTTGGGTACCGGACAAAAAGTATGTTAGCGATATAGATTTACAGGCAGAGTACTATGATAAAAGTGTTACTGAGCTTGAGATACAGTATGGGGCATTGGCAAGAAATAATCCTAATGCATTATTCTATTTTAGGGAGTTGGATGGCGTAATTCCACCGGAATAGAAAGCGAAGATACAGACAGTGCTGGCAAGCTTAAACGTTTGAAACAAAGAATAAAAGAATTATTTCCAAATCAGACATATACGTATCAGGCACATTGGACGGGATCAGAATTGAAATTTGATGCGTTCAAAGAAAAGGTTCTTTTTGATATAAAAGAAAAAATAAGTGATAGATTATCCCAATATAAAGGATTGTCATTGTTTGATCGGGAGCAAAGGCAACATTGGAATTATGCAAGGCAAAAGTATATACAATACGGGGCAAGACCAGATTTGGAAAAACTGGTAAATAATGGATTAAATTCAAATCATAGAATACTGGGGATTGTAGGAGAACCAGGAATGGGAAAGAGTACATTTATCAGCCAACTCGCTTACAACTATGGAGGAAATAGCACTATAGTTATTCCTGTTTTTTGCGGCATTACAAAGAATAGTTCTACTGTATATGGAGTCATATATTATTTAAATGCTTTTTTTGAGACCAATTTTGGATATATGCCGGATATTCAAGAAAGAGACAGTATAAGTGTTCTTAATTCGTATTTGTTTAGATTTGGATTTGAAAAACGAAGACTGCTTATTTTCATAGATGGTGCAGATCAACTTCTACAGCTTGGACAGGACATGGTTAGCGCGTTTAGATATATACCTTCAAACATAAAATTTGTTCTGTCATATACACCGAAATATATACCAGGTCGCCCGATTAAACAAATTATGTTGAAAGGTATGAAAGAATCTGAAAAAAGAATGTAATAGATAAAATAAGAGAAAGTGTTTCGAATAGATTAAGTGACAAAGTAATCCAGGAGATATTAAATCAGAATCGTTCCAATGAGCCATTATACTTAAGCATTGTGTACAATATAATGATGATGCTTGGGCATAGTGATTTTGAACAGATAAGAGCAATAGACAAATTGGATAATGGCATGGCGGCTATTAACGAATACCAAATTGCATATATAAGAAGTTTGCCACAAAATGTGGGCGCGTATTTGCTCTCCAATATAGCAATGAGAATAAATGAAGACTTTATACAGCTTGCTATAGATTATATTGCACTTTCATCCGGAGGGCTAAGGACTTCGGATATTGAGAATTTAGTTAGCATATACCATGAGAATATTAAATGGTCTGAATTGGATATGTCCAGATTTGTAAAGCTTGCAAAACCGTATATCCTGATAAGAGAAGATGGACGATATGATTTTATGCATAAGAGTTTTCGGACAGAGGTACGAGAAAAGTGTAATCGCGCGGAGAAATTGCGTATAGAGATGATTGAATATTTTGAAACATTACCCTTTGGATGATACAGTTCGTGTTGCTGATACAATCTCAATAGCTGAAGAATGTGAAAACGCAGAGATGATTTTGTGAGTACATAAATAAAACTATAGATGCCGTATATCAGAAAGACGAACAAGTCTCTGAAAGTATGTACAGAACTGCGCAGGAGCTGTTTTCTCAACTTAACGATATAGTATTAGCAGATGACGATTCGCTTATGCTACAGATAGTTGAATATGAAATAAAGAATTATGAAAATACGGACGATTTTTTGAGATATTTGAATCAACAGGTTATAAAAAAGCAGGAAGATGAATGCTTTTAGTTTGAAAAAAAGATAAATCGTTTTTATCAACTCCTAATAAAGGATGTGTATGATTACTTTGGACTTGAAGGAAGTACACTATTTTTCAGAAATAATATGCGTATAATTTATTATATTTATCGGTTGCTAGGTATGTTTTCCTATAAGGAAATATGGCATAAAGATATGTTAATCGAGACGGGTATAAGAGCTATTTCTATAAGCTACATGGTTTTGGCACGATGTTACCTAAATTATTGTAAGAATAAGAAGGAATTGTGGCAAGGGATTTATTATGCTGAATTGGCTTTAAGCTTATTTGAGAAATTAGAAAGAACAATAGCTTTTTTATGAAACAAGAATAGCTGCAATGTACTCTGAGAAAACAAATAAAGCATATATCGCAGAATTGTACGATATTCTTGGTAACTTATATATGAAAGTAGAAGATTATAGGAATGCAGAGAACTTTATAAAAAAGGCTGTAATTGAAAATTTCGATAAAATAAAGAATGGATTGGACGATAATAAGGAAGATATATATCATAGGTTGTATGAAAACTATGTATCCATGTGTAAGCTGATGCTTCAACATGATCAACCGGATTTTGACAGAATAATAAAAATTGGTTTAAAGGCAAAAGAAATATACATAAATCATTTATCAAACTACTATGATTTGTTTCGTTCTTACTTTGTTATAGTGAAGGCATATGAGGAAAAAGGAGAATTAGAGCAAGCTGGTAGAACTGCTGCAGACAATGTGAATTATTGCGTTAAATTGTCGACCGACATCCCATCGCTGAATAATTATATGATCTTGATGAGAGCTTATGGGAATTTGGCTCAAATATATAAAAGGTTAAATGATAACGGTTCATTAACAGAACAAATTATAGAATTGAAGGAAAAAATATCTAATATAAGCCAATGGATAAATAATAATTACGAGGGAGTTGATTTTTCATATGAATTCTGATGGAGATAAAGTGTACAAGGAGATAGTTGCTGAGCATAACATGAAAAGGCAAAAAAAGATAAAATATATAAAACAAGCTCTATTGTTAGTAGAGGTATGTTTTATGTTGCATCCGTATTATTGATATTATACAGTATAATTAATTATTATTACGTTAATCATAGGCGTACAGCTGTATTGGGAGCAAAAGAAATTACAAGCAGTATAATAAGAATGAATGATTTAATAGGAACAGTAGCATTGTTCGCTATTTGTCTATTGGTAATCAATTTGGTTATCGGATATATTTTAAAATTTTTGATAGTAAAAAAATATAACAAGCATTTAGATTATATGTTACAAATAGATATACAAGGGGATGACGTTAATGATTAGATGCGAGCGATGTGGGAGCTTGAACAGAATGGGAAACGGAAAGTGTATTATTTGTGAGGGTGTCGTTTGGACAGAGGAAAAAATTTCACAGATTAAAGATATGAATGTTGGAGGATTCAAAAATAATAAGTATTCGGAAAGTAATCAGAAGATAAAGGATCATACATTTATTGGAGGAAAAGATTGCATAGAGCGTACGCCATACAAAAATAGGAGTTTTACGGTCTATTTAGGATTAGTAATTATCGTGTCATTGTCTTTGTTTGCATTTATGGATACGCCGGTAATATCTTTTTAGATGAAGCTGGAAATGTAGATTATTCTTTATGTATAAATAGTGATTCATTTATACGATGTATATATATTATTTTTATAATTACCGCAGTTTTAATAGCAATTGCAAGGGCAAGGATCCAATTGATATTGTTTTCAGCAATATCTTTCTTTTTTTTTCCCTTTTTCAGCTGCCATTGTTGCAGTCGCGTTTATGGCATATAGTGATGAACCTTGGATTGATGTTGTTAGGGCAGAAGGATTTTATTATATTCTCATTGGAATAATAGTTGCATTTTCTGCTGTGCTGATAGATTTTTTAATTGATAGGCAGAAAAGAGAGAATATGAGAAATCACCTATTTAAAATCATTGTTAAGTCACTCAAGAAAAAGAAGAAAGTTGTATGATTCATAAGTACAAGAGCAATCATCTTGCAAGAAAAATTAGAACAAGTAAGTGATTTTAATGAATGGTATCCTGTTGGCTGGATTGGAGATATATGTTATTTATACAACAATGAGGTGGCATTTTTAAATTTTAGAAATTCTATTGTAGATTTAGAATCGCACGAAGTGATGTTTGTTGATAGGTCAGGAGAAGGGTGCGTTGGATTTTTTATCAAATGTATACATTGGATGAATTGATTGAAAAGGGGAAACTTAAAAACATATATGAAAAAGATTTTTTGATATAAGACGAGGATAAAAAATGGAGAAGGAAAACCATATACAATTTAAGACCAGAGGGGACTCAACAAATCAAGGGAAACCAAGAGTATATTTTTGCTGTCATCCAGATGATTTTGATATGTATTTTGAGCCCGTAAGAAATGAAATTCTGGATAAGCAAAACTGTGCAGTTTATTTTTATGATAATGCTTCATCTATTCCGGAACAGGAGCGTGAAACTGATCTTTTATCTATGCAGCTTTTTGTTATACCGGTAACTACAAATCTGCTGACAAAACCATCAATTGCTATGGATAAAGATTTTCCACTTGCATTAAAGAATAAGATCCCTGTACTTCCTTTAATTCAAGAGCGAGGCTTGGAGGGATTGTTTGCAAGAAAATTCGGAGATATGCAGTATTTGGATAAAACACAAAAGAGATACAACTGCCATCAGTTATGAAGAAAAGCTTGAAAAGCATCTGTCTGATATTTTACTCGGTGATGAAATGACGAAGAAAATTAAAAAATGAATTTGACGCTTATATATTTCTTTCTTACAGAAAAGCAGACAGAAAATGTGCTCAGGAATTAATGCGCCTGATACATAAAAACAAATATTACAGGGATGTAGCAATTTGGTACGATGAATTTTTGACTATAGGTGAAGATTACAGGGAGAATATCAAAGAGACATTACAAAATAGTGGTCTGTTTGTTTTGGTTGTAACTCCAAATCTTTTGTTACCGGGTAGTTTTGGTGGGGTGAATTATGTAATGAAAGAAGAATATCCTACGGCAAAAAAAAACTGATGTAAATATTTTACCTGTAGAAATGGAAAAGACAAATCGATCTGAATTGGAAAAACTATATCCGGATATTCCTTTATGTGTCGATCCCAACAATGATGATATGATGAGAAGATTTTTTGATTTCCGCGATTTGGGATATGGGAGTCAGAGAAATTGATAATTCTGCGGAGCATAGTTTTCTTATAGGACTGGCGTACTTGGGTGGAATTGATGTTGAAGTGGACCGTGAACGTGCAGTTACCCTGATAGAGGATGCAGCGAATTGCGGATTGGCGGAGGCTATGGAAAAATTGGTTTCGATGTATCGTACGGGTGAAGGTGTAGAGAGAAATTATGAGGAGGCTATCAAGTGGCAAGGGAAATTAGTGGGTTATTGGAAAAAACAGTATAAAAAACAAAAGATAAAAATGAATCAGTTTTGTATACGAATGATGATGGAACAGTTGAAGATGTTGCAGAATTGTATATAAATGCATCATTGGTTTATGCAAATTATTTGTCAGAGTCGGGATATATAATTTTATCAACATTTCATTATGATATGCTGAAAAAAAAAGTTGTGAGGAAATTTATAATGACTCAGGGATGCACAAGTATAAATCTCTAATTGGAGACATTTACTATAGTCATGCCCGTGAATTAGAGATTGCAGGGAGGTTCTCCGAGTCATTAAAATGGTATATTAAATCACTGGAGGTTAGACAAGCATTATTAACCGAGGATAGCAGTATGAAAACAAGGCTGGATTTGTGTAGAAATTATTCTTCGGTTGGTAATATATTTTATATGTCAGGCAATACAGATAAAGCGTCACTTTATTATATTGAAAGAGATAAAATTCTTAAAGAGCTTGTTGGTGAGACAAATGTAGTAGAGGCAAGTATAAGGGAGAGAGGTTGCCATAAGCAGTAGCAATATGGGAGACGTTTTAAGCAAAGTAGGAGTGCTTAACAAAGCGAAAGAATTTTATGAAGCATCATTGGATATTTTTGAAAAAATAGCGGAGGAAATACAAACAATCGAGGCTAAAAGAGATTTAGCTTCATGTTATGTTCGGCTGGGGAGAATTACAGCAAATGACAATATATCTGATGCAAAGGATTTCCTTGAAGAATCACTTAGGATCAGAGAAGAGTTGGCTTATGAAACAAATACAATATTGGATAGGAGAGATATGTCTGACAGTTATTATTGGCTTGGCGTTATTTTGGAAAAGCAAGATATGAAAAAGGCATTAGATTATTATGAAGATTCATGCAAAATAAGCAACGAATTACTAGAAGAAGCATTAAGGACAGATTGGGTAGCGGTAAAGCGTGACTTAGCCCGGGCTTATATGAGAATTGGTGCGCTTATGGAAAAAGCAAAAAATATGATGATAAGAGAACATATTTCTATAAGGCCGCAAGATTATATAGAGATGCTGGGTTTCTTACTCATGAAGAACAGGACTATGTTAAAGTGGCAATATGCTATTTCCAGGCAGCGATGGTTATTGAAGCTGTTGATGAAACTGAAGACAATCGTCCTATTCTCAAGGCAAATGTAAACAAGGAATTACTTCAAAAATCGTATGAAGTGTGGAGCGAACTTACCAATTGGTATCCGAATAACCGAAAATATAAAGAAGAAAAGGATAAAGTACAGAAAATACTTATGGTAAATCCTGGAGAAACAGTCACTGTATGATTAATGACAACTTAAAAGAATCATGTGAGTGGAAGAGAGCGTATGGTATTAGGATTAAAACAAGGGGCTGCCGCTTCACGAAAGTTCATTCGTTAAAAGCGACAGCACCATATTTTGAAAGGTTGTAGAAGAGACAACAACAATGTCTAAAGCGGACAAATTTCAAATTACCGTGTGTAGTGATTGCGGTTTTCAAAGGCACCTATGTTCTTATCGTAGATGTTATGCGATTCATAATATTCCATCATTTCATACCCTTTATCTCGTGTGTAACGTGGAATACTTCTTGATTTATGCGGCTTTTTTTTGTGCCGTATTTTCAACTTCCGTGCTTTTACTCTTCCTTTGAAAAATGGCATGAGATAGAGTACAAGCAAAAAGCAGATTGCTGAAAATGATGCATCTCGGATGGCTAATGACGCTGCTCCGATCAATATCATGACAGGTGACAACTTTATATGCCAGTTAATATACGAATGATATCGGACAATATTGTTGGTACCGCCTGTGAAGCAATGCAGATTATGGCGATCAGAAGTATTTGGAGTAAAATCTGACCTGCCGTGTGATAACCGACGATCAATGGAACCAAGAGACATCTCTATATGGGAACCAAGAAATACTCCATACGCTGCATCTAGATAGAAGTCACTAGAGGTCTTGGCTGCTTTGCCACCGGTACTCGAGGTTATCCGTTTAATAAAGGCTTTATCTGTGTGATTTCCCAATGAAATTACGTTTATTTGTATGTTCATGCTGTTGGCTCTATTTATCAAGTATTCTTCATCAACATTGGTTGTGGATTTCCCATCGGTCAGGAGTATGACACTTCGGCTTCCTGTAGCTGTACCGACTTTGTCAAAGGCATTCAGAACCGCATATAATGCGTCATTAATATCGGTGCCTCCTTCTTTGGCTTTGTTTTCCAACTCATGATTTAATGTGCTTTTGTTCACTTTAAGATAGTCCATTGGAATATAGCAATGAATATCTTTTGAAAAACGTATTAGGCCCACTTTGCGATTCCCGTCTATATGTTCAAGAAGCTCGTTTGCAGCAGTCAATCTTCTATCATTTTTATCGGAAGTTTTCATAGAACTGCTATCATCTATCACGAGCATGGTTTCTTGAGCAATATCAACATCGTAGTCTGTTCCGTTAAGCTCATATAGTATTTCACAGACTCCGGCAATAATTCCGGTGCAGATGCTTCCAACCACAACAATTATTAACACCTTCTTGAATGACAGACAATCTGATTGAGAATATATACGACCTCTGAGAATCTCCGTTATACCGATCAGCATGGTGTAAACAGCTGTAATTGCAAAAAAAGAGCGCGCTTACAAGTAGAAAGTTTGGAATCTCGGTTGAATACAGTGATGCCAGCTTATACCTCCAGAGATAATATCCTGCAATCACAGATATGAGTGCCGGAAATAACATTTCAGCATAATATCTCAATTCTATATTCGTAATCTTTTTGCCAGAACTGATTTTTCTGTTACGTTTGAATGTATTAAGCCAATTCAACACATTTGATGAGATACGTCGTTTGTTCATAGTTCCTCCATTCTAGGCGGCATGCACGTTATAGCTTCTGTTGTGCTATGCCGCCTTTTTACACATATGTTTTAGTGGATGTAACTAGTCAAGATTTTGATAGAAGACATTTGCAACAGCTGAACTTGCATCGGTTATATAAACGACTCTGTTTTTCTTTGCGTTGTCTTCATCCCATTTTCCGGATGAATTGAAGCAGTCACATTTAAAAGGGTTCAAATCATAACCGAGAGGATAACAGCGTATAGATTCTTCTTGTACACCGGCTTTGATCAGCAACGTTTTTACTGTGTTTGCACGAGCGGATGATAAGTCATATAAGGCTTCTTTATCGTCTGACCATGCAGTTGACGCAAATACGGCGATTGTTACATCCTGACTGGTTGCATAGCTGATCACCGGTGACAAGACTTTCAACGCCTCGTTTTCAGAAGTAATCAGTTCCGCAGAGTCAGGCTGAAACGATAATGACACATCGTTAAAACACAGTACATCATCCTTTAGGTTTATGGATTCGTTTGTTGTAGTATCAGCATAAACAAAATGATTGCCTATATCGCTTGCTGTAACCGGAGTCACAGAGGGATAGTCTATGTCTAGGGGTGCACCATCCGGTGTGTTAGTCTTGAAGGTCACGTCAGAGCATCCGCATCCGCAGGATTCAAATATAGCTAGCCACAGCGCTTGGAGGTTTGTAGAGTCAAGTTGTGAAAGTTCAGCTTGTTCTCCGCTGGTGGTATCTACATGACCGAGGCCATACACCGTTACTGACTCTATGCTTCTCATATCAGGCAGCTCATGAATATTACTAAGGTCAGCAACGGTTTCGTTAATGGTATCGGAATCAGAATATGCGTCAAGGCCGCCTGCCATATTAAGGGGGTCCACGGTCTGTATCATGCTAGAGACAATCACGATTCGTTTTATACCATCGTCGTACGTTTGGAGTTCGTCACAAGCCAGCCGAATAGCTTTCAATACGTTGACTTCGTCTGCAACAGGAGATGTATTGTTGATGATGCTTTTTATGACACTATTAGTAGCTTCCAGCTTGTCTTTCTCCTTCAAGTAGCGCCGCCTCCTTTGCCATTGTTCGTATAAGTCAGATGATCTACGACCTTGGCATCACCGTCAAGTCTTATGATTGTTGATGTCGAGTCATATGCGGCGTAATTTTCTGAGATTGTTTTGCTGAGAAGCTGGTTCAGGTCGTATTTGGCACTATACTTCGTCTGGTCCACGACATATACGGTATGTGAGACTGCGGCTACTTCCATGCCGAGCGCTGATTTGACGTCATTATTTACATCGGCACTGCTGCATCCTGTTGTGAAAAGAAGTGAGATGCACAGGATAATGGCGGCTACGAGAGCTCTTGTTTTGTTGGATTCCTTGTTTGTGTTCATCATGGTGAATTTCCTCCTTCTGTTGGTTAAATTGACTTATGATATAGAGTGTTCCTTTTTGGGATGCATTGACATCAGATGGCAAAGAAACACTTTTATTGCTGGATCTGGCATTCTTATTTGACGATATATTTTGTATTCTGGCGAGATACATTGCTTCTAAGAGAGCACCGTCGGACAAAATCTTCTGAATATTTGATTCGTGTACCTTATCGGACTCTGATACTTCTTGATTTGCATACTTTTCCAACTCTGTTTTCTGTGCTTCCACATTTGATAACTTGCGCATTTGCTAATACTTCCGTTTCGCAATTCAATGCCTTAAGCAAACGAGGGACCAGAATCAAATCCCGGATAGCCTTATATATAAACGATGAGATAGTGGTTCCGATAGCGACCTCAGTCCATAATATCATCATTGATGTCTGGGCTGTTTTGTCTGCGTTACTGCCTTCAAATACGAGATCTGTGGTGTTCACTCTTATTAGAAAAAGCATCACTATAAAACTAAACATGACAGCAACCAGAAGACCGATTGCAATTCCTATATATTTTTGATTTTTTTTGATATTGTGCTTTCCTTTTCTTTTTGAGAATATGTACTCTGATATAGCAGTCGGGGGGTATGATCAAGGATGATACTGAGTGTTAATGTCAGTATCAGCAACATAGCAACGTTCTCGCGGTAGATTGAGTTTAGAGAGACAAAGTAGTTGCTGCTATCAGATAATACGTATACTATAGGCATTGCCAGATATGCTTTGGCTCCTGTCTTTTTTAATACGTGAGAGTGACTGATAATAATACTCCTTCAATTCATCTAGACTGTATTCATTATTGTGGATCTTCTTAAGGATCCGGGTATTTTGTTTTTTAAACGTAGCTTATATGCAACAGCAGAAATTACGATAAATACAACTGCAATTGCAATAGCAAAGGATTAGGGATGACGTAAGATTATTCATGTTCAGTCCTCCTTTTTCTTTGCTTTTGATAGACAAATACTCAATGAAATCTACAATTTTGTTCTTTTTCCTTTTTCGATTGTCTCTAGCTCAGATGAAATTTGTTTCTGAAGTCTAATCTCTTCAATCTCCTTCTCTGCGTATGAGCTGTTCTCAGCTGCGAGCCTGATAGATTTAGAAATCTGCTTATCATTTTGAGTCACTTGTGTTATACTTTTATTCATAGCATGAGTCTCCGGTTTGTAATTGTTTTTTTGGCAACTCAATTATACCAAAACCATTGGTTTCATGCTATTTTTATGCCAGTTATTATTGAATTTTCAAGGTGCATAGGCACATTTTAATGTGCGAAAGATATGGAAAACACAGCAGCAGAGGAAATGTATGATTTTACGAAAAATCGCAGAGAAAAAATCAATTTAGAACTGTCAAAAAAAGGTCATTATATGGCAGAGAGGATGTAGTTTATAGATTTAATGCTTACAAGAAAGCAAAAGATAAAGATGATATAGCACGCAAAAAGGGAAGAAGTGGATATAGTGGACTTCCATCTGCAAGAATAGAACTTGAAAGCGCTTGTAAGTCTGTAGGAATTGAGAAAACACCTGATGAATTGATTAAAGATGATTCTGTAATTAAAACAATACATACCAGATCAGAAATAATAAGTGATCAATTTTTGCCAATATTGTATAAAGAATATAAAAAACACTCCCATGACAAGTGACTATATGAACAGAATAATACATCGCCTGACAAAATCGGATACTTATATAAAAAAGATGATGAAAACAGAACAATTATATTGAAAAAGTTTGTTATGGGAGGCGGTAAAGGTTTCAAAACACTTAATACAGGAGAGATTATTGAATGGGCAGAAGAAAAAATGAATGCTAGCGAAAAGGAACAGTATGATTTACAGTCAGACAGTCAAAAGAAACTTGAGTTAGCTGTATCCAGAATAGATAATTCTATTTTGATAGAAGTTTAACTCAAGCATTGAAACAAACAAAATGCCTTATTGAGAATTTTGACAAATATGTATTAATGTCCAAAGAAGGGAAAATAGTTGATTCTAATTCTAATGAAACAATTATAATTTCGGACATAATTTTGAAGGAAATAACGACCATTAAGCTGAAAAAATCTTATGTGTAAACTGAGATTTGAATTTACAAATGTGAGTGTAATAGAAAATATTAAATTACTATATAACATATTTAATAACGACTATCCGGCAAATACAGTTGTAGAATTTATAGATTTTGTTGCTGCTCTTAATGTAGATTTCAAGAAACAGTTGCATTCATTATGCTATATAAGCAGAGAGGGTAAAAAAGAAAACATTAGAGGAAAGATATTGTGATGTTTTAAAGAAACGTAACCGTAAAATGAAGTTATTGAATTTATGAAGATTTGGCAAATGGAGATTTTAAGAGTAATGGGGGGTAACACAAGAAAATATTTGTATTATTTTGCCATTATGTTTGACATGTCAGAGGCCTTAAAAAAGAACGATCATTATAATGAAGATACAAAGGAAGTGGAAACTGAGTTTGGAAAACGTGCTGACATGCAGGCGTATCTTTTGAAGACTATTACAGTGACAACATTATGAAGTTTTTATTAAATCGTTATGAAAGGGAAAAACACATTAAAAGTTTAAAAGGAAACGGAAAAGGAGAAGGCAATGATTATGAGACGGAACCAAGAGGAGATGGTATTAATTATAAAAATTATGCTGAAATGATATATTTGTACTTCTTATATAGGAAGGATTTGAACTTGACTCCCGGAAAAGAATAGATATGGCTGAGAAGATAATAGCTAAATGCAGTAATAGCAAAGAGAAGATAACTCATCCGATAAAAGGTGGAGAGACTAATGATACTGTCGGGTATAAGAATTCATATATGGAAAGTGTTTTGGATCGTGAACCATCGGAGGTTGGAAGTTATTTAATGAGTACTGAGTATGATTTTATGTTCAATGAGGGTAAATCTATAACGGCTATATCGTCCGAAGAGGTTTACGCACGTGATGCAATGGAAATATGGTCAGGAAGCTTAGAAGAAGAGTATGTAAAGAATGTTGATAGTAGCACATTAAAGCGAGAAATAAAAAGATATAAAGGAGGCAGCTGAGTCAGATGAAGTTGCAGACAGGGTATTAGAGTTATCTAATATTAAATATTTCAAGGAAAATTCTATAGTTAAATGGAGTTTATCTGAAAAATTGAAAAAAAATATACAGGCTCAAATGACAAAAGAATTCTTCTTAATCATAGACTTAATAGAACAACGATTAAATAAAAGATTCGTATGGTTAAGCAGTAGAAAAATTAACGAATTGGCGGAGCTTCTTACAATATTATATGAAGATTCAAATAGCGATACATTTATTAGTGGGAAAGAAATGCAAGCAATGATTAGAAAAAAAAAAACCGGAGGATTATACAATGGCTATTTATTTCAAGATGACGTTGAGATGCTTAAAAGTATAGGCTTGGATATCAAATGGAAAAAAATAAAGAAGCCAAAGAAAGCCGCAGAAGACATTACCGAAGAAGAAAAAAGTATATGCTCTTTGCGGAAGAGAGTATCAAAATGATAGCGAATTAGATGCTATAATAAAGAGCCTTAATATAAAACTGGATAAGACATTGCTTTGGGAAATTTTACTGGAGAATTGTAAAAAAACAAGATATTTCCAGATCTACATTTATTGCAGTATATTATAATTATTATTTATGTTTTGAACTAGATAAAATAAGTGGGGTAGAAACATTCAAGGATATATATGACGATTTTAAAATAAAATAGATATTTCGATTCCAACGAATGAGTGAAAAAAAATATATTGGATTTGTATGTTTTAATTTCATTATGTGTATTTGTAGTTGAAAACGATGTTTTACAGTCTGAGTGACCAGAAATACCGCAGTTTTTCGCTTTAGTTCAGATAGATATTGGATTCCCCATATAAACTATTCTCTTTCCATATGCGATAATCAGTCACAAATGGAAGGAGGATAGCTTATGATTGTTAATCAATATGTAAAGACAGGAATGTATCATTTGGAAAAGGGAGAAGCTTGTCAAGATTATGTGCAGTACTATGAGGATGAACGATATATAACATCAGTAATTTCAGATGGGGTCACGGAATGTAAGTATGGTGCTGAAGGAGCGAAGCTGGCATGTGAAGCAGTTATAAATTTTTTAAGATTGAGAGAAGACGTGTATTTTCCTATGATTCAAGGAAATTGGCTTACCTAATCACAGAGCATATATTGAGTTTCATTGAACGAAAAAATAACATTACGGAAAAGAAAGATAGATATGAGTATGCTGCAACTGTGAGCACAGTATTTATTGACAAGGACAACAGGGAAATGATAGCAGTGAATCTTGGGGATTCTGCAATTGAATTGATAAGATCAGATAAGAAGATGATTAAAGTATTGAATCCAAAAGTGTTTTCCGGACAGCCGTGCCTTGTGACAACAGATAGTGCGTGGAAAGTGATGGATGTAAAGAAGTTCGGATTGCAGAGAGGCACAACTCTATTTATGTGTACAGATGGCTTTTGGAAAAATGTTAATACAGATGCAAGGATAAACGATAATCTTGAACGATGTAAATTCAAAAATTTGAATCAACTGTTGGATAGTTTTAAATTCACAGACGATTGCGGCTATATAGCTGTTAGCCTGGATGATTATGAAGACAATAACCTTGTTATGGCAGAGGTGAAGGGGGAGATGGAAAGTGAGCATAGATAATAGAGCGTATTTAAAAATCGGTGAACATATTGTTATCAAGGAATAAGGCTGGAAATGATCAAGAAGTATATCAGATTACAGGTCGTGTTGGCGAAGGAGGGTCTGCTATATGTTATGAGGCTGTTCGAAATCGAAACGGACATTTGGAAACAGGGTTGTTAAAGGAATTTTATCCTGCCGACGATATTGAGAATAATATAGTTTATTCTATTTTCAGGTTGAAAAATGGTCAAATAGTTCCCGGTGCGGGAACTCTGGACAGATTTGTAAAAAAATGCGTGATGAATATATGGACGCATATAATTTGCTGAATGACAAGATGTTAGAATCTGAGGATAACCGACTAATGGGTAACTTTATTCAGATTCCGGAATTATTATATGGATGCTTTGATGAAGATGTAGAAAGTCCTGCTGTATATGATGAGGTAGACATTAAAGCTCTGAGTGAAGCAATAGATGGTGCTGTGCCAACATCCGGATATATATGGACGAGAGGTGTTGTAGGACAGAGCTATGGTGAGTTTATTAAGGAGATAAAGCGGAATTCAGAAAGTAATTCAGACTTTAAACTTCTGCAAGTTATCCAAACTGTGATAGCTCTTACAGGGAGTAATGTCAATTCATGTGGCGGGGTTATTACATTTGGACATAAAACCATCAAACTTCATGTTGCCATATAGAGAGGGGCAGATTGTTAACGAGCACACGATATCCATGTATGATGTAAACACGTTATATATGGTGGGAGGAGAGTATTTAAATCAATGGGGACAGATGGATTTTGTGCTCGGAAATTGTAGAAATGGAAGATCAACCAGATAATAGAGCAGATATTTATTCCATCAGACTGTGCTATTTAATGCAATAATTGTAAAAGATGGTATAGGGAATGAACTTTACGTAGATGAAACTTATGGAGAAATAAGACAACTTGTAAAATCTTCAAAACTTTTTACAAGTGGAGAGGCTGGCACAAATGAAGAGTTTATGTCACTAATTGTAACTATACTTGAAAAGTGCTTGGCACCTTATAGGGAGGAAGATATGAAGCTTGCGAAGACCTCCTCGACGACTTAGAAAAGGCATTGGAGATTATAACCCGAATAAACTGCAATAGAATCGGACAGAATGAAACATTGCAGGTAGTTAAGCTCAATGAGGCAGGTATATCTGATCCGGTTATTGCAATACAAAAAAATGTTGTATGACCATCCTATATACGAGAGCTTGAAATTCGGAAATACAGAACCAAAAATTTTAGTTATAGGTTCGGGGACATATGGACATATATTTATTGACCAGTGTCTGCAGGCGGGTCAGATCAAAGGGTATAAGTTACACATTACGTCGATATCAGATAAAGCAGACAAGGATAAGGAGAGATATTTACAATTTAGACCGGAGCTTACAAGATTCGTAAATGTAAATGGTTCTATTGAGAAAAGCAGACACGATTGCATGTATGCGGATCTTGTATTCCGAGATTTAAAAGACAATGATGATACTGTCAGGTTCACGGTAATACAGGATGGAGCCTCAGATGAGAATATAGATAGCATAAAACATAAAAATGCTGTTATTATAAATGAATGTCTCGAGCCGATGCTAAAAGAATATGACTATGTATTTGTAGCAGCAGGAAATACCGAAACGAATAGATTTATTGCAGAAACGATTGCAATCGAAATGCTAAAGAGAACGATAAACTGTGCCCTGTTTGTTATATTAGCGAGTTTAGCGTTGATGATGACGGAACATCAAATGTATACCCGGTATGTATTAACGAGCGAATTACGCCGGAGACATTCAGTTCAGATATAGATTTGGTTCAAATGGCGTTTAATGCCGATATATCTTGGGATAATTCGCTCAATAAAGATATGGACGAGGCAAGAGACAAATTTTTAAATGACAGATATAGATATGAATCATCATTGGCATTTGCCTTATCTATACGATATAAGCTGTACAGCATAGGGCTTGTTCTGGAGAAAGACGCCGGAACTTGTAATGAAAATGCTATAGTGGTAAAAACCTTTCTGAGGCGGCGAATGTTTTCTTTGAAGAAATTCTTCAAAAAGAAAGACATTGATTCAGAGGCAGGAAAGTGCGCAAAGGAAAAATTTGATGCTGTAGTTGCGCTGGAGCATAGAAGGTGGGTATTGGAGAAAGTGACCGCCGGTTGGAGAGCGCCACGGGACAAGAACGGAAACCTTGATCTTGAACAGTGTGTTCAAAAGGGAAAAGTAAAGAATGAGTTGGAATCCACTCATCCATGCATAGTGTATGGAACGGAAGAGACTCCGCTGAGTACCGAGGAATACAACAAATACAGCGAATCGGGACGTGAGAAGTGGGATGTTGCGGATATAGATCCAGATCTCGATGAATTGGATCTAATGTCAATTAAACTTCATCGATGCTTCAGAAAGCGAGCCAATGAATATAAGAAAAATAACCCTATGCAAAGAGAAAGTGATATAGAAAAACTTCGTAAATTGGCTGAAGAATGTGGAGAAGATGTTTCTGGTGCCTTCAGACAATACTGTTTCTGCTTGGAAAACATTTTGGAGGGAGTGGAAAATTATACTCGTCAATATAGTAATTATGAGAAAAGACTTAAAAAATATTTGAGAGTAGTGCCTCGGAAGCCGTGTTAAAAGATGCCGAGACAAGGATTGCCCTGATAAAAAAAGCGTTCTTTCCTGTTATGGAAGCAAACTTGTATCGTGACTATAAGTCGTATGATGACGTGTTGGTTGGGAAGATACCATTTATACTGACGTACAGTTTTATAGAACATGTAGTAGTGGCGTTTGATGAAAGTGAAGAATTTAATGGCAGACTGAACAATGTAGCGGCAGTTACTGTGTTGTGTCCGAAAAAAATAGATTATATATATTATTGCGATGAGCATTCAGATGTAGATAAGGTTATGACTGGCTTAAAGGCAGTGCTTGGATATCTGGACAGCAGAGATACATTGCCAAGTAAGGTTTGTGATTGCAGGTTCTCGTGAATGTGGCACCACGAATATGCTTGAGAAAGGGTTAAGCGGAATAGAAAGCGGAAAGTATCAAAATGTCAGATTTGAAGGTTGCACACTGTTATATTGCAATCCGTCACAGGATGCGGCGTATAATGAAATAGTGCAGTACTTACAAAGCGATAACTGTATATATGAGTGCAGCAATTTATTATTCCACGATGGGAAAAAGTACGAGGCTTTTAAAAGTGTCATAAAGTCTGCCGGCATAGCATATTATAGTTTTGACTGGAGAAATAAACACTTTACGAAACATAATGGCTGTGATTATCTGCAATATATTCATGATGCCTCTTTCTTAACAATGGAAAACATAGCTGCGCTTAAAGGAACGGATAGTGCTATTTCTGATATTCCGGAGTATCAAAAGATTACGAAGCATTGTGGCAGATTTACGAATCAGACAAAAATGCGTGGAGGGCACTATGTAGTTGTATTGATGAATATGAGCTGAGAAATAAGCCGCTGGCACAATTTGAGATACTTGGCAATGAGTGTAATGAATACACCGAGAAATTATCCTTTGTATTGCCGGAATACACGGAGAAAACTGTGCGTCGATTGCTTAGAGAATTATCAGAGCGAGATATTTTAAGGGATGATATTATAGAGAATTATACAAGTGAAAGCTACATAGTAAAATTCTCCGTATCTAAAAAAAATATAGACATGCGTTTGACACGTTGTTTGCTGATCCGAGAATCTTGTTGGACTATTATGGAGTTAGAGCATATAATGAAAGCAAATATGTGAGGGTGGGTTATAACAATCTGGAAGTGGTGGATATCAGCCGCATCGAAGAAAACTCATATAGAATGCTTGAGAAACTACAGGACAAGCATTTTATCAATGGTTTGAGAAGAGAGGATTCTTCCGATAAGGTGAGCTTTGCATTTACCTCTCCGAGAATTAAGAGAGTAATGATGAAGACCAACAGGGTGCTGCTACTTCGGGCTTATTATGAGACGCTAAAGTATGGATATCATGAACCCAATAGGATCGCATATTTTGATGATGTGGTATATGGAAGCAAGATCGGTAATCAAGATGAGAGCGATGCACTTTTTATTACGAAAGGATTTCGCCATATTAAAATCACAGATATGGGTGAATGGAGTGATGAGCAATTAGCCTGCATCGGAGACACGTTAAATGAGAAGTTAAGAGAAAACAACCAATAATGAATTAAGGAGGATATGAATGATGTACAAACCACAACCGGTTGACACAGATGATGTAATACTATCGGAGGACTTACTCGCATTAACAGAGCAGATAGCCTCAAATGTTCATGATGTATGGGCGGTAGGGCGAATATCAGAAGGCTGGACATTGGGCGAGATAAAAGAATCTGGAGAAGAAGACAACTCCGTTGCTTGTGCCATACGAAGAACTGCCTGAGAGCGAGAAAAATGTATGACAGGAATACAGCGCTTGAGACATTGAAGCTCATTGTTAAGCTGGGATACAAAATAACATGCGACAAGCAGTAATTACTTGTAGTGTATCTATAATACGCATATGTTAATTCAGATGCCGGGAGGATAACTAACTATCCTCTCGGCATTTTTAAATTCCCCATAAGTATTGAATGAAAAGCGTACTGTAAAATACTAAACATAGAGGTGATACATACCTCTGAAGCATAAAAAGCTCGCAAAGTTGCAAAACTACCGAAAATAAGTTGGAAAAGTTGCAAAAGTTGCTATCATAGAGATAGAAAAGTTGAAAATGCAGTATGTGGTGTTAATTTCCCCGGGCTCTAACAACGCCAAAAGGGAAAATAAAATGATTCCTTGTTATATTGAGAACATTCCGCTTCCTGATGAATTGGATTTATCAATTGGAAGAATTCAGGCTATAAATTGTTTTGCTAGCGATGTAGTTCTGCCAGAGAAGTTACTAAAACTTACGGAGAGAATTGCCAAAAACGTACACGATGTCTTCGTTAAATCTAGAATTGAAGAAGGCTGGGTGTATGGGGAGTTTAGAGATGATATTAAAAAACAAATCCAACTCTAGTTCCGTATGATGAACTTCCTGAGAGCGAAAAAAAGGAATATGACAGAAATACTGCCTTAGAGACTCTGAAGTTAATTGTAAAAGTTGGGCTATGAGATAA
>VOFD01001372.1_pt1 | contig 21751 bp, 45 predicted proteins | sample 5384101 | NCBI WGS metagenome assembly VOFD01 (sample SAMN12384723, study PRJNA508395) | human gut metagenome | isolation source: healthy gut C | host: Homo sapiens
TCCAGCAGGGTTTTGAGCTTGTATGACCAGGCGTGGAGCCATGACATGTGCCACCCTGAGGGTATCGAAATACAGAGGATGCAACAGTAGGAAAGAGAGTCACCGCAATCCCTACGGAGATTAGAAGCCGCGATATTGCAGTCATATTCGACATTCTGGTAGATAAGGGTACAGTTACCCACGAAGTCCATAAACGCACACAAACCGGTCTTACGGTCAACCTTTTCCGCACGTTCATATTCCTGAAGAAGAGATGTTGAAGCGGTCGGTAATCTTCCCGCATTCACCTTTGATTACTGCAATTCGTACGATGTCATCTCAAAGACATTCAAGCCTGGTTGTTTCGTATCAAAGATAACATATTCGCCCTTAAAGCATCTGTTGTAAATTCCAGCATGTATGAGCTGCGCGTGTAGTTGAGTACAAAGATCAGACGGTCAGTGAGTGAAAAGGTCTGTTCCGACCACCGCCCGTTGCCGAGCGAATGTCTGCCGATGCTGATAAGTGCATATTGGTAAGACAGGATGATAAGGTGGAGGAAAAGAAAGTCCTTCCCCATTACTTGAAAGAGTCGAACCAGCGGTGGTACCTGTTGGTACTATATGATGAAGGGGTGCTGAAGACTTTCGAGTAGACCGTATCCGTGACCTGCGTATATGCGCAAGCGAGACATTCAAGCGGAATATGGATTTAGATGCAGGTGAATTGTTCCGCGATTGTTACGGCATCTGGAACCAGCCGGACATTCCGGTAGAAGACGTCGAACTGAAGTACGATGCCTTGGACGGCAAGTTCCTGAAGTCCGTTCCCTTACATCATTCCCAGCAGGTGTTGGTTGACAATGCGAACGAGTTCCGTATCAAGGTGCGTCTGCGCATCACCAATGATTTCGTCATGGAGCTTCTTTCCCGAAGCCGTTCGCTGGAAGTCGTCAGTCCCTTGCATCTTCGGGAGCGGGTACGGAAGATTTATGAAGAAGCGTTGAAACGGAATGAATGCGGATGATAAGGATTCTGTCTGGAAAGCCGGTTATCATGCCGCGCGTCAGAATATAACTGCATTGCCTGCACGATTACTAATCGTATGCGTTGACGATTACTAATCGTACAGTGTGACGATTACTAATCGTGTTGGGAAGCCAATAATATGTTCTTTTAACTTCTTTGACTCGTTGACTTCTGAATTATAAAGCTTATGAAAAAGATGTATTTATGTATGTTCGTCGTTGCGTTTTGTGCGTGCATGGTCCATGCACAGACGTTGCACCGCTATGTGGTGGAAGTGGAAACGGTTCCCGACAAGAGGGAATACAAAGCGGAAAAGCTGTACCGGCACCGGAAGAACGTGACGCTGGATGGTTGGGACGGTGTCAATCCGGCGGATGCGGAACAGACGGAGTACGACCTCAATTACGAAGACCCCGACCTGTATGATTTTATAGCGGATTAGCGGAAACAATATTTTCCCTGAAGAGAAGCATGCGTTTTGATGAACATAAGTGAGTGGAGCGTTTTACATAAGTAACTCGAGCGTTTCACATAAGTGAGTCGATCAACTCACTTATGTTCGTTTACGAGGTCTCTTGACAATTTTTCAAAACGCATATCATGAAGACTGCGCTTTAAATAACCACCTCATTCACCTCGATGTCGCTATTAAAACTTCGTCTTTCAGCTCAATCTGCAACTGGTCTTGATTGTTCTTATTTTCGTTTTCCATGGGATTATTTTATTTAAATACAAATACACAATACAAAAGTAACAAACTTTTCGTGATTATCGCGAGTTGGATCAGATATTTATTTTAGCATTCTGAAAAAAGCATGTAAACCTTACCAATCAATTCCGAACCGAAAGAATCTTGCGGTATTCTTCGGGAGAAGTCAGGATTTCTATGGCTTTCTTCAAATCGGCATCATCTTTCAGACGTTGCATTACAGCCCCCGTTGGAAGAAATAACGGGTTGCAATTTCTTCAGCAATCTGTTCCTTAATCGGTTTCGAAAATAATCCAAATCGCGGTCAAGGTTGTGATTCAATTTCTGCTCCAATGCCTTAAACTCGGCTTCCGCCCCTTCCATATAGCCTTCGAACTCTGCGACCTCCTTCAATGTTTTCAACACCTGCTCACTCTGGCGGTCATAGGTAAAATCGGCTTCTTTTACCAGTTTCTTGAAATCGGCATAATCAGCGTCGGTAATCTGCAACGAATCAATTGACGCTTTCAATATCGGGGTGGATGCCTCTATCACACGTCCTGCCTCCGTATAAAACACATGTGTCAAACTATCCGGAATACGCGCCGCGAGCCATCGGCATTCTTCTTAGCATAGCCGGAGCACTTTCAATATAAACGAAGTACCCGGCTCGCCACGCAAGGCATCGCTTACTTTCGATGAGAAATCCTGCGGCTTCATATCGCCACGCACCATCTCTTTTCCGCCAACCGAAAGTATAATATCTCCCGCCTTTACTCCTGCTTCAGCAGCCGGCATGCCCAGCTTCTACCGGCTCGATAATGGCAATGCGGTCTTTCTTCTCATAATAACGGATGACCGCTCCAATACCTCCGTATTTACCGGTAATCATTTCCTTTAAACTGCTCATCTCTTCTTTGGGATAATATTCAGTATACTTGGTCTGTCAGTTGAAGCATTCCGTTTTCATTCTGTATCATTTTCTCCGGATTGATGGTATCGACATAGAATAAGTCCTGAAATCACCGTATCTGTGTGCTACCACTCCAGCGAGATGATTCCAGACTTCATCCAGCATACACGCCGCAAGCAAATTCAGGTTCCCAATAAATATGAATTGATTTTACGGCTTATCTATTCTTCAGCCGTATGGTTCCTGAAATACCTGAAGCAAATCAATAATGAGGTAAGCAGTGCCGAAAAGAACTGGAGCGAAGCATCCGTAACGAAGATTTGCTACGGCTGATGAATCCCATCCGGGGCAACGAAGTCATGATTAGCAAATTCCAGAACATTTTCGAGACCAAAGACCGTGAAAACAAGGAACTGACCGAAGACGTACTGATTGAACTGAAGCAAGCACGCAACATGGTAAATATCTACAGCGACATTCTTACCGGTACAATGGATGCCTTTGCCTCTATCATATCAAATAATGTAAACACGATTATGAGGCGCATGACTACGCTGTCTATTGTCTTGATGGTGCCTACATTAATAGCCAGTTTTTACGGCATGAATGTCGACATTCATTTAGAACATGTCCCACATGCGTTCTCGCTCATCATATGCCTGTCGGTTGCGCTTTCGGCAATGGCATTTATCATTTTCCGGAAAATCAAATGGTTCTAATCAAAAATCAAAAGCCAGTTGCCCGTCGCCTAACAAATTGAAACTCATCCGGTGATACGGAGTCGTTCCGTAAAGCCGGATGGCTTCGCGGTGTTTCCGAGTAGGATATCCCTTGTTACCTTTCCAGTCATACAACGGATACTCATCATGCAGACAATTCATGTAATCATCCCGGTAGGTTTTCGCCAAAATAGAAGCTGCCGCAATAGACAGATATTTCCCGTCCCCTTGACAACCGTCGTATGAGGAATGCCCGGATAAGGATTGAAACGATTTCCGTCAATCAGCAGATGCTGCGGACGGACGGCAAGCTGCTCCACAGCTCTGTGCATAGCTAAAAAAGACGCATTCAAGATATTGATTTGATCAATCTCTGCGGGTGAGACCACCCCTACTGCCCATGCCAAAGCATCGCTCTCAATTTCACTTCATAAATGTTGCTTCTGCAAACAGACACAAGTACCAGTTCAAAGTAACAGAAGCATTTACGCCAAAAAACAAAAAAACCGGAATCTGAAAAGATTCCATTACTCTTTTTTATATTGCATTTACAGAATTATTCAGCTTTAGGGGCTTCCTCTGTAGTAGCTTCAGCAACAGGTGCTTCGGCTGTAGTTGCTTCAGTAGCAGGTACTTCAGCGGCAGCAGATGCAGACTTCTTAGAACGACGGGTGCGAGTTGCTTTTTTAGCAGCAGTCTTAGCCATGTTCTCATTATAGTCAACCAGTTCGATAAAGCACATTTCAGCGTTATCTCCCAAACGGTGACCGGTTTTGATAATACGGGTATAACCTCCCGGACGATCTGCAACCTTTACAGAGATTTCCTTGAAGAGTTCAGTTACAACATATTTGTCTTGCAAATAGCTGAATACTACACGACGAGAATTAGTTGTATCGTCTTTTGAACGAGTAATCAATGTTTCAAACAGTTCAAGGCACGGACTGACAAGTCCATATCAACCAACTTGGTCTTCAGCAACTGGCGCATGTGCAAAACTTCTTCATCAAATTCTTCGTTACCATCAGCATCTGAAGTTTCAAGCGTAATTTTTTCATCTGAAAACAACATGAAATGGTAAATCAAAATCTTCGCAGCTTCTTTCAGCGCTTCTTTCGGGTGAATGGAACCATCCGTCGTAATCTCCAACACCAACTTTTCATAGTCGGTCTTCTGTTCTACACGATAATTCTCTACCGCATATTTGACATTACGAATCGGAGTGAATAGAATCGATAGGAATTACATTCACATCGGTACAGAATTCCCGGTTTTCATCAGCCGGCACATATCCGCGACCTTTGTTAATTGTAAGATCTATCTGCATAGTTGCTTTTGAATCTAAATGGCAAATAACTAATTCAGGATGTAACACTTCAAATCCGGTCAAATACTTACCAATATCTCCTGCCTTAAATTCAGTAGAATTCTCCACGGTAATGCTTACCTTTTCGTTTTCGAACTCTTCAACTATTTGCTTAAACCGTACTTGCTTCAGGTTTAAGATAATGTTAGTAACATCTTCCTTAACTCCCGGAACAGTTGCAAATTCATGTTCAACACCTTCGATATGAATAGTGTTAATCGCATAACCTTCCAGCGAAGAAAGAAGAATACGGCGTAAAGCATTACCAACGGTAATACCGAAACCGGGTTCAAGCGGACGGAATTCAAATTTTCCAAATTTAGAATCCGCTTCCAACATTAATACTTTATCAGGTTTTGAAATGCTAATATCGCCATGAAATTAATTATTTTATTTAGAGTACAATTCTACGATCATGTGTTCTTTAATGTTTTCAGGAATGTCTGCTCTTTCGGGGACATGCAACAATTTACCCATTTTTGAGTTTTCATCCCATTCCAACCAAGGATATTTGCTGTGATTGAATCCAGCCAATGAATTAGCAATAGCCTCCAAAGACTTGGATTTTTCACGAACACCTATCAGCTGACCCGGCTTAACAGCAAAAGAAGGAATATTCACTACTTTGCCATCCACAGTAATATGCTTATGACTTACCAATTGACGAGCAGCAGCACGTGTAGGCGCAATACCCAAACGGAACACAATATTATCCAAACGACATTCAAGACTCTGCAACAGGATTTCACCGGTAATACCGTTCATGCTTGCAGCCTTCTCAAACAAATTACGGAATTGTTTTTCCAAGACGCCATAAGTATATTTAGCTTTTTTGTTTTTCAGCCAACATGACTCCATATTCAGAAGTCTTTCTACGGCGAGTATTTCCATGTTGTCCAGGAGGATAATTTTTCTTAGACAACACTTTATCAGCTCCAAAGATTGCTTCACCGAATTTACGTGCAATTCTTGTTTTTGGTCCAGTATATCTAGCCATTTTCTTTAATTTAAAATTAATTGTTATTCATGAACTCAATTTGTTGCAGCCGCGATTACAGAAAGGAAATGCAATCCATGTATCTAACAAAATCAAGTTACACTTTAAATTAAGTTATCTAAAATTATACTCTTCTTCTTTTCGGAGGACGACAACCGTTATGAGGCAATGGAGTCACATCAATAATTTCAGTAACTTCAATTCCAGCACCGTGTACAGTACGGATAGCAGACTCACGTCCGTTTCCAGGACCTTTCACATAAGCTTTCACTTTTCTCAAGCCAAGATCATATGCAACTTTCGCACAATCTTGAGCAGCCATTTGAGCTGCATAAGGAGTGTTCTTCTTCGAACCTCTAAATCCCATCTTACCAGCAGAAGACCATGAAATAACCTGACCTTCACTGTTTGCCAAAGAAACAATAATGTTGTTGAATGAAGAATGTACGTGCAATTGTCCATTCGCATCGACCTTCACATTTCTTTTTTAGCTGCGACTGTTTTTTTTTTGCCATATTAACAATTATTATTTAGTAGCTTTTTTCTTATTTGCAACAGTTTTCTTTCTTCCCTTACGTGTACGAGCATTGTTCTTTGTGCTCTGACCTCTTACAGGAAGTCCCAAACGGTGACGAACACCACGATAGCATCCTATATCCATTAATCGCTTAATGTTCAACTGGATTTCAGAACGAAGATCACCTTCTACTTTGTATTCAGCACCGATAATCTCACGAATCTTGGCTGCCTGATCATCAGTCCAATCCTTTACTTTCAAATCACGGTCAACTCCCGCCTTATCCAAAATCTTTGCTGAACTACTTCGCCCAATACCAAAAATGTATGTCAACGCAATCTCACCTCTCTTATTTTGAGGCAAATCTACACCAACTATTCTTATAGCCATATTCTAAATTATTTTTCTGCAAAAATAATAATAAATTATCCTTGACGTTGTTTATACTTAGGATTTTTCTTATTAATAACATACAAACGGCCATTACGTCTCACGATTTTGCAATCCGGCGTACGTTTTTTTAATGATGCTCTTACTTTCATATCTATTTTCTTTTTTATTTATATCTAAACACGATTCTTCCTTTTGACAAGTCGTACGGCGACATTTCCACACGCACCTTATCACCTGGTAATATTTTAATGTAATGCATTCGCATTTTGCCTGAAATATGAGCCGTAATCTCGTGCCCATTTTCCAATTCTACACGAAACATTGCATTTGACAATGCTTCAACGATGATACCATCTTGTTCTATTGCAGATTGTTTTGCCATATATTAATTTAATCCTCTTTGTTTCTCAATATATCCTCTATATATTCAAATGATGATAAGATATCAGCCTTTCCTAACCCTACTGCCACTGTATGCTCGAAATGCGCTGCACATTTACGGTCTGCTGTACGAATAGTCCAACGGTCATTCTCCATAACTATCTTACGGCTGCCTAGCGTTATCATTGGCTCAATTGCAATGCACATACCTTTTTTTCAACAAGATACCCGTACCTCTTTTCCCATAATTAGGAACCGGAGGATCTTCGTGCATTTCCTTACCTATGCCATGTCCAACAAATTCGCGAACCACACCATACGACTTTGCTTCACAATGTTGCTGAACTGCATAACCAATATCACCTAAACGTTTTCCATGTACAGCATTTTCAATTCCCTTATACAAAGCTTCCTTTGTCGTTTGCAAAAGAGCGGCAATCTCTGGTTTTACTTCACCCACACAGAATGTATATGCCGAATCACCGCAATACCCATCCATGTACGTTCCGCAAGCAATAGAAATAATATCACCCTCTTTCAAAGGCGTATCATTGGGTATGCCATGCACAACCTGCTCGTTTACTGAGGTACAAATAGAACCGGGGAATGGTCCGCCATAAGGATTTGGAAATCCCTTGAAAGTAGGAGTTGCCCCATGATCTCTTATAAACTCCTCAGCCACTTTATCAAGCTGTTTCGTAGTAACCCCAGGCTTTATCAACTTAGCTAACTCCGCCAAAGTCCTCCCCACAAGGAGATTACTTTGACGTAATAGCTCTATTTGATCATCTGTTTTCAGAAATATCATATTGAAAGCAATTAATATGCAGCCACACCCGAACACCCTTGATTCTACCTGAACTCAACAGCCCATCATAATGACGCATCAACAGATGACTTTCTACCTGTTGTAAAGTATCGAGTACGACACCTACAAGAATCAACAATGATGTACCACCAAAAAATTGCGCAAATTCTGCTTGAACTCCAAAAATACCGGCAAATGCAGGGAGAATGGCAATAACAGCCAAGAACAAAGACCCCGGTAAAGTAATACGCGACATTATCGTATCAATATAATCTGCCGTACTCTTACCCGGCTTAATACCTGGTATAAAACCATTATTCCGTTTCATATCTTCAGCCATTTGGGTAGGATTAATCGTAATTGCGGTATAAAACCACGTAAATACGATAATCAAAATAGCAAAAACCAAATTGTACCAAAAACTTGTATGGTCAACAAAAGCCCGAGCTATACCACTCGCTGAAGCCACATTTGAAAATCCGATAAAAGTAATAGGAATAAACATGATAGCTTGCGCAAAAATAATCGGCATCACATTTGCAGCATTTACCTTTAAAGGAATGTATTGTCTTGCACCACCATATTGTTTATTCCCCACAATACGTTTTGCATATTGTACAGGAATTTTACGGACACCCTGCACCAACAAAATTGCAGCGGCAATCACCAAAATCAACACGACAATTTCCAACAAAAACATGATGATACCTCCTGCACCTGGAGACGCAAGGCGAGAAACGAATTCACCAGAAAAGGCCTGCGGAAGACGGGCAATGATACCAATCATGATAATCAACGAAATACCGTTTCCAATACCCTTATCTGTGATTCTTTCACCCAGCCACAAAATAAACATACTTCCAGCTGCCAAAATGATGGTAGAAGTAATAATAAAGAAAGTCCAATCTAATGAAGCATTAAGAGCCGGACCTGCCTGCATTTTCAAGTTGATCAGATAAGACGGAGCCTGAAAAATCAAAATAAAAATAGTCAGAATACGTGTATACTGATTGATTTTCCTACGCCCGCTTTCACCTTCACGCTGTAGTTTCTGGAAATAAGGAACTCCAATCGCCAACAACTGAATCACGGTGGATGCAGAGATGTACGGCATAATTCCCAATGCAAAAATAGATGCATTGGAAAAAGCTCCACCAGAGAACATGTTCAACAAGGCAAGAAGACCTTCACTTGTTTGTTCATGCAATTTTGACAACATATCAGGATTGATACCTGGAAGAACCACATACGAACCGAATCTGTAGATTGCGACAAACAATATAGTAATGAGGATCCGCTGTCTCAGATCCTCAATATTCCATATGTTCTTTAATGTTTCAATAGATTTTCTCATTGAATCAGAGTTTTACTGCATTACCACCAACGGCTTCGATTGCAGCTACTGCACTCTTAGAAAAAGCATGAGCTTCCACATCGAGTTTCGTAGTTAAACTACCGTTACCAAGAACTTTCACTAATTGATTAGAAGAAATAAAACCGGCTTCAATCAAATCATTAATACCAACCTTTAACAGATTCTTAGCTGTTGCCAATTCCTGAATAACGTTCAGATTAATGGCTTTGTATTCAACACGATTAATATTCTTAAAACCAAATTTGGGGACACGGCGCTGAAGCGGCATCTGACCACCTTCAAAACCGATCTTTTTAGAATAACCCGATCTTGATTTTGCTCCTTTATGTCCTCTTGTAGAAGTGCCCCCTAAACCAGATCCGGCACCACGACCAACTCTTTTTCTGGTTTTAGTAGAACCTGCTGCAGGACGTAAACTATTTAAATTCATATTGCAAAATTCTTTAATAATTATTACTTAACGATTGTAACAAGATGCCTTACCTTCTCAACCATACCCAGAATAGAAGGAGTTGCTTCAAGTTCAACCATATGATTCAATTTACGAAGTCCCAGCGCATCCAATGTCCGTTTTTGAGTCGCAGGTGCACCAATTCTACTCTTAACTTGTTTAATCTTAATAGTTGACATCATTACCTCCTTATCCTCTAAATACTTTATCCAAACTTACACCTCTATTTTGAGCCACCATGCGAGCATCACGCATTTCGCTTAAAGCAAGGATTGTAGCTTTCACCAAATTATGCGGATTAGATGAGCCTTTAGACTTAGCCAATACATCAGTTATACCCACACTTTCCAAGACAGCACGCATTGCGCCTCCTGCTACGACTCCAGTACCTGTTGAAGCCGGCTTAATGAAAACTTGAGCACCGCCGAATTTAGCATTTTGCTCATGAGGAACTGTACCTTTCAAAACAGGTATCCGTGTCAGATTTTTCTTTGCAGCTTCCACACCTTTAGCAATTGCAGCTGTTACTTCACCTGCTTTACCAAGACCCCAGCCAATAATACCGTCCTCATTTCCGACTACGACAATAGCAGCAAAACTGAAAGTTCTACCACCTTTCGTAACTTTTGTCACACGGTTTATTGCCACCAATCTGTCTTTTAACTCAATATCGTTAGTGATCTTAATTCTATTATTAACTGCCATAATCCATTAAAATTTAAGTCCACCGTTACGAGCAGCATCAGCCACTTCTTTTACTCTCCCATGATATAAGTAACCATTACGGTCAAATACGACAGTCGTAATACCAGCTTCCTGTGCTTTTTTAGCAATCAGCTCACCAACTTTAGCAGCTTGTTCCTTTTTAGGCATGACTTCCATACCCAATGAAGAAGCAGCAGCCAAGGTCTTACCGTTCAAATCATCGATAACTTGAACATAAATTTGCTTATTGCTTCTAAAAACGCTCATGCGCGGACGTTCCGGAGTACCTGAAATCTTGTTACGTACTCTATATTTAATCTTAATTCGTCTTTCTATTTTTGTTGTCATAATTATTCGATTTTATAAGAATTATTTAGCACCAGCTGACTTACCAGACTTTCTGCGAATTTCTTCACCAACAAACTTAATACCTTTACCTTTATAAGGTTCAGGTTTACGGAAAGAACGTATTTTTGCACAAACCTGACCAAGCAGCTGTTTGTCACAAGATTCCAATATAATAAGAGGGTTCTTATTTCTTTCAGATTTGGTCTCAACCTTTATTTCAGGAGGCAACTGCATAAAGATATTATGCGTATATCCCAAAGCAAAGTCAATGATATTACCGTTATTCGTTGCACGGTAACCGACACCGACCAATTCAATTCCTTCTTATAACCTTCTGAAACGCCCACAACCATATTGTGAATTAATGCACGGTACAAGCCGTGATATGCATGACGCTGCTTTAAATTGTCAAGCATTTCATTCTCATTCTCTTTCAACACTACGTGACCATCTGCAACAGTCACCTCAATTGCAGGATTCACAAACTGACTCAATTCACCTTTAGGACCTTTTACACTAACTACATTATCCTTCAAAGTTACTGTTACAGCTGCAGGAATAACAATTGGCAATTTACCTATTCTTGACATAACTTACCCTCCATTAATATACGTAACAAAGAACTTCACCGCCTATTCTCAAAGCAGAAGCCTCCTTATCAGTCATTACACCTTTGGAAGTAGATATAATAGCAATACCTAATCCGTTAATAACTCTCGGCATGTCTTTGTAACCCGTATACTTACGTAAACCCGGAGTAGAAACTCTAATAAGCTTCTTAATAGCATTTACTTTGTTTACTGAGTCGTACTTCAAAGCCACTTTGATAGTTCCTTGAGGACCATCTTCTACAAACTTGTAGTTCAGAATGTAGCCTTTGTCAAAAGGATCTTAGTGATTTCCTTTTTCAAATTTGAGGCAGGCACTTCTACTACTCTGTGCTTTGCACTAATTGCATTTCTCAATCTGGTGAGATAATCTGCGATTGGATCTGTCATATAACTTAATAATTAAATTAATCAGGACTACCCTGACAATATTTAATAATAAACACTCATTACCAACTTGCTTTCTTTACGCCTGGAATCAGTCCATTAGATGCCATTTCACGAAATTGAATACGTGAAATACCAAACTGGCGCATATAGCCTTTAGGACGCCCCGTTAACTTACAACGGTTATGCAAGCGAATCGGATTTGCATTTTTAGGCAGGTCCTGCAATTTTTGAGCAGCCTCAAATGCAGCAACAGGATCTCCTGATTTTACAATTTTCTTCAACGCCGCACGTTTCTCTGCGTATTTGGCTACCAGCTTAGCTCTTCTTACTTCACGAGCTTTCATTGATTCTTTTGCCATATCTATCAGTCTTTTTTAGCGTTTTTAAACGGTAAACCGAATTCCTTCAACAATGCATATCCTTCTTCATCAGTATTTGCAGAAGTCACAAACGTAATATTCATCCCCAAAATTTTGGTGATGCTATCAATATTGATTTCAGGGAAGATGATTTGCTCTTGAATACCTAATGTATAATTGCCTCTTCCATCAAACTTACTTTCAATACCTTTGAAGTCACGGATTCGAGGCAAAGCCACACGAATCAGTTTTTCAAGGAATTCATACATTCTTTCACGACGCAAAGTAACCATTACTCCAATCGGCATTTTCTTACGTAACTTAAAGTTAGCGATATCTTTACGTGAAACTGTTGCAACAGCTTTCTGACCAGTAATTGCTGTTAACTCATTGATAGCAACATCAATAATTTTTTATCAGCAACAGCCATACCCAAGCCTTGGTTGATTACAATTTTCTTGAGTACGGGAATTTGCATGGATGAAGAATACTGGAATTGATTCTTCAATGCAGGAGCAATGCGCCATATTCTTTCTTAAGGCTTGCAGTATTACCCATTATTTAATCTCCTCTCCCGATTTTTTAGCATAACGAACAAATGTTCTTCCATCAGAACTTTCTCTTCTACCAATACGTGTCGGTTTACCAGTCTTCGGATCAACCGGATTCAGGTTAGAGATGTGAATAGGAGCTTCCTGCTTCACAATCCCTCCCTGAGGATTCTTTTGCATTAGGTTTAGTGCTCTTAGATACCATATTGATACCTTCAACCACCGCACGTCCTTCTTTAACAAGAACTTTCAGCACACGGCCAGTTTTACCTTTATCTTCACCAGAGTTTACGTAAACTGTATCGCCTTTTTTTATATGTAATTTACTCATTACTTAAATCTTTTACAAAATTAAAGTACTTCAGGTGCAAGTGAAACCACTCTCATGTTTGCAGCACGCAACTCTCTTGCAACAGGGCCAAAAATACGACTTCCTCTAATTTCACCTGCATTATTCAACAATACGCAAGCATTATCATCAAAACGAATATAAGAACCATCAGCACGACGGATTTCTTTCTTAGTACGTACAATTAAAGCCTTTGATACTGCACCTTTTTTAACATCACTAGAGGGGATTACACTCTTGATAGAAACTACAATGACATCCCCTACAGAAGCGTAACGTCTCTTCGTACCGCCTAATACGCGGATACAAAGAGCTTCTTTAGCGCCACTGTTGTCACATACTGTAAGTCTGGATTCTGCTTGTATCATAATTACTTAGCTCTTTCAATTATTTCAACCAATCTCCATCTCTTAGTTTTGCTCAAAGGACGAGTTTCCATGATGTGTACTGTATCACCCATTCCGACATTCATTCTTTTCATCATGAGCATGGTATTTTTTCGTTTTAGAAACGAACTTACCATAAATAGGGTGTTTTTCTTTAAACTTAGCCGCAACAGTAATGGTCTTATCCATTTTGTTGCTGACAACAACACCTGTTCTTTCTTTTCTTAAATTTCTACCTTCCATAAGACCATTATTTTTGTTAAGTTCTCTCTGACGCAATTCACATTTCATACGTGCAATGGTTCTACGCAATTCGCAATTTGTGCAGGATTATCCAGCGGAGAGATAGAATGATTTAAAACCATCTGATTGTAATTGGCTACTTCAGCTTCAATTCTTTCTGCCAATTCATTGGTAGCTATTTCTCTAATTTCTGCAATCTTCATAATAAATTAAGCATTTTGATTTGCATCGTAATCACGTCTAACTATAAACTTAGTAGTAACAGGAAGCTTCTGTGCCGCCAGACGCAAAGCTTCTTTAGCTACCTCATAAGGAACACCTTCTGCCTCGATCGATAATACGACCCGGAGTTACAGGAGCACAAATCCCTCAGGAGCACCTTTACCTTTACCCATACGCACATCAGCAGGCTTGCGAGTAATAGGTTTGTCCGGGAAAATACGGATCCAAATCTGTCCTTGACGTTGCATATATCTTGTTACCGCAATACGTGCAGCTTCAATTTGTCTACCTGTAATCCATTTAGTCTCCAAAGATTTAATACCAAATGAACCAAAAGCCAACTGATGACCTCTCTGGGCATTGCCTTTCGCGCTACCTTTCTGCTGTCTTCTGAATTTTGTCTTTTTCGGTTGTAACATAATTCCTAAAATTCAAATTCGTTAGCGATTGTTGTTTTTCTTTCTACGGAAATTCTTTCCGCCATTGTTACCGTTTCCGCCACGGCCATTGTCTTTTGTTTGAGTAAAGTTTGGAGCCAATTCACGTTTTCCATAAACCTCACCACGACAAATCCAAACCTTAATACCTAACAAACCAACTTTAGTCAACGCTTCTGCATGACAATAGTCGATGTCAGCACGGAAAGTGTGCAGCGGAGTACGTCCTTCCTTATACATTTCAGAACGCGCCATTTCTGCTCCGTTCAAACGACCAGAAATAAGCACCTTGATACCCTCAGCACCCATACGCATGGTATTCGCAATAGCCATCTTAATAGCACGACGATAAGCAATCTTGCCTTCAACCTGACGCGCAATATTATTAGCAACAATCACTGCGTCAAGTTCCGGTCTTTTTACTTCGAATATATTAATTTGGATATCCTTATCGGTGATCTTCTTCAACTCTTCTTTCAACTTATCAACTTCTTGACCACCTTTACCAATGATAATTCCCGGGCGAGCAGTACAAACAGTAATTGTCACCAATTTCAGCGTACGTTCAATAACAATTCTTGAAACGCTGGCTTTTGCAAGTCTGGCGCTCAGATACTTACGAATCTTGCTATCTTCAACCAAAGCATCGCCATAATTTTTGCCACCGTACCAGTTAGAATCCCATCCTCTGATAATTCCTAAACGGTTGCTTATCGGATTAACTTTCTGTCCCATCTACTCTTAATTTTGATTATCATTAGTACTCTTAGAATCAACGAACAAAGTCACATGATTTGAACGTTTGCGAATTCTGTAACCTCTACCCTGCGGAGCCGGTCTCATTCTTTTCAGAGTTGCTCCTCCATCAACAAAAATCTTAGATACAAACAATTCGCCGTCTTCAGCTTTACGTTCGTTTTTCTGTTCCCAGTTAGCAATAGCAGAGCGCAACAGTTTTTCCACTCTTGCAGAAGCCTCTTTTGAAGAGAATTTCAAAACGCCAAGTGCACGGTTTACTTCCATACCGCGAATCATGTCAGCCACGAGACGCATTTTACGCGGAGAAGTAGGCACATTTCGCAATTTTGCAAAATACATGGTTTTAAGGGCTTCTTTTCTTTTTTCAGCCGATATTCTTTTTCTTGCTCCCATTATATTTATTACTTTATTATTTCAATTTAAAGTATCCTGCTATTATTTTTTCTTGTTACCAGCATGACCACGGAATGTACGTGTTGGAGCAAACTCACCCAACTTATGTCCAACCATGTTTTCAGTAACATAAACAGGAATAAATTTGTTTCCGTTATGAACTGCAATAGTATGCCCTACGAAATCAGGCGAAATCATTGAAGCTCGAGCCCAAGTCTTAACAACTGATTTCTTGCCGCTTTCATTCATAGCCAGCACCTTTTTTTCCAGTTTTACATTAATATATGGACCTTTTTTTAATGAACGACTCATAATTTACTCAATTAATCAGTTATTACTTTCTTCTCTCAATAATATACTTAGAAGATTGCTTCTTAGGTGCTCTTGTCTTCAAGCCCTTAGCATACAAACCTTTGCGTGATCTCGGGTGTCCTCCAGAAGCACGTCCTTCACCACCACCCATCGGGTGATCAACAGGGTTCATAACCACACCACGGTTGTGCGGACGACGTCCTAACCAGCGAGAGCGTCCAGCCTTACCTGAAGCTTCCAAAGCATGGTCAGAATTACCAACACTACCGATAGTAGCCTTACAAGAGCTTAAGATTTTTCTTACCTCACCAGAAGGCAATTTAATCACACAATACTGACCTTCACGAGAAGTCAACTGAGCAAAATTTCCAGCCGATCTTACCAAAGCAGCACCTTGTCCCGGACGCAATTCAATATTATGAATCACCGTACCTACAGGGATATTCTCCAAAGGAAGAGCGTTACCAATCTCAGGCGCCGCATCTGCCCCAGACAATATTGTGCTACCTACCTGTAATCCATTAGGAGCAATAATATATCGTTTTTCACCGTCAGCATAAAACAACAAAGCGATACGAGCCGAACGATTCGGATCGTATTCAATTGTTTTAACCACTGCCGGAACACCGTCTTTATTTCTCTTAAAATCAATAACACGATATTTTCTCTTGTGACCGCCACCGATATAGCGCATGGTCATTTTTCCTACATTGTTACGGCCACCCGTAGAACGTTTTCCATATACAAGAGATTTTTCTGGTACCGATGCAGTAATTTCTTCAAAAGTACCAATAATTTTGTGTCTCTGCCCCGGTGTCGTGGGCTTAAATTTACGTACTGCCATCTTCTACTTAAATATTGCTATAAAAATCAATAGTATCACCTTCTTTCAACGTAACAATCGCTTTCTTATAAGCATTTGTACGTCCTTTGATAAGACCCGATTTTGTATAACGAGTCTTATTCTTGCCTGCATAACGCATCGTATTTACAGCAAGAACAGTCACATTATATAAAGCCTCGATTTCACGCTTAATTTCCAATTTGTTAGCGTCAGGACGAACAATAAACCCAAAACGATTGAGTTTATCGGTCAACTTCGTCATTTTCTCCGTAACCAACGGTTTAATAATCATTCCCATATTACTTCTGCCTCCTTTTATTTAACTAAGGTTTCCTCGATAGCTTTCAAAGCACGTTCTGTAACGACAAGAGTTTCCGCATTCAATACAGCGTATGTATTCAGTGCAGAAGCTATCGCCAAATTAGTGCGCTCCAAATTACGAGCCGACAAATATACGTTTTTATTTGCTTCAGGCAAAACCATAAGCAGCTTTTTGCCAGCTACTTTAAGATTATTCACAACATTTACAAAATCTTTTGTTTTAGGAGCTTCAAAAGAGAAGTCTTCAACAACTACGATGTTATTAGCCTGAGCCTTATAAGACAATGCTGACTTACGAGCCAAAACTTTAACTTTCTTGTTAAGTTTGAAGCCATAGTCACGAGGTTTCGGACCAAAAACACGAGCACCGCCTACCAACAACGGAGAATTAATATCACCGCGACGTGCGCCGCCGCCACCTTTCTGACGTCCTAATTTACGCGTAGACCCGCTGATTTCGCTTCTTTCTTTAGACTTATGAGTTCCTTGACGTTGGTTAGCCATGTACTGCTTTACGTCCAGATAGATAGCGTGGTCATTCGGAGCGATTCCGAAAACAGCTTCATTCAAAGCCACTTTTCTTCCGGTATCTTCACCCTTGATATTTAATACGTTAACTTCCATTATTTCTCAATTAATACGATTGAACCTTTGCAACCCGGAACAGAACCCTTAATCAACAGCAAGTTATGTTCAGGAATTACTTTTAATACCTGCAAGTTATGAGTTGTTACTCTGTCGCCGCCCATGTGACCTGCCATACGCATTCCTTTGAATACTTTTGCAGGGTATGAACATGCACCGATAGAACCCGGTTTACGGGCACGGTTGTGCTGACCGTGAGTAGTCTGACCCACACCACCGAATCCATGACGTTTTACTACGCCCTGAAAACCTTTACCTTTAGAAGTACCAACAACATCAACATAAGCTGCATCGTTGAACAGTTCTACGGTAATAGTGTCACCTAAATTCAATTCCTCTGAGAAATCTTTGAACTCGGCCAAGTGTCTCTTAGGAGTTACTCCTGCCTTTTTAAAATGACCCATCAACGGTTTGGTAGTATGTTTCTCTTTCATGTCTTGGAAACCTACCTGAACGGCAGCATAGCCATCTTTTTCTACAGTCTTAATCTGAGTAACTACACAAGGACCAGCTTCGATAACAGTGCATGGCACATTTTTGCCATCAGCACTGAAAACGGATGTCATTCCGATTTTCTTTCCTAATAATCCTGGCATTTCAATTAAATTTTAATTCATTAAACTTTAATTTCTACTTCTACTCCACTCGGCAATTCCAATTTCATCAAAGCATCTACTGTTTTTGCAGTTGAGCTATAAATGTCGATCAGCCGTTTGTAAGAAGACAATTCAAACTGTTCACGTGACTTTTTGTTAACGAAAGTCGAACGGTTTACGGTAAAAAAAATACGCTTGTGTGTAGGCAATGGAATCGGACCACTTACAATAGCACCCGTAGCCTTCACAGTTCTTACAATCTTTTCAGCTGACTTGTCTACCAAGTTGTGATCGTAAGATTTCAGTTTAATTCTGATTTTCTGACTCATGTGTTATTTATTAAATAATTAAATGTTATAAATAAATGAAGCATGAGGGTTAAGAGTCATTCGCTAACCCTCATCAGCTTCAAATTTTCTATTGTTATACCAAGTCTACGCGACCTTTAACTTCTTCCAACACAGTCTTAGCGATAGAGCTTGAAACCTGTGAATGATGATCATAAGTCATTGAAGACGTAGCACGACCTGAAGTAATCGTACGCAAAGCTGTTACATAACCGAACATTTCTGCCAGCGGAACCATTGCTTTAACGATACGAGCACCAGAACGGCTGGTTTCCATACCTTCTACCTGACCACGGCGTTTGTTCAAGTCACCGATAACATCACCCATGTTTTCTTCCGGAGTTACAACTTCCAGCTTCATAATGGGCTCCATCAATACCGGTCCTGCCTTCACGCACGCATTCTTGTAGGCTTGGATTGCACAGATTTCGAAAGACAACTGGTCAGAGTCTACCGGGTGGAAAGAACCATCCTTCAACACAACCTTCAATGAATCGAGCGGGAAGCCTGCCAAAACACCATTCTTCATAGCTGTTTGGAAACCTTTCTGTACAGAAGGAATAAATTCCTTAGGCACATTACCACCCTTCACTTCATCAATGAATTGCAGACCACCTTGCTTCCAGTCTTCATCAACCGGACCTACGGTTACAATAATATCGGCGAACTTACCACGACCACCAGACTGCTTCTTATAAACCTCGCGCAGTTCAACAGTCTTCGTAATTGCCTCCTTATAGTTAACCTGCGGGCGACCTTGATTACATTCTACTTTGAACTCACGTTTCAAACGGTCAATGATGATATCCAAGTGAAGCTCACCCATACCAGAGATAACCGTCTGACCTGTCTGTTCGTCGGTACGAACTGTAAATGTCGGGTCTTCTTCTGCCAATTTAGCCAAACCGTTAGAAAGTTTATCAAGGTCTTTCTGAGTCTTAGGCTCAACAGCGATACCGATAACCGGTTCAGGGAAGTCCATAGATTCAAGAACGATAGGAGCTGTTTCATCACACAGCGTATCGCCTGTACGGATATCCTTAAATCCAACACCGGCACCAATATCTCCTGCTCCGATTACTTCTACCGGATTCTGTTTGTTTGAGTGCATCTGGAACAAACGAGAAACACGTTCTTTTTTACCAGAGCGAGAGTTGTAGATATAAGAACCAGCTTCAACCTTACCTGAATAAACACGGAAGAATGTCAAACGTCCTACATACGGGTCAGTGGCAATCTTAAATGCCAAAGCCGCAGTTTTTTCGTTTTCATCCGGTTTGCGGTCTTCTTCAGCACCTGTATTCGGATTTGTACCGACAATGTTCGGAGTATCCATCGGCGACGGCAAGAATGCACACACATAATCCAGCAAAGTCTGAACGCCCTTATTCTTAAATGAAGAACCGCACAACATCGGCACGATTTCCATCTTCAAAGTTCCGGCACGCAAAGCACGCAGGATTTCTTCTTCTGTAATCGTAGAAGGATCATCGAAGTATTTTTCCATCAAAGCTTCGTCGAACTCAGCTACTTTTTTCCAACATTTTGCCTCTCCATTCATTCTGCTTCATCAACAGTTTGCCAGGAATATCCTCTACCGAATAATCGGCACCCATGGTTTCATCATGCCAAAAATAGCTTTCATCTTAATCAAGTCAACCAATCCCTTGAAGTTTTCTTCGGCACCGATAGGAACAACTACCGGACACGGATTAGCACCCAATACATCTTTCATCTGGCGGACAACTTCAAAGAAGTCAGCACCGGAACGGTCCATCTTATTCACATAACCGATACGAGGCACACTGTACTTGTCAGCCTGACGCCATACGGTTTCCGACTGAGGTTCAACGCCACCTACGGCACAATATGTAGCTACAGCACCGTCCAACACACGCAACGAACGTTCTACTTCAGCAGTAAAGTCTACGTGTCCCGGAGTATCAATCAAGTTGATTTTGTACTTGTTGCCGTCATAGTTCCAATAAGTGGTGGTAGCAGCAGAGGTAATGGTAATACCACGTTCTTGCTCTTGTTCCATCCAGTCCATCGTAGCAGCGCCGTCATGAACTTCACCAATTTTGTGAGTCAAACCAGTGTAGAACAAAATACGTTCTGAAGTCGTGGTTTTACCAGCATCAATGTGAGCCATGATACCGATGTTGCGGGTCAAATGCAAATCATGTTTAGCCATTTTAATCCTTTACTTATTAGTTATTACTTGATTAGAATCTGAAGTGAGCGAATGCACGGTTAGCTTCAGCCATACGGTGCATGTCTTCCTTACGTTTGAAAGCACCGCCTTGTTCATTGTATGCATCCAGAATTTCAGCAGCCAATTTGTCAGCCATTGACTTTCCGCCACGCTTACGAGCGTAAGAATCAGGTTTTTCATTGAAATTGACTCTTTACGTTCCGGACGGATTTCAGTCGGAACCTGGAAAGTCGCTCCACCAATACGGCGAGATTTCACCTCCAGCTGAGGAGTGACATTATCCAATGCTTTTCTCCATACTTCCAAAGCTGATTTTTCTTCGCCCGGAAGCTTTGTGCCTACCAGGTTCAATGCCTTGTAGAAGATCTCGTAAGAAGTGTTCTTCTTACCGTCGTACATCAAATGGTTTACGAATTTAGACACCTTCTGGTCGTTATACACCGGATCCGGAAGGATAACACGTTTCTTAGGTTTTGCTTTTCATTTCTCAAAATAATTTTGATAATAATGTTCAGTTTGGGGCTGTACCTTTTCGTTTTCTTCAACGTCTCCTCCAAGACATTTACTCAACCTTAAAGCTTTTTTCCTGCAAACCGAAAAAACGAATGAATGAATAAATTTAGTTCATTTCTTCCGGCATTCGAATAGGTCCAAAATTACGTTCGTATTTTGCAACATTCTCCTGTAATGCATACATCAAACGTTTTGCATGTTCAGGAGTCAGTACAATACGTGACTGCACTCCAGCTTTGGGCAATCCCGGCATTACACGCACAAAATCAACAATAAATTCCGAACTGGAATGGGTAATAATGGCAAGATTTGCATACGTTCCTTGAGCTACTTCTTCTTTCAACTCTATCTGTAACTGATTGTTATTTTTTTCGTTTTCCATGATTTTATACTTTAGCATTAAAAAATATTCTGAATTTCAAGGTCCCCAACTTCTATTCTTTGGTTGGAGTACAAATATAGACATTTATTTGTAATAATACAACATACTGATTATTCTATATAATTTTCCTATAGCATTTACTATAAACCTAAAGAGGCTGATTTCTTAAACAGAAAGAGTACATTCTTACGATTAGCAAGAATGCGATCAT
>VOFD01000908.1_pt1 | contig 21699 bp, 28 predicted proteins | sample 5384101 | NCBI WGS metagenome assembly VOFD01 (sample SAMN12384723, study PRJNA508395) | human gut metagenome | isolation source: healthy gut C | host: Homo sapiens
GTGCGCGTCATGCGGCACAGCCCAAGGTGGGGTTGAGGGCCATGAGGGCGGGGGAAATCGGGCCGTGGAGCACGTGCAGGTGCCGTTCGGTGCCGCCCACCGCCCGCACCTTGACGGCCGAGATGGCGGGCAGGGCGGGTGTGGCGGACGCCCCCGCGTCCGTCCACTCCGTCCAGGTGGTCGTGCCCCGGGTGGTGGTGCCGGTGCGGGCCTGCGTGCCCGAGGGGGTGAAGCGGGTCTGGGCGATGGTGCTGGTGAGGCTGTTGCCGCCCGAGCGGCAGGCCACCACGAGGATGTTGTACGAGTTGTCCTTGCCCGCGCCGACCGTGGTGTAGCGGTACACGCCCGATCCGGTCACTTCGTCCAGGTCGGGGCCGCTGCCCAGGTCGGGGATGCCCCCCGCGCCTACCTTCGTCCATGAGCCGAACTCGCTGCCGGTGCGGGTGAATAGCTCGCCCGTGGGGGTGACGGCCAGCTGGGCGTAGATGTCCTGCCCGTCCTCGTCCAGCACCAGGAGGGCGAAGTAGAGGCTGTCCAGCTGCGGGTGGGCCTGGGGCAGGTTGACCACGTACACGCCGGGCTCGGTGGCCGCGTCGAGTTCATCGAGCGAGGCGAGGGTGCCGCGCACGGGGAAGCATTCGGGCAGCACCACGTCGCCGGTCTTCCCGTTGACGCTCCACACCTCGTCGGTGGTGTCCCACTTCTCGGCCCGTCCGCGCTCGTCGTACACTAGGCGGTCGCCCGGCTTGAAGGCGATGCCGAACTGCTCGCCCGCCACCGTGACGCGGTAGACGTAACCGGCCTTGGCCATGTCGGTCTGCGCCAGTTCGGGGTGGTTCTCCGCCGCGTTCCACGTGCCGACGTAGTGCATCGGGTCGGGGATGGCGTTGATTTTGTCCAGGACGAAGGTCTTGATTTTGTCCAGGAAATGCTGGATGTTTGTGAGCGATAAGTACTTCATATCAGTTCCAATTTAAGTTGTCGATGTCTTGCACGGTCATTTCCTCGGCCTTGGCGGCGTAGAGGGTGTCGAGGGCGGCTTCCACGTCCTCGATGCCTTCGTCCCTGGCCGTCTCGCTGGTGTAGGGGGTGGCGGAAGCGTCGTAGGGGCCGAGGGAATCGTGCACCTCGTTGATGGCTTCCACGATGGTCTTGGCGTCCGTCTGCAGGGCGGCGGACTCGCTGTCCTGCTTCTTTTCAAGGGCGGCGGCCTCGGCCTTGCGGTTGAGGGCTTCGTCCAGGCCGCTGACCGAGGAGAGGGGCAGCGCGTCGCTCCGGTGCCAGAAGCTGTCTATCCAGTCGGCGAACTGGGAGGCCAGCGGGTACTTGCCCCGGCTGAACCATTGTTTCAGGATGTCGCGTGAGATGGTGGCCATGTCTATTTTACCTTAATGATGTAGTTCATCGTGATGAAGGGCGGGCGGTTTTCGTGCGATTCGGAGGCGGGCAGGTCCGCACAGCTGTTCACAGTCACGTTGAGCGTGAGCGGATCCTCGTTCGCCCCGCGCTTGAAGCGGTGCGTGTGGGTTCCATATGTTGAATTGTTCCTGTAACCGGTAACCTGAGCGGTGTGGTTGTGCGCGCGCAGGCCGGACTGGGCGGCGGTGAGGGTGACGGTGTTCGCGCCGCCTTCGTAGCCCAGGCGTTGGTAGTAGCTGCCGCCGTCCTTGCCCGCCACGAAGCGCCCCTTGAGGTTGGGCCGGTTGAAGGTGGTGCCGCTGCCGCCGTAGGTGGTGCCGATGACCGAATAGAGCAGGGCGTACTCCGTGCGGTTCAGCGACCCGCCGTCGCAGAGGTGGTACCCGTCTGGGAGGTTGTCGCTTGGCCAGATGAGGATGGTGCCCACGGGCACGCCTTGGAGGGCGGCGACTTGCGCCTGTATGCCCCGGACGAGGTCGGCCAGTTCCTTGTTGCTCGTCAGCGGGGAGAAGGTGTCCCAGCGGTACTCGGTGGTGCCGCGCCCCTGCTCGAGGCGGCGGCGGGTGTAGGCGGCGGGGTAGTTCACGTTGTCGGCATCCAGGGAGATGTTCTCCGTGGCCACGTGCAGGTAGTCGTTCACCGTGCCGCCCGCGAAATAGAACACCTCGCCCCGCAGGTCGCCGCCGCCGCGGACGTACACATAGCCTTCGCCCCGCGTGCTGCCCCGGACGGCGCACCCGGAGAGGATGACGCGGTCGCCCGCCATGTTGCCCAGCACTTCGAGCAGGGAGGTGTTGCTTTGTATGTAGTCCAGCGTCTCGCAGTCGAGCGGGAAGCCGCTGTTCGGCTGCGTGAGGTAGTTCCCGACGATTTTTTCCTTTCCCATGTCTATTTATATACGATTAAAAAACGTTTTGAAGCCAGTTTGTAGAGGTTGACCACGGCCCGCAGGCGGCTTTCGTCCACGGTGCCGTGGAGGGCGGCGGGCAGCACCACGGCGAAGTCGTACAGGTTGCTGCGGTCGTAGCCCCGGCGGTTGACCATCAGGGGTTGCCCGGCGGCGCGTGGCCGGGTGTAGAGGAACCGTGCCATCCGACGCAGGTAGAGCGTGTTAGGTGGAAGTTCGTCGACCTCGCCGATGTATATGCGCCGCTCCTGCAGGTCGAACTGATCGTTGAGCACCGCCCTGAGGTGGCACACCTGCCCGTTGTGGGTGAGGCGGTAGTCCGTCCCGTCGCGGAAGGTGCCGAACGTCCGCGCCAGCCGCTGCACCGGCAGGATGCAGGTGTAGAGGAAGGTGGCCAGGCACGCCCGCCGCAGCTTCACCGGGAGCAGCAGCAGGGCCAGCTTCTTGTAGTTCAAATCATATTCCATAATTCAGTTGTCGGTAGGCTAAGAGTTGCAAGCTAATTGAAAATCGAAAACGTTTTTCATTTTCAATTATCAACTTTCAACTGTTGTAGGGTACCATGTTCAGATTGATGCCGCCCGCCTGGAAATAGCCCGCCTCGGGCACGGCGCGGGCATCGATGCCGTTGGGCGTGGGCACGTCGGCGGTGCTGCTCGACGCGCTCTTCAACTCCGCTATCTTCACGCCGTCCACCTCCTGGAGCCGGTCGACGAGCGCCATGTTCGTGTACTCGCCGTTGAAGGGCAGGTTCTCAATGTAGTCCGTTATGGCCGCCCGGCAGTCCGCCTCGACGGTTGATGCCAGCTTCATGGGGTCGTAGTAGATGTCCACGGTGCAGTTGAAGGTGTCGGCTTCCTGGTTCACGAGCAGGTAGCGCACCCCGGCATCCTTGATTTCGTCGATGTACGCCTTCAGCTGCGTTTCCACCCCGGCGGGCAGGGGGGCGCGGCGGCCGTCCTCCTCGCCCGCCACCTTGATGGTGAGCAGCGAGGCCGAGGCGTCCTCGCCCGCCGTGGCGTGCTTCACCACGAGGCGGGCGGCGATTTCCTCGTCGGTCAGGCCGGTGGTGTCGTAGCGGTCGGTGTCCGGCACCAGGGTGGTGTCCTCCATGAAGGCGAGCACCTTGTCGCGGTACCACTTCGGGCGGTGCGGGATGATGGCCTCGATGCGGGCGTCCACCTCGGCGGAGTACGCGTCCCACAATTGCTCCAGCACGTGGGCCGCGTAGGCCACCACGTAGAGCATGAGCCGCCACACGGCGGTCGCGCTGGGCGAGGTGAGCCCCGCCAGCTCGGTGCGCCGCTCTTTCTCGGCCACCATTTCTTCGTATATTTCCTGTACGGTACGTGCCATTTCTCTTTTAGCTACAAGTTACGAGCTACAAGCTACAAGCCATGTCCTACGGATTACGCGCTACATCCCGCAAGGCACTTGTAGCTCGTAGCTTGTAGCCGATACTTAACTCACCACGAAGTCTATTTCTATTCCCATGAATTCAATGCCCCCGAAAGGGGCCGTTTCCATGTCCCCGGCAGTAAGCCCGGTGGCCGGCTGCAGTCCGCGGCGGGCGTAGAGGTCCACGGTGCGGGGGTCGGTGGTGCCCGCCCCGGGCAGGGCGAGGGTGCCCGGCTCCAGATCGTCGGTGGGCAGCATGGAGTTGGCCGAGGCGATGTCCAGGGCGTTGTCCGCCCGCCCCGTGTCGCGCACGGCGATGTCCAGCAGGCTCTGGCCTTTCAATACCTTGGTCTCATTCATAGGATGCCTCCACGCTTAGTTTCGTGCCGTCGACCTTCACGCTGTCCACCCGCATCCCGTCGGCCGAGAACTCGCTGCGCACCTCGCGTGCCAGTTCCGAGGCCGCTGCCCCCTCCAGCCAGGCCGCCGCGTCCACGCCCCGCTGCGGGTGCTGCTTCCACTCACCCTTGGCGGTGAGGAGCAGCAGCACCTGCGACTGCTTGGTCGCCTCGCCCGTGGCCAGGTCGCCATCCCGGATGGCCACGTCCAGCGTGCTGTCGAGAAGTATGTCGTAAATGTCCATTTAAAAGGAGTTTAAAAGTCGTTTACACCGCGCTTGCCGCCCCTTGCACCAGCACCCGCGAAAGTACCTCGAGCACCGTGCGCTCCAGGTCGGTGGCCGTCTCGCGCAGGTTGTTGGTGGTGAAGTTGATGCTGTCGAAGAACTTCTGCACGTTGATGTTTATCACTTTCTGCCCGCCGCCGCTGATGGTGCTCCCGGCGGCGCGGGAGGCCTCGGTGTTCCGGCGGGTGTTGTCGGCAATGCCGCGCAGCAGGTCGTTGGCCTCCGCGGCGCGCTTCTTCTCCTCCGGGGCGGGGGCCGGTGCGGGTTCGGTCGTCCGGGGAGTGTCGGCATCGTAGCCGTTGAGCCACCGCCACCCCCGCTCGATGGCGTTCAGGATGGGCTTGATGAGGTTGTCCCACAAGGCCTTTATCTGGCCTATCAGCCATTTGACCGCGCCCAGCACCTTCTGCACGATAAACCCGATGGTCAGGAAGATGTCGCGCAGCAGGGTCGAGCCCTTGATGAACTCCACCAGGTCGCGCACCATGCCGAACACCAGCCCGCCCACGGCCTGCAGGACTTCCCAAACGGGCTGCAGGATGGAGAGCACGCCGCCGAGCAGGCCGCGCCACGAGTCGGTGGTGCCGGACAGCTGCCGGACGTAGCCCAGCACCCGCCGCACGCCCTCGGCCAGCGGCACGGTGAGCCGCTCGATGGCGGGCATGAGGCGTTGCCCTATCTCCAAGCCCGCCTCCATGAGGGGCATGAAGGCGTTGCCGATGGCCACCTTCACCTCGCCCCACATGCCTTTCAGCTGCTGCGCCTTGCCCGCCGGGGTGTCGGCCAGCCGGGCCAGCATGTTGTCGAAGCGTCCGCCCTCGGAGGTGGCGTCCACGAACGCCTGCCGCACGTCGGCGAAGGTGATGAGCCCTTCGGACATTTCGTCTCGCAGCGTGCCCATGTCCTTGCCGGTGCGCTCGGCCATCTGCTGCAGGGGGTTGAAGCCCGCGTTGACGAACTGGAGCAGGTCCTGCCCGGTGAGCTTACCGGCGGCCCGCACCTGCGAGTAGGCCAGGGTGAGCGCGCCGAGCTTCTCGGCGTTGCCCATCGAGGCGTTGCCCAGCATTTCCAGGTCGCGCGCCACCTCGTCAGCCCCGAAGCCGAATCCCAGCATCGTCTGCGCGTTTTGGAACACTTCCCCGCCGAGGATGGTGTCGCGTTGCAGGGCCACCAGTTGCGCGGAGAGCCGCCTGCCCGCCTCCTCGCCGCCCGCCAGCACGTTGAACGAGGCCTGCACCTGCTGGCGGTCGAGCGACTGCTGCATGGACTGCGCGAAGAGACGCCCGGCGGCCCTGCCCGCCGAGGCCACGGCCCCGACGATGGCGCCGCCCTTCAGCAAGCCGCCCAGGTCGAAGGCGCGGGCGAAACTGCCGCCCGCCTCCCGGCCGGCACGGCCCATGCGGCCGGAAAGCGCAATGCTCTCGCGCATACCGGCGTTGAGGCGGCCCAGCGGACCGCTGGCCATGTCGCGGAAACGTATCGCGTATTCTACAATGTCCATGCTGTAAGTTAATTGAAAGTTGAAAGTTGAGAATTGAAAACGTTTTCAATTCTCCATTTTCAATTTTCCATTTTCCATTCTCCATTCTCCATTAAATCCTCACTCCCTTTTTGTAAAAGTCCAGGGCGATGCCCGTGCGGTGGAAGAAGACCTCATCGTCCCACGCGTCGGCCCCGGCCCCGAAGGCCATGAGCCCGAACACGCGCACCACTTCCAGGTCGTCCTCCAAGGCCATGCCCCGGTTCAGACACGCCAAAAGGCGCTTTTTTTTAGCTCTATGACGTTCTGGAGCTGGAGCATGGCGGCCATGAAGCACTCCTCGTCGTCGCGGATGGCCGCGTCGCCGTCAATCCACAGCGCGTCCAGCAGGTAGCGCGAGGCTTTTTCGATGCCCGCCGAGGGGTCGGCCGCCAGCATGGAGTACTGCGACAGCTCCGCCGCCCGGATGGGGCGCAGCACCGCCAGCTTGTCCTCCACGCCCAGCACGCACAACTTGCGCGGGGCGTATTCCTTCTTCCAGGCGGACACGCGCTCCGGCGTGAACCGCTTCTCCAAAATTTCTTCTATGTTCCGGTCCATGAGTTAATTGAAAGTTGAAAGTTGAAAATGAAAAACGTTTTCAATTCTCCATTTTCCATTGCGAACTACAGCACGGTGGTCTGTATGTCCATGCAGACGAAGGGCAGTTGTATCTCCCGGTTCTTGGCGTTCTGCTGGAGGTTTTCCGGCAGGTTGGTGAAGGCCACGCCGCGCGCCACCTTGCGGGTGATGGGGTCCGCCGGGGTCTTGCGGTAGGTGGCCGTGATGACGACGGCCTCGTGGGGCACGGACAGGATGTCGTCGTAGCCCGCCAGGCGTGCCGCCCGGTTCATGGCGTCGGCCTCGAAGCCCAGCACGGTGATGGAGCCGGAGCACTTGATGTTGCCCTCGGTAATGTCGAGGGCGTGCTGACCGGCACCATAGAGTGCCTCCTTTTCCACTTCTTTCGTGAACTCGAACCCGCGCAGGCCGGTAATGCTGCGCCCGAGCAACTTTCACATCGCAGTTGTGCCATGCGCACTCGCTGCTTCGGATGTTCATGTTAGGCATGTTGGGATGGTGTTTGACCCCTGCCCCCTGAAGGGGGTTTAGGGGGTATGTTATACTTATTAACATATATGTCTTGAATCACCGGAAGCCCCCTTCAGGGGGTCGGGGGTCTTTACCCGAGGGTTGCCGCCAGCCCGAGGGTGACGGTAATCCATGTGAGGTAGCCGAGCGGCTGCACCTTCACGTCCACCTGCAGGGTAGAGGTGTTCACCACGTCCTGCGAGAGGGGCACCGACACCTGCAGGCCGGACACCTGCCCGCTGAGGGCGCGGCGCAGGGCCGTGTCGATGGTCTCCTCGATGTAGGCCGCGTCGGAGGCGTTCACCGTGCCGTCGGACTCCATGCGGATGTCCGCCTCGACGAAGGGGGCGAAGGCCTGCGCCGCCACGCGCTGCGCCTTGTCGATGACGCGCCCGTGGGCCAGGATGCGGAAGTCGTCCGAGGCGCACATGTTGTCGCGCCCGAAGTAATATCCCGCCGCGCCCGGACGGTGCATGAAGGTGAGGAACCCGGCGTCGTGCAGCGTCTCCATGTCGGTCCGGTCCTCCATCCGCTGCGTGCCGATGTACACCTGCTGCACGGAGAGGGCACCGTTCTGCCCGTTGCCGAGCTTGACGTGCGCGCCGTATTTGCAGGCACGCGCCAGGGCGACCGACACGGCGGCGGAACCGTCGGCCTTCGTGCCGCCCAGCACCACGGCCACATGGCCGTTGGCGGCCGTGTTCGGCTCGTATTCGTTGGACGCGGCGGCGTTGGCCACGCGCCCCTCGATGAAGATGCGCACCGGCGTGTTGGCCTTCTGCTGCGCCTCGCACAGGGCTTTCGAGGCGGTGACGGCCGCCTCCACGTCCGTGTCGAGGAAGCTCGCCCCCGCTTCGTACTCCCCGCCCGGCTGGCGGGCGATGGCCACCAGGTTGATGTCGCCGCCGCCGTCGCGCAGCAGCTGCGCCACGCCCTTGGCGGTGGCCGGGGCGAGGGCCTCGGCCATGGTCATGTCGGCGGACAGGCCGAAGACGAAGAGCCGCTGCGTGCCGCCCAGCTCGTTGTAGTATTCCTCCAGCAGGCCGTGCACGAACGGCTCGTCCTCCTGCGTGTAGCCCTTGCCCTCGGCATCGGCCAGGCTGTATACTTCCTGCGTCTTGCCGACGAGGCCGCCTTCAGCGGACACGGTGGCCGCCAGCGCGGGCACGCTGTCCAACACGTTTATCTCGGCGAGCAGGTTGCCGCTCGCCACGTCGATGGTTACTCCCGGGTATGGCATGCGTCATTCCTCCTTTTTGGGTTCGTCCGTACCTTCCGCGCCTTCCGCCGGGGCTTCTTCTTTTTCCGGAGCCGGGGCTTTCGTCGCGCTTTTCTTCTTTTCGGCGGGCTTCCTGGCGGGTTTTTCCGTCCCCGCTTCCTTGCCCGCGGTGACGGGCAGGGCTTCCACCTCGGCGCGGGTGTACCGCACGGTACCCGCCGAATGGCTTTCGGCCGCGCCGCGGTCGTAGAACAGCTTCCCGCCGGACACGTACACCTCGTTGCGGGTCTTGTGGTTCCTGAAGAATTCCTTCAGGGCTGATTTCAGTTCTTCCGTCATAGTCTTGTCTTTTTAAATGGTTTGCGTAATCGAATAACCGCTATAATCGCTGAATCGCTGAATCGAATAATCGTTTCCGCGGTCATGCGATTCCGCGATTCTTCGTTTCTGCGCTTCATCGTTTCTTCACTGCCTGCCAGATGCCTATGCCCGCAGTGGCGAGGAACAGGATGGTACACATCACGCCGATGGCGATGAAGGTGCGTTGCCACCACGAGAGGTCGCGGGGCACGAGCACGGTGTGCGTCTCGCCGCGGAGCCGCTCTATCTCGCGGTCGCGCAGCTGTAGTTCCATGCGCAGGCTGTCGGCCTGGCAGTCCACCGTGAGGGTGGCCGAGCCGTCGGGGTGCGTCTCCACGCCGAGGCCGGCGGAGACGCGGTGGCCGTTCCCGGCCTCCAGCAGCCGCACCAGCACGTGGTTGGCGCTGTCGCACAGGAGGAGGGCGCGCACGGTGGCCGAGTCGGGCCGCACGACGATGGTGGTGTCACGCAGGGTTTCCGTCACCCGTTCGGTCTCCTGCACCGACGGGGGCAGCTCCTGGGTCGCCCGGCACGATGCCAGCAGCAGGGCAAGCAGGAGGTAAAGTGTCGTTTTCGTTCGTTCCATTCGTTTCGTTTTCAAAATTGATTTCGGGTTCTGTCTCGAATTCGTATTTCCGCGGGGGCTTGCGCCTGCGGCAATGGTTCACGTAGCAGCGGGCGAAGCCGAGGGAGGTCAGCTCGATGTCCTTGCGGGCCAGCTGGCGGTCGCGGTCGAGCACCTGCCCGAGCAGCTCCTTGCGCTCGTCGTACAGCTTGTCGAGCTTCGCGCCCAGTTCCTTGCGTTCGGCCTCGCTCGTCTCGTAGAGCCGCTTCCACTCCTCGCTCTGCCGGGACTCGACCTCGACCTCCTTCATTTTCCGCGTCTGGCGCAGGTACAGCAGGCTGCCGCCGCCCAGCGCGCCGAGCAGCGAGCATACCGCCGTGATGAGGGTTGTCAGCGTGTCCATGCAAACAGTTGCCGGTTTTGCTCAATCGCTCAATCGCTCAATCGCTTAATCGCTCAATCGCTTAATCGCTCAATCGCTTAATCGCTTAATCGCTCAATCGCTTAATCGCTTAATCGCTCAATCGCTCAATCGCTTAATCGCTTAATCGATTCCACGATTCGGCGGTTCGGCGGTTCGGCGGTTCGGCGATTTTGCTTTTCATCCGTATTCCTTTTTTGCGTCGAACGAGGGGCATGCCTTCGAGGGGTCGAGGTCGCGGTGCCCCACCACGCGGGCGGCTGGGTAGCGCGACCGGAGCCGGGCCACCAACGCGCGGAGCGAGGCTTTCTGCGCCTCCGTCCTGGTGTCGGCGGGGGTGTGCCCGTCGGCGGACACGCCCCCCGCGTAGCACACGCCGATGCTCCGCTCGTTGTGCCCGGCCACATGTGCCCCGGGCTGGCTTTCGTCGCGTCCGGGCTCCACGGTGCCGTCGAGGCGCACCACCCAGTGGTAGCCTATGTCGCGCCACCCTTGGGCGCGGTGCCAGCGGCGGATGTCCTCGGCCCCCACGTCGCGCCCGGCGGGCGTGGCCGAGCAGTGGATGACTATCGTGTCGACGGGCCTCATGCGCCTTCCAGGTCATCTTCACCCGCGCCGTCCAAAGCAGCTGCCGGTACGCCCTGTACGATGGGCACGATGCCCGCCCAGTCGCCGCGCCGGGCGCGTCCGCCGCCCTTCACCAACGCGGAGAAGATGTCGCCGTAATACATCGGGTTGTCCGCGTCCTGGAAAGGCTTGATGTCGCCTTTGGCCACGGCCACGCAATCTTTTTGCCAGCACAAGGCCACCAGGTTGTCGGTGGCGGCCATCGCCTCGCCCGGCACCTTGAACGCGCCCGACGAGTTGCACGAGAGCACCACGCCGCGTTCCATGATGGCGAATCCGGCGAAGCGGCCGACGATGCCGTTTTCCAGGTCGGCCGTCTGCTGGAAGGCCGCCATTTGGTTGGCGTTCATCGAGTCGATGAGCTGCTGGTACATGTAGCTCTCAAGCAAGGCCACGCGCCCTTCCTTGGGCACCAGCTGCTTGTTCATGAGTGCCTGGGCGCGTTGCAGGTCTTTGTAAGACAAGGCGAGCCGCTTGCCGGTCTGCCCTTCTTCCGTCACGTCCACTTCCGCGCCGGAGGTCGTTATGCGGTTGCCCGCGGGGACTTCGTCATACGTCCCCGAAGCGTTCATGCCGTGCACCCAGTTGTACAGCATGTTGTCGCCCACCAGTTCGATGAGCGTTTCCACGTGGTCGTTCAACACGCTGTCGGTTTTGTCGTAACTGATTTCGTTTTCCTCGTGCCACGTGATGTGGGTCGGTTCGGTCGTGTACACGTCCAGCGTGTAGCTGACGAAGGTGTCGGCGCGTTGCACCGCCGTGGCGGGGAAGGTCTTGCGATTCTTCACCACCTTGGGTGGTTCGCCCGACTGCGGGATGTGCACCACCGCGCCGCCGAGCACATAGCTGCTCTCGTTCACCGCATGCGCCATGAAAGGGTTCGTGCGGTGCAGTTTCTTGACGATGTAGGTCTCAAAGACCTCCACCGGGATGGGGGATATTGCGTTTGAAAGTGCCATTCTACTTGTTGTTTTTCAATTGTTCATACAAATCGGGGTAATTCCTCTTCACGTCCTCCAGCTCCCCGTTCAGGTAGAGGTCGCGCCAGGTCTTTCCCTGGTACTTGGCCGGTATGTCGGTCAGCTCCTTGGTGACGACCGCCTGCGCGGGCAGCGTGTCCACCAGGGCCTGCAGCCCTTCGGGGTTGTCCTTGTAATCGGCCTTCAGCTTTTCGGCCAGCTGCACGGTGAGCTTGCGGTCGGCCAGCCCTTTTTCCACGATGGCCTGCACCTTGCCCGCCGTGGTGGCGGCACGCAGGTCGGCCAGTTCCTTCTCCAGTGCGGGCACCCTGGCTGCCGTGCTGGCAAGGTCCCGGATGTACCGCAACGCCTGTTCGACGGAGGCATCCGCCGCCAGGCCGGGCAGCCCGAGGGCCGCCACGTCAATTGTCGCTTTGTCCATGTCTTGTTTATTGATTTTGGTGTTGTCGCTCAGGTCGTGCAGCAGGTTGTCTGCTTCATCATACAGGCGGGCGATGGCGTTGTAGTTGCCCGGTATGTCCACGATGGAGCATTCGCGGGGGAACCATTCCGTCACGGTGGGTCCCGTCTGGCCCTCCAGGCGGGAGGCGTCATCCTGGTCTATCGCCAGGGCGACGATGTGCCCCACGCTGGCCGCGGAGTAGAAGCCGTCCTCTATCTGCTGGGCGAGGTCGGGGAACGCGCTCTCGTTCACCACCGGCTTAGCGTAAAGGCACCCGCCTTCCGTGCGGAAGTCCTCCCAGCGCACGGCCACGCCCGCCTCGCGGCGGTGCATGAGGTAGCCGATGGGCGGAGTGAAGCGTTCCAGGCGCAGCCCGGAGGTGAGCAGCCGGTAGCCGTACACGTTCACCGAGTCGTCCGTCAGGCAGAATTCCTTGTCGATTTTCTTGTAAGCCATTTGAAAATTGTTTGAGAAGCGTGTCTCTCCACGCCGCCACGGGACTTTCCCCGTCGTCCACCAGTTCCTCTTTTTTCATCCCGACCGCTCCGCCTGCCTGCTTGCGCCCTGCCCCGCCGGCGTCTTCCCGCCACGCCAGGAACTTCACTGGTAAGCTCCAACCCCACGGAAGGCAAGAAGCGGGCAGCCATCGCTGCGGCCTTGCAAAATGGTTGTTGCGGGAGCGGGAGTCGGACCCGCCGCCTCCGGGGCATGAACCCGGCGCGCTGCCGCTGCGCCATCCCGCGTGTTTGACGGTGCAAAAGTCGGCACAAGGCATTGACCTGCAAAAAAGTAGTGCAACTCCTGCATACATTTTTTCACCGCCCGCGCGAAAGGCGGAATTTTGCACACGGGAAAAACGTAACCTCATGGCACACTTGGCGACCGACCTATTGGAACTTTACAAGACTTACTTCCAGCAGCCCTATTGCGTCAACATCGAGCGGCTGCCGGAGGACTCCGTGTTCACCTCCAGGTTCAAGGGCGACTGGCAGGGCGTGGAGGTGTTCCTGCCCGTCACGCTGCGGGCGGGGGGCAGCCAGTTGTACATTCCCTGCTGCACCATCCGCGCCGCCTCGAAGAAGTCCGTCGTGCGCACCGTGCTGCCGGAAAGGCTCGGCACGGTGAAGGAGCAGTTCCAGACGGGCGACTGGGAGTTCACCGTCAAGGGCGTGCTCATCGCCGCCAACGGCGTATTCCCCGACGAGGAGATACTGGCCTTGCGGCGCATCTACGAGGCCACGGAACAGGCGGAGCTGGAAAACGCCCTGAGCGACCTGTTCCTTGACACCACGCGCCTGGTGTGCGTCACCTCGTTGGAGTTCCCGGAGGTGGGGGGCAGGAACAACCGGCACCGTCCCTTCACCCTGGTGTGCGAGAGCGACTACGTGACCACGCTGAGGATATACGAATAAAACGGTTAACGGCCAGTGATTGACGATTAGTGCTGCGCCGCACGGGTTAACCACTAACCGTTAATCACTAACCACTAATCATTAAACACTGACGGACATGTTCATCATGACGGCTGACATACGGATAGGCGGCTTCGCGGCCATACGGCCCGCGGAGGTGGAATGGCGGTGCTCCGTGGCCGACTTCACGGACACCTGCACCGTGCGCCTGCCGCTGTCGCCCTACGTGCGCACCACCCGCCCGGCCACCGGCGTGAAGGAACTCATGACGCGCGACACCGTGCCGCGCTCGTCGGTGGACCGGTGCGAGTTCCGCAAGGGCGACCCCGTGTCCGTGCGCCTCGGCTACGGCGGCGACAACCGGGAAGTGTTCCGGGGATTCGTGCGCCGCGTCAACCTGGGCGGGCTGCTGGAGGTGGAGTGCGAGGGCTACTCGTACCCGTTGAGGGACAAGTACGTCACGCGGTCGTACCGGCGCACCACCGCCCGCCAAATGCTGCGCGACCTCGTGGCGGGCACCGGCATACGCCTTTCCGACCGCATTGACGACATCCCGCTGGAGAACGTCACCCTGCAAAACGTCAACGGGCTGAAGGTGCTGGAGTGGTTCCAGAAGGAATGCTGCTGCCGGGTGTTCTTCGACTTCGACACGCTGTACGTGGGTGTCTCGCAGTACGCCCTGCAGAAGCCGGAGGTGCGCCTGCGCCCCGGATGGAACACGGTGGAAGACCGCGAGATGAAGCAGGACACCGGGGACGACGTGGTCATCAACATCGTGAGCAAGGACAGCGCGGGGCGGGTGTCCCGCCGCTCGCCCGCCGGGCGTGCCGCAGCCGCCGACGTGAAGGAGGTGAAGGTGCGCGCCGGGCTGCCGGAGGACTTCCTGCGCCGCGCCCTGGCCGAGATGCAGGCCGACGAGGACGCGCGGGGCTACGAAGGCTCGCTCACCCTGTTCCTCCAGCCGCACGTGGAGAAGGGCTGCGTGGCCGTGGTGGACGACCGCCGCTTCCCCGAACGCTCCGGGCGTTACTTCGTCCAGGAGGTCAGGGGCACGTTCAGCCCGAGCGGCGGGAGGCAGGAGATAAAACTGAAGTATTACGGGAAAATGGAGAGTTGAAAATGGGAAATGGAGAACGCAAGGCCGCATAAGCCCGCCCCGTTTTCAACTTTCAATTCTCAACTTTCAACCACATGGAGACTTACGCGGACATACGGAAGCTGCTGGCCGCCTCGTTCGGCTCGCCCCGGCAGACCCTGCTGGGCACCGTGCTGGAGGTGGACGCGGCCGGCCGCACCTGCACGGTGGACGATGACGGGGCGGTGTATTACAACGTGCGCCTGCAATGCGTCACCGGGGGCGACACCGGGCTGCTGCTCGTGCCCGCCGCGGGTGCCTCGGTGCTGGCCGTGCGGGTGGAGAATTCGGAGGAATGGATGGTCATCGGCTGCGACCGGCTGGAAAGCGCCCGCATCGACGTGGGCGGGAGCAGCATGGAGGTCACCTCCGGCGGCATCGCGTTCAACGGCGGCACGCTGGGGCTGGTGAAGATAGACGCGCTTGTCAGCTGGATGGGACAGGTGCACGCCGACCTGCAAAAGCTCACCACCCTGCTGTCCATATCGGCGGTGGCGGGCAACGGCGCGCCGCTCGGCATCGCGTTCACCCCGTCCACCCCGGAACCCGTCCGGGCAAACTTCGAGGACACGGCGGTCAAACATTGATTAAACGGCATTTGAACAACGGTTAACGGTCAGTGATTAACGATTAGTGCTGCACCGCACGGACTAACCGTTAATCACTAAACACTAAACTTCATGGACAAGAAACAACGCGAAAACCTGCAATACGTGGCGCAGCTCATGTTCATCGAGGGCGGGGCCACGCAGAAGGAGATAGCCGCCCGCCTGGGCGTGGCCGAGCAGACGGTGGGGCGGTGGGCACGTGCCGGGCAGTGGGACGCGCTGCGGGCCGGCCTGCTCACCTCGCGCAAGCGGAGGCTGGCCGAGCTGTACGCCGAGCTGGAGGAGTTCAACCGCATGATAGCCGCCAAGGAGGGCTACAAGGTGGCCACCAGCCGCGAGGCCGACGCGCGGCGCAAGCTCATCGCCGACATCCGCGAGCTGGAGGGCAAGTACTCCGTGGCCCAGGTATCGACCGTGGCGATGGACTTCTGCGACTTCGTGCGCACGGTGGACGAGCCCCTGGCCGCCCGCGTGGTGGAACTGTTCAATGAATTTATCGAAAAGCAGATGGAGGAACGCAAATGGCAAGGTTAGGACGCGCCACCGAGAAGGACTACCTGGAGCGGTGGCGGGCGTACCGCGAGAACTTCCACCGCGCCACCCCCGTGGACCTGCGTGAGACGCAGGCCGACCGGCTGAAGCGCGTGGCCGCCCTGGAGGCCGACCCCGAGGCGTGGTTCAAGTATTACTTCCCCAACTACTGCACGGCCGAGCCCGCCCCCTTCCACAAGAAGGCCACCCGGCGGCTGCTCTCGCACCCCGAATGGTTCGAGGTGCGGGCGTGGAGCCGCGAGCTGGCCAAGTCCGCCCGCTCCATGATGGAGGTGTGCTACCTCGCCCTCACAGGACGGATACACAACGTGCTGCTGGTGAGCAACACGCACGACAACGCCGCGAGCCTGCTCCTCCCCTTCAAGGCTTTCTTCGAGGCCAACAACCGCGTGGCGCACGACTACGGCCCGCAGCCCGTGGCCGGGCAGTGGACGGCGGACAAGTTCGCCATCAAGCGCGGTTGCGCCTTCCGCGCCATCGGATGGGGCGAGAGCCCGCGCGGCACCCGCAACGAGGAACGCCGCCCGGACACCATCCTCATCGACGACTTCGACACCGACGAGGAATGCCGCAACGAGGACACCATGCGCAACAAGATACGCTGGATAGAGCAGGCGTTGATACCCACCCGCTCCATCAGCAGCCCCACGCGCATACTGGTCAACGGCAACATCATCCACGACAACTGCGCCGTGAAGTACCTCGGCGAGCGGCTGGCCGACGTCTTCGAGGTGGTCAACATACGCGACGCCTCCGGGCGCAGTTCCTGGCCGGAGAAGAACAGCGAGGAGGCCATCGACCGGGTGATCGGCAGCATAAGCTACGAAAGCGCGCAGAAGGAGTACTTCAACAACCCGATGGACGGGGGCGACACCTTCCGCAACCTGAAGGCGGGGCGCGTGCCCCGGCTCCAGTCGTGCCGGGTGCTCATCTACGCCGACCCGGCCACCTCCAACAAGGACCGCACGCAGGCCTCGTGCAAGGCCGTGGGGCTGCTGGCCGAAAAGGACGGCACGTTCTACGTGGTCAAGGCGGCCTGCGACACCATGTCCAACGCCCGGTTCATCGACTGCCTCTACGAGTTCTACCGCCACGCGCGGCAACGCATGCCGGGGGCGGAGCTCCGGGTGTGGGTGGAAAACAACACGCTGCAGGACCCCTTCTACGAGCAGGTGCTGCTGCCGCTCATCCACGAGAAGCGCGGCCAATGGGGCTTCGACCTGCCCATCACGCCCGACACGCGCAAGAAGCCGGAGAAGTGGGAGCGCATCGAGGCCACGCTGGAGCCGCTCGACCGGCTGGGCCGCCTGGTGTTCAACGAGGCCGAGCTGGAAGACCCGCACATGATGCGGCTGCGGGCGCAGTTCCGCAACGCCAGCCGCAAGGCACGGCGGCTCGACGGCCCCGACATGGTGGAAGGCGGCGTGTTCATCCTGAAGAACACCATCGAGCTGGACGCCTGCGACCTCATGGCCGTGCCGCGCCGGAACACCAAGAAATGGTAAAAGAGCTACGAGTTACAAGTCGTATGCTCCGAGGCTTTCGCCGCATCCCGCATGGCACTCGTAGCTCGTAGCTTGTAGCTAACTTTCAACTTTCAATTAAACAACTATGTTGGTAAGCATTGACGAACTTGGGAAAACATCCCTCTACCCGGAGGTCATCCGCGCCATCACGCGGGGCGACCGTTCGGCAGCCGAGCTGCAAGTGCTGGCCGCCGAGGACTTGTGCAAATCCTACCTGACGAAGTACGACCTCGAGGCGGCCTTCGGCACGGAGGACGCGCCGCCCGCCGTCGTGTCGCCCCTGCTGAAGAAGCTGGTGAAGACCATCGCCTCCTACTACCTGGTGCGCATGGCCAACCCGAACGTGGACATCGGACTGTACCGGCAGGACTACGAGCACGCCCTGGGGCTGCTTGAGGACATACGCGACGGGCGCAACAGCCTCGCCCTGCCTTACGCCCCCGACGACCCCTCCACCCCGGAGGACGAAAGCGCGGGCAGCATGGCCTGGCGTTCGGAAACCAAACGCACGAATTACTTCTGAGCGCAAGGCCGCAAACCCGCCCGCATGGCCCCGCAAACTCACGCGCCCGGTTCGCCCGGTTCACCAGCGTGATTTTCAAGGTTTACGAATATGTTGTTTTTCAATTAAATACACATGGCAAAGAAAAAGAACGACACGGGGAAGAAGCCCCGCAAATACCCCCAGGGGACCATCGTCATCAACCAGATGACGCACGTCGCCCCCGACCGCGGCCGCAAGGACACGGGCACGCTGCGGCAGTCCGTCGAGGCCGCCGAGCGGGTGCACCTGCCCAACCGCTCGCGCCTGTACGACCTCTACCACGACGTGCTCACCATCGACGGCCACCTCTCCGGCATCACCGGGAAGCGCACCGCCGCCGTCACCAACAAGGAGCTGCGCTTCGTGGACGCGGGCGGCGCGAAGGTCGATGCGCTGGACCCGCTCATCCGCGGCGCGAAGTTCGAGCGGCTGGTCGAATTGATTATGGAGAGCCGATACTGGGGCGTGTCGGGCGTGGAGTTCCTCGTGGGGCGGGAGTTCGACTTCCTGGAAATACCCGCAAGCACATCCGCCCGGAGGCGCGGCAAATCACCCGCTCGCAGTACGACATGGAGGGCACGCCGCTCGACGACCTGCCCTGGTGCCGCCTCTTCGGCAGGCCGGACGACCTGGGCCTCTTCCTGCGCTGCTCCATGTACGCCCTCTACAAGCGGAGCGGCTTCGGCGACTTCGCCCAATACGTCGAGATATTCGGCCAGCCCGTGCGCGTCATCCGCTACGACGCCTACGACAAGAAGACGCAGGAGGAGCTGCGCCGCATGGCCGACAGCGCAGGCGCCTCGCTGGTGATGATGCTGCCCAAGCAGGCCGAGTTCGAGATGCTCGACGGCAAGTCGTCCAACGGCACGGGCGAGCTGCAGGAGCGGCTCATCAGCTGCTGCAACCAGGAAATGAGCATCGCCATCCTCGGCAACTCGGAGACCACCGTCTCCTCCGCCTCCAGCGGCTACGCGCAGGCCGAGGTGCACGCCGACCAGCAGTTCGAGGTGACGAAGGGCGACCTGCGATTCGTGCAGAACGCCCTCAACGAGCCGGGCCTGCTCGCCATCCTGGCCTCCTACGGCTACCCGGTGGATGGCGGGCGGTTCGAGTTCGTGCCCGAGGCCGACCTGGGCAAGCTGAACAAGCGGCTCGCCATCGACCTGAAGGTGGCCGAGCGCGTGCCCGTTGCCGACGACTACTGGTACGAGACCTACGGCATCCCCAAGCCCCGGAACTACGAGGAGCTGAAGCGGCAGAGGGAGGAGGAACGGCAGGCCATGCAGGGAGGGCAGCCCTCCACCCCGCCCAGGCGGAAACTGCTCGATGGTTTTTTCGGGAAAGCCCCGGCGGGCGGGGCGAGGAAATAGACCGCGCCTATTTCGCGGACGGGCGGCCCGGCCTCGCCTCGTCCGGCATCGGGTTCACGCCCGAAGTGGTGGCGGCAGCCTTGGAGAACATTTACCGCACCCGCTTCGACCTGCGCCGCGAGCTGGAGCCGAACCTGCTGGAGGCCACCCGGGGCATCTTCGCCGGGGCGGTGGACGAGGGCGCCGGGGACTCGCCGGACATGGACGGGGAGTTCCGCCGCGCCCTCGTGCACTCGGCGGACGTGTTCGCCGCCTTCCGCGTGCACCGCACCCAGCAGGACATCGCCGCCCGGATGCTCGATGAGGAGGGGCGGCTGAAAAGTTTCTCGCGTTTCGCGCGGGACGTCCAGCCCTACCTCGCGCACCAGAACCGCGCCTGGCTGCGCACCGAGTACGACACCGCCGTGCAACGCGCCCACCAGGCGGCGCGGTGGAAGCAGTTCGAGGCCGAGCGCGACGTGCTGCCCAACCTGCGGTGGGAGCCATCCACCAGCCCCACGCCCGGAGCCGACCACCGCGTGTTCTGGAACACGGTGCGCCCCATCGACGACCCCTTCTGGTCCGCGCACCGCCCCGGCGACCGCTGGAACTGCAAGTGCTCCCTCGAAGCCACGGACGACGGGCCCACCGCCCCGCCCGCCGACGCCGGGGAGGCCGACCGCCCCGCGCCCGGACTGGACAACAACCCCGGACGCGACGGCACGCTCATCAACGACCGCCACCCCTACTTCCCCCGCAGCTGCGCCGCCTGCCCCCTGGCCAAGAACCGGCTCGCTGCGCTGTGGGCAGGGCTGAAGGTCGGGGCAAGGAAGGACTGCATGGAGTGCCCGTGGGTGGACCGCGCCATCAACCGGGCGGAACTGATGCAGCTGAACGTGCAGGCCGACAAACCGGCTTTCCGGAAAGCGCAAGGGGAAACCCGCGACAAACTTGGTGAAACGGGCAAGGTGGTCATCGATGACAAACGTTATTACTCAGGGCACCTGTACTTCGGTGAGAAGGAGATGCGCAGCATCGTGGCACACTGCTTCAATGCCTTGGAACTGGAAGCCGCCAGGCAACTGCCCGCCATGCTGCCCAAGCTGAAAAACGGGCGGTACGAACCGATAAACATGGGAGGAAAAACTACCGCAAGAAGATAAGGCAGGGTGTGCGCAACTTCGTGGTGTACGAACTGAAGATAGGCGGGGATGCGTTCGTACTCAAATGCGAGGCCATCAACCACGCAGGGATTATGAAAGAGCACCCCTACTCTTGATGATGAAAAGGGAATGAAGCAGCCGCCGGTGCGGTAGACTCTTCCGCTATGGACAGACGCTGCATCACTCCCTTTATGACCACAAATATAAGACATTTATTCCAATGCACAATCGTTTTCAATTTTCAACTCTCAACTTTCAACTAAAATGACACCGCAAGACTTCGAACAACTCATCCGGCGGCACGGGCGGCAACTCGTGCGGCTCATGCAGCGCGAGCTGCCGGTGAAGGCCGGGGCGATGGCCCGCGCCCATTTCCGGCAGAACTTCCAGAAGGGCGGCTTCGTGGACGACACCCTGAAGCCCTGGAAACCCTCCAAGCGCATCGGCACGGCCAAGGGCGCGGAGGGGCGGTACAAGACCCTCATGTCCTCGCGCAACCACCTGTACAACTCCATCAACTACAAGACGGCACCCTACCGCGCCACCGTGTACACCAACGTGCACTATGCCGACGTGCACAACGAGGGGCTGCGGGCTGGCCGGGGCAAGGGCTTCCAGATGCCCAAGCGCACCTTCATCGGGCCGAGCAAGGCACTCGACCGCAAGGTGCTCGCCCTGGTGGAAAAAGAAGCGTTGAAAACCCTCAAAAATAATTGAAAATGGAAGGAATGGACTTTTATTCGAGGCTTTTCCTCGACCTCAGCGACCGGCTGGCCGCCGAAGTGCCCGGCCTGGCATGGATAGACCACGACTGGGGGCAGGACCAGACGGAGCTGCGCCCCGCGCTCGCCTATCCCGCCGCGCTCATCGACTTCACCGCCACGCAGTACGGCGAGCTGGGCGGCCTCTCGCAGTGGGCGGAAGCCACGCTCACCGTGCGGCTGTTCATGGACAACTACTCGCAAAGCCACGTGGGTGCCCCTGATGAAAGCCGCCGGCAGGCACTGGCCTGCTACGCGCTGGAGCGGCAGGTGGTCGAGGCCCTGCACGGGTGGTCGCCGCCCGGCGGCTACTGCCAGGAGCTCACCCGCACCGCCGACGGCGCGGAAAACCGCAACGACATCGGCCTGCGCGTCCGCACCCTCACCTTCACCACCGCCTTCGAGGACGTGGCCGGGTAAAGAAGAAAAAACGGCACCGCCCCGGAAACAACCAAGGTTTCCGGGGCGGTGCCGTTTAAAGGGCGTTTAAATTGCTTTTGGGCGGTCACCGGAACCGCCACGTGAAGCCTATGCGCCACACGTTGCTGCCCCCCTCCATCAGCAGGTATGCCTCGTGTTCCACCCCGTCCAGCACGAAGCCGAGCCGGTGGGTCATGGTCACCTCCGCCACCTTGCGCACCAGCCGGTCGCGGTCCGCGCCCGGCTCGAACCACGTGCACCACACCTCCAGCACGGCACCGGGCGTGCCCGTGATGCTGGAGAGCAGGTACACGTCGCGTCCGGCGGTGCCGCGCAGCAGGTCCTGCCCGATGTACTTCTTCAAGTAGGAAAACATGAGGTCCGAAGTGAACGTGAGGTCGCCCCGCTCGGTGATGAAGCTGCCGGGCCTCACCGGGAAATACTCCCGCTGCAGCTCGGCGAGCCGCTCCTGCGACCCGTTCACGAGCAGCCCGGAGGGCATGGGGATGCTGTCCGCCATGGTTTCACTTTGCGCCGCCAGCCCGGCGGGCAACGCCAGCGCGGCCAATGCGATAAAAAGGTACTTTTTCATTGT
>VOFD01002145.1_pt1 | contig 21690 bp, 32 predicted proteins | sample 5384101 | NCBI WGS metagenome assembly VOFD01 (sample SAMN12384723, study PRJNA508395) | human gut metagenome | isolation source: healthy gut C | host: Homo sapiens
ACACAGTGGATGAAAGAGTTAAGATAGTATTTGGATTGCTGGGAGGACTTGCAATGTTCCTATATGGAATGAATAGCATGAGCGATGCACTCCAGAAGGCAGCAGGAGAGAAGATGAAGAGGATATTGGGATTCCTTACCAAGAATCCTTTGATGGGAGCTTTGGCGGGAGCACTTGTAACCGCAGTTCTCCAGAGTAGTTCGGCGACTACGGTCATGGTTATCGGATTTGTAAGTGCAGGACTCATGAGCCTGCCACAGGCTATATCAGTAATATTTGGAGCAAATATAGGAACGACCATGACGGCCCAGCTGATGGCATTCAAGATCAGTAATTACATATATCCGATCATATTTATAGGTTTCATTATGAACTTTGTGTTCAAGAAGGAAAAGATCAGAAATGTTGGTATGGTCATATTCTCATTTGGACTTCTATTTGAAGGTATCGAGGTCATGGGCGGTGTTATGAAACCACTTGCCAGCAGTGCGATATTTGTGGACCTGATGGGAAAGGTGTCAGAGATACCGGTTCTCGGAGTTGTATTTGGTGCAGTTATGACCCTGGTTGTACAGAGCAGTTCGGCGACCATTGCGGTACTTCAGAACTTTGCGTCACAGTCTGGACCTGACGGAATACACAGTGTCATAGGTCTGGCAGGGGCGATACCTATCCTTTTTGGAGATAACATTGGAACAACGATCACAGCGCTTCTGGCATCCATAGGACAGTCCAAGAATGCCAAGAGAACAGCAATCGCGCACAGTACATTCAATATCACAGGAACCATACTTTTCATGTTCCTTATAAGACCGCTGGCTGCATTTGTGCAGTGGATATCACCAAAGGGGATGAACTTGACATCATATCAAGGCAGATAGCAAATGCGCATACCACGTTCAATGTCGCATGTACACTTATCTGGCTGCCTCTGATACCTGTTATGGTAAAGATAGTTAAGTTCATCATCAGGGGTGAGGACAAGAAAATTCAGAGGGCTTTGTAGCCAAATACCTCGATGATAAAGCTATGTCACAGCCAGCGGCAGCTATCTACATGGCTGCAAAGGAGATATCAAGACTGTCGGCTCATGCGGGCAAGATGATAGAGGCTATGAAAAATGCTATAGAGAAGAGAAATATTACAGATATCCGAGACAAATATGTGGATGAACATGATAAGGTCAAGGAACTTCAGAATATAATAGTTGATTTCATCACAAAGCTGATATCAAGCGGTAACCTTACTGAGAAACAGGCAGAGCAGGCGGCAGGACTCATGGTAGTCAGCAACAATATAGAGCGTATAGCAGACAGGTGCGATGAGGTGGATGGTCTGTATAAAAGATCCTGGACAATGGACAACTGCTGTCGGATGCTGCGATAGCTGACCTGACAGCATGTATGGATATGACAGAGAAACTTTTCAGTGAGTCAATGAATGCGATAATTACGGGAGACAGCGAAACTCCTGACAAGGTTGCTGCAGACAAGAAGAAGATAAGAAAGCTCCAGAGACAGGCAGGTAAGGCTCATCTCGCAAGTCAAAGAAAAAACACCTGCGTGAGAAGCCTGACAGCGGATTATTCAGCACTGCTTTACAGCATGGACCGTATGGCGGACAACTGTATATCCATTGCGGAAGAGGCAATCGACGATTTCACATTTGACAAACTTGATATAGAGAATATGGATAGTGACAGTGGAGTCATGGTGAAGGCAGGTGCTCAGGCATGACAAAATACAAATGTGAATGAACGTATATTGACAGGCATATAGACAGGAGCTGCAAAAGGGCTGGATACTGGAAAATGATTACCACAATAAGGAACAGCAACTTGCATGGGTGCATATAATGAGTCTGTCCTATGATGAGAGGGATAGTCATATGGCTATCCGTCTTGTTGTGTATGTATAGAATAAAAACAGATAGAAAGAGGACAGGCAATTGGTAAACTGGCTGATCAGACTGATAAGAAAAATAAAGAACAGAAAAGGAGAATATGAAGAAATGGCACAGGATACAAATATAAGTACAATAAAGGGCGTATACGTCAACAGAGAGATTTCATGGCTCAAGTTTAATGAGCGTGTGCTGGAGGAGGCACAGAATGAGAATTCACCGCTTTATGAGAAATTGTCATTTCTGGCAATATATCAGTCAAATCTTGATGAATTCTTCATGGTGAGAGTTGGTTCTCTGGAGGATCAGAAACTTTTGACCGGAGATCAGAGGGAGAACAAGACAAAGCTCAGCCCACAGGAACAGATTGATGCGATCCTTGAGAATGTCACAAAGCTCAATGCCATCAAGGATAATATATATGAGAACCTCATGAAAGATGTTGAGACGGAGGGCTTTAGACTGGTACGATATGCAGACCTGTCAAAGGCTGACGCAAAGTATCTTGACAGTTATTTTGCGCAGGAGATACTTCCACTGCTCTCAGTGATGATCGTTGGAAGAAAACAGCCATTCCCATTCCTCAAGAACAGAGATATATGCCCTTGCCATACTTGAGAGAAAGGGCAAGAAGAAACTCGGTATCATACCTTGCGAGAGCGGAATGCTTCCAAGACTTGTCGCACTTCCGGGTGTGCTGGGAACCTATATACTTTTTGGAGGAACTTATCCTTCACTATGCTCCAGGGCTTTTCAAGGGCTACAAGGTTCAGGAGAAGACCCTCATGAGGATTACCAGAAACGCAGACATCGATGTGAGCAAGGTGTATGATGAAGACCTCAACTACAGAGATCAGATGGAACAGGTGGTTAAGCTCAGAAAGAAACTTGCTCCGGTCAGAATAGAATTTACAAGAGATATATCTCAGAAGATGGTTGGGGAGGTGTGTGATTACTGCGAGCTTGACGAGAAACATGTATTTTATTCAAAATCTCCGCTGGATCTGTCGTTTGTATTCCAGATACAGGATAAGCTTAGGGACAGACAGGAGCTGTTCTTTGAGAAGAGAGTGTCACAGCAGTCACCGGATCTTGATGTGATGAAGCCGCTTATACCTCAGATACTTGAGAAGGATGTGCTTCTCTCATATCCGTATGAGAGCATCAGACCGTTCCTGAATCTCCTTCAGGAGGCAGCAAGAGATCCAAAGGTAAATGCAATCAGGATGACTTTATATCGTCTTTGAAGAACTCCAAGGTTGTGGAAGCACTTGTGGAGGCTGTAGAGAATGGTAAGCAGGTTGAGGTACTTGTGGAACTCAAGGCAAGATTTGATGAGGAAAATAATATAGAGTGGAGCCGTACCCTTGAGGACGCGGGCTGCCATGTTGTGTATGGCGTTGACGGACTCAAGGTTCATTCAAAGCTCTGTCTCATAACCAGAAAAAGACGGAGGCAGGATCCAGTACATAACACAGATAGGAACGGGTAACTACAATGAGAAGACATCGAGACTCTACACAGATCTGTCACTTATGACTGCAAATGAGGCTATTGGTAAGGATGCTATGAAAGTGTTTCAGTCAATCCTCATTGGCAATACAGTCAGCCATGCTGATCACTTGCTTGTGGCTCCTGAATGCCTGCAGGCTCCGGTTCTCAAGATGATAGATGATGAGATTGCCATAGCAAAGGACGGTCAGCCTGCTTATATCGGAGTTAAGATCAATTCTCTCACTGACAAAAAGATCATCGACAAGCTGGTTGAGGCATCAAAGGCGGGAGTGAAGGTTGAACTTATAGTCAGAGGAATATGCTGTCTGCTGGCAGGGATCCCCGGCGAGACGGAGAACATACATATAAGAAGTATTGTCGGACGCTTCCTTGAGCACTCAAGAATATATATGTTCGGAACCCCTGACAGAGACAAGATATATATAGCTTCAGCAGATTTTATGACACGTAACACTCTCCGCCGTGTGGAGGTCGCTACACCTATATACGATGATAAGATCAAGCAGCGTATCAGAGACATGTTTGGGCTTATGATGAAGGACAACATGCAGGCACGCATACAGCAGCCTGATGGCACCTACTTGAAACAGAACCGTGATGTGGAAGAGATAAACTCACAGGAACAGCAGTATGCAGATGCCTATGAGAGGGCACGTCAGTAGGCGCATTGCATAGTGAGACTGCGAAAAAGTAGCAAAGGCATTTGCTTTATGCGGTCAGATATGTTAGAATCTGTAAAAATCAAAGATAAAAATAACGTGCAGATTACGGACCGAAAAGGATAACGACTGTGCATGCTTTGGCATGCCGGCTGTTATCCTTTTTGTGTTTTATAGTGATTGCGGATAAGGAGAAGTGCATGTATCTGATGATAGACAATTTTGATTCATTTGTGTATAACCTGAAGGCGTATTTCGAGGAAATGGGAAGATGTGTGACCGTAAAAGGTGCGATCGGATATCTCTGCATGATGTGGAAGATCTGGAGCCGGAGGGCATAATACTTTCACCGGGACCTGGGCGGCCATGGGAGGCAAAAATGTGTGGATGTTGTGAACATGTATAAGGGAAAGATTCCGATACTTGAGTCTGCCTTGGACATCAGATACTTGGGTATTGTGCGGGCGCCATTGTTGAAAAAAGGAAAGATGCCAATGCATGGAAAGGTGACAGAGATACATACCTGTGGAACAGGTCTGTTCGCGCGGCTGCCGGAAAGCTTTAATGTCACAAGGTACCACTCATTGGTAATAAATGGCAGTAGTCTGCCGGATGATTACCAGGTGGATGCTGTATCCGAGGATGGTGCAGTTATGCGAATATCACACAGAAGGCTGCCGTTGTACGGGGTGCAGTTTCACCCGGAAGCGGTACTTACGAGTATGGTCATGATATATTGTATAATTTTTGTATAGCGGCGGAGAAATTTAATTGCAGATAAGGAGTCATATATGAGCAGTATGAGGCGAGTGCTAAAAAAACTTGACAGATATGTGAGTGCAGCTGATGTTTTTGGAATATATGAGAATGAGACAGGAATAGCATTTCTTGACTCATCCCTTGTGAATAATCTGGGACACTATTCGATCATCGGGAGATGCCCGTATCTCAGGCTTGTTAAGAATGGGGATGCATTTGAGGTTAATGGAGATTCTGAAAAGGATATAACATTTGAAGACTATATGAGACAGTATCTTGTACAGCATATGGATAAGAGTTCGGAGGATTTGCCGATCGTATCAGGAGCGATAGGGTATGTATCCTACGATTATGGAATGGATAGGATGGGGCTTGATTCCATCAATGAAGATCTTGTGTCTGTTCCAGAGGCAGTCATGACATTCTATGACTGTTTTGTTGTTGAAGATTGCTTAAAAAAGAGACATATCTTGTGGCAAATGGGATGACAGGTGATGCACAGTCAAATATTGATGTAATGGAGAATGATATAGAGAAGTATTGCAGCAGGGATGATCGCGAAAGTGGGGAATATAATTGACAGGACAAGTGAAGATGTACAAAAAAAGAGGAAGAAGTATAACTTGAATGTGTACGAAGAATGCAGCAGAGAAGAGTATGAGGACTCTATAAGAAGGCTGAAGGATTATATAACAGAGGGGGATGTATATGTTGCAAATATGACAAGGCATATAGTTGTCGACAGCGAAAAAAAAGCCTCTGGACGTGTTCCGCGATCTGCGAGTTAGCAATCCATCGCCATTTGGTGGATATCTTGATCTGGGAGATTATCAGATAGTGAGCGCATCTCCTGAACGGTTCATGCAGATAAAGGATCGTCGTGTGTACACCCGGCCGATAAAGGGAACGAGGAGACGAGGAGAGACTGACAGGGAGGATGAGGTGCTCAGGAGGGAGCTTGAGAAATCACAGAAGGAAAAGAGTGAACTTCTGATGATTGTAGATCTTGAGAGGAATGACCTGAATCGTGTGTGCAGACCGGGAAGCGTAAAAGTGACTGAACTGTTTTCGATAGAAGAATATGCGACTGTTTTTCATCAGGTGGCAAATGTTGAAGGTATGCTGCAGGATGGCGAAGATGTGATGTCTCTTCTTACTGCGGCATTTCCGGGTGGTTCTGTTACGGGGGCGCCGAAACGCAGGGCTATGGAGATTACAGATGAACTTGAATGCGGGAAGAGAAATATTTACACCGGCTCTATTGGTTATATTACATTGGATGGAAAATGTGATTTTAATATAGTGATAAGAACTGTATTGTACAGAAATGGCAGGTATTATCTAGGCGTTGGAGGCGGTATTACTGCCGATTCAGATCCTGGTGCAGAGTATGAAGAGACACGGGATAAGGCAAAAGCAATACTCAGTGCATTGCAGTAGCATTTGAAAATGATGAAAATGGGAGAAATGTAAAATGAATGTAAAAATGGATGATTGCTTTCAATTTGGTCTTGGAGCATTTGAAACTATAAGTGTGGTTGACGGCAGGCCGATATTTCTTGACAGGCATCTGAGACGCCTGGAAGATGCTGCAAGATTCCTGGATCTTGGCATGCCAGCAGAACGGGGCATAGACAGGATAGCTGTGCTGGAATATCTGAGAAAGTGGATGAGTGAGCATGATTACAGAGATCGATCAGGCCATATGAGGAGATGTGCGTTAAAGATCATGCTGACTCAGAAAAATGTGGTTTTTTTCAATGAGAGATAATCCATACACCACGGATATATACGAACGGGGGGTTTGCAATGGACATAAGTAATGTTAGAAGAAATGAGACGTCGCCGTTCGTATATCATAAAACCATGAATTTCGGAGACTGCATTCTTGAAAAAAGGCGGTCTAGGAAAGCTGGAATGGATGAACGGATCTTCCTGAATACAAAGGGACAGATATGCGAGGGTACGGTGAGCAATATATTTTTGTGAGAGATGGCAGGATATACACACCCGCGATAGACTCAGGTCTTCTGCCTGGAACAGTAAGGGGGTATATCTGTGAATCAGAGGCGGTCACGCAGACGGTGATATTCCCTGATGAACTGTCATCATATCAGGAATGCTTTGTGACCAATTCTTGATGGGGTCATGCCGGTGAAACTACTGGGAAATATCAGCTTTGAGGAGAGGAGTGTCACTGCTTAAAGGATGATGAGAAAATATCATGATTTTTCAGCTTCATGCCGGTAAAATGCCTTTTTGTATCATTGTGGTCCGGGCTCAGCCACTTCGCATATGGTAAGAGTGTCACCAGATATGTTAAACCTTATATCGTATCCGCCGTACAGCATCCCGTACCGTCTATTCGGTTCATCCTGATAGCCTGGTCTTGGATCCTGCGCAAGTATCTCTTTCAGGGCCTCGATCTGTGTACTTGAAAATATTGTTTCAAGTTTGACGGCGATATCGTCAGAGAAACACACAGACAGCTCCGGAATATCAAGGGAGTCTGTCCAGCCCCGGTCGCCTCCGGGTGGCTGTCTGTGTATGGCAGATAAGGTTTGATGTCGTACACAGGTGTACCATCCAGTATATCGGCTCCTGACACCACAAGCCCGTGTACACAGCCAGTTTCTTCATTATATATAATATCCAGAAGCCTCACCGATGACAGACCGATGTTGTTCGGCCTGAATGGTGATCTGGTGGCAAAAACCCCCATCCGCTGGTTACCGCCCAGCTTTGGGGGGTTTTACTGTTGCGGTAAAACCGTTCTTATGAGCTTTGGAGAAGTCCCACAGCAGCCATAAGTGGGAGAATTCGTCAAGCCCTCTGAAAGCCTCTGCCTGATTGTATGGTGGAAGCATCTCTATAAAAGCAGTGGCGCAGTCTGTCAGACCGCTTTGCCTTGGAATGCCGAACTTTTCTTTATAGTCACATCTCACATATCCTATTACTTCTAAACTGGTATTTGTCATGTATATTTATCCCACTTTCTGGTTGTAATTTATAAGTTATGGCAGATTATTTGCTGTACATTCAGCATGCATTGATTAACGCCGACTTTACATTCAATTTACATTGCGCTGGTTATGTATTTTACTTGTGCCATTTATCATAGTGCAAAGAAAAGAACGAAAGGCGCGCGAGTTCTTTTCCGGGAAATAAGCAAAGAATGATATGTCCCAATAATACAATATTTGCAAAGACCGGTTCAAGAGATAACCGGCACATGTAATAAGTTTTCGTAGAAAACTTGTTATGCAACATCAGCCATACCATAAAGCGATTTTTGCATGGCTGATGTTCCAAGAAAGAATATGGACAAAGTAAGGAGAAAAAGAAAATGGTTAAATTAAAGAAAGTATTGGCAGTAACACTTGGAGCAGCACTTATGATAGGAAGTCTTGCAGGCTGTGGAAATAATTCATCAAAGAGCGCAGATGGCGGATTCGATGCAACACAGGATATATCAGTAGTATCAAGAGAGGAAGGCTCAGGAACAAGAGGAGCATTCGTGGAGCTCACAGGAGTTGAGGAGAAGGATGCAGATGGCAATAAGGTCGACAACACAACAACAAATGCCATCACATGCAACAGCACAGAGGTCGTACTCACAACAGTAGCAGGAGATGATTATGCAATCGGTTACATATCTCTCGGAGCACTCAACGATACAGTAAAGGCACTCAAGATCGGCGGAGTTGAGGCGAGCGAGGAGAACATCAACAATGGTTCATACACACTTTCAAGACCTTTCAACATCGTTACAAAGGATGGCATCAGCGATGTTGCACAGGATTTCATCAACTACATCATGAGCGAGGATGGACAGAAGATCATCTCAGCAAATAAGTACATTGAGGTTGCGAACAGCGGAGCATTTACTTCAACAAATCAAAGGGTAAGATTGTTGTTGCAGGTTCATCTTCAGTAACACCTGTTATGGAAAAGCTTATCGAGGCATATAAGGCGATCAACACAAATGCTGACATCGAGCTTCAGGAGAGCGATTCAACAACAGGTATCACATCAACATCAGATGGAACATGCGACATAGGTATGGCATCACGTGAGCTTAAGGACACAGAGACATCACTTGGACTTAAGGCAACAGTAATAGCAATGGACGGAATTGCAGTTATAGTAAATAACAACAACCCTGCTGATGACTACACAGTAGATCAGGTCAAGAACATATTCACAGGTTCAGCAGCAAAGTGGGAGGACGTAAAGTAATCAGCTTATGCATAAACTTAAAGAAACAATTATGCATGTAGTATTCCTGATAGCGGCACTGGTATCCATCGCAGCAGTAGCACTCATATGTGTGTTCCTGTTTGTGAATGGAATACCGGCCATCAAGGAGATTGGTTTCGGAGACTTCACCCTGGGTGAGGTTTGGAAACCGACAAATGGATACTACGGCATTCTTCCTTTTATATTAGGAAGCATATATGTGACAGCCGGATCGCTGATAATAGGAGTTCCGATAGGACTTCTCACGGCGATATATCTGGCAAAGTTTTGTCCCGACAGATTATATAAAGTTATAAAGCCATTTATCAATCTGATGGCTGGAATACCTTCGGTGGTATATGGATTCTTTGGAATGTGTGTGCTTGTACCGATGGTGAGAAGCATATTTGGAGTAAATGGAAATACGATGCTCACGGCATCAGTACTTCTTGGAATGATGATACTTCCAACTATCATCAGTGTATCAGAGACTTCAATAAGAGCGGTACCTGACAAGTATTATCAGGGAGCTTTGGCACTTGGAGCAACACATGAGAGAAGCGTGTTCAAGACTGTTGTCCCTGCAGCAAAGTCAGGAGTTATGGCAGCGATTATCCTTGGTGTTGGCCGTGCAGTTGGAGAGACTATGGCGGTTATCATGGTGGCTGGAAACCAGGTTCATATGCCTGACGGAATACTGAGAGGTGTCAGAACACTCACCACAAATATAGTAATGGAGATGGGATATGCGACGGATCTGCACAGACAGGCTCTGATAGCAACGGGCGTTGTACTGTTCGTATTCATACTCATTATCAACCTCCTGTTCTCCATCATAAAGAGAAAGACGGTGGCATAGATGGCAGAGAGAGTAGAAGGAATAAAGACAGTTGTCGCATGTGGCGATGACAGAACAAAAAATACAATAATCAGCACGAAAAAGACGGCACCTGAGGATGATCCTTCATCCATAGTTGATGTGGACAGCATAGAGGCTATAAACAAGAGAACATGGTCTGAGAAATGGGCTGAGTACAGAAAGAAACCGGGATCATTCATAATGTTTATCCTTGTACATCTGGCAACACTCATAACTGTGCTTTCTATAGGATTTCTGCTGGTGTATGTACTGGTAAAGGGAGTCCCTAATCTTAATGCAGACATATTCAGCTGGGAATATACATCGGACAACTGTTCGCTGGTGCCAGCACTTATAAATACGGTTTACATGACGCTGCTGTCCCTCCTGATAGCAGGTCCGATAGGAATATTTGCAGCAATATATCTTGTCGAATATGCAAAGACTGGCAATAAGCTGGTGGGGGTTGTGAGGATCACAGCGGAGACACTTACAGGAATACCGTCCATAGTATATGGACTTTTTGGAATGTTGTTTTTCACAAATGCGTGTGGACTTAGATTGTCACTCATATCAGGTGCGTTAACCCTGGCGATAATGGTTCTTCCGGTCATAATGAGAACCACAGAGGAGGCACTTATGGCAGTGCCTAAGTCTTATAGAGAAGGAAGTTTTGGACTGGGGCCGGAAAGCTCAGAACAGTATTCAAAGTAGTGCTTCCAAGTGCCGTTCCTGGAATACTGTCAGGAATCATACTTGCGACAGGACGTATCGTGGGAGAAACTGCAGCACTCATATACACAGCAGGATCGGTTGCAAAGATGGCAACAAAGCTTACCGATTCAACAAGAACTTTGGCAGTTCATATGTACCTTCTGTCCAAAGAAGGACTTCACACTGATCAAGGTTATGCGACAGCGGTTGTACTTCTGGTACTCGTGGTGCTTATCAACTTTGCATCAGACAAGATTGCAGGCAAGGTTGCTGCAGATAAAGCCAATTAGCATGTGTCAGGGCTTTGGAATCAGAGCTTTGGTATGTGTTTCCAATATCCGGCAGAAGCATATACGCTTCTGCAACTAAAGAAGAAAATTATGAGTACGAAAAGATAGCGCAATGCTTTGTTTCGTGCTTGATGTTAAGAATGGAGAAAATAGATGAATAATAACGTTAAGTTCAGCGTTAAAGATCTGAACCTCTATTACGGAAAGTTCCATGCCCTAAAAAGGGATAGATATGGACATTCCGGCAAATGAGGTTACAGCATTTATCGGACCATCAGGTTGTGGTAAGTCAACATTCCTCAAGTCGCTCAACAGAATGAATGATCTGGTAGAGGGATGCAAGATAACAGGTGATGTGAGACTTGATGGCGAGGATATATACAGTGGCATGGACATCAACCTTTTTGAGAAAAAAAGAGTTGGAATGGTATTCCAGCAGCCAAATCCATTTCCGATGAGTGTATACGACAATATAGCATATGGACCGAGAACCCATGGTATCAGAAACCGTGCAAAGTTGGATGAGATAGTTGAAAAGTCACTTAAACAGGCAGCGATATGGGATGAGCTTAAGGACAGACTGAAGAAGTCAGCCCTTGGACTTTCAGGCGGCCAGCAGCAGAGACTTTGCATTGCCAGAGCACTGGCAGTTCAGCCGGAGGTACTTCTGATGGATGAGCCTACATCCGCACTTGACCCAATATCTACATCTAAGATAGAGGATCTTGTCCTGGAACTTAAGAACAAGTACACCATCATTATGGTTACACATAATATGCAGCAGGCGACTCGAGTTGCAGACAATACGGCATTTTTCCTTTTGGGAGAGGTTGTCGAGTATGCGGAGACGGAGAAGATGTTCAGTAAGCCGGCGGATAAGCGTACAGAGGATTACATTACTGGTAGATTTGGTTAAAGGAGATTGAGACAAGATGAGAGACAAATATGAGATGCAGCTTAGAAAGCTCCATGCAGAGATGATAGAGATGGGAACTATGATCGAGCAGGCGATAGAGACAGCGATCAAGGCTCTCGTAGCTCAGGACACAGAGCTTGCAAAGAAAGCAATCGAGGCGGATGACGCCATAGACCATCAGGAGAGAGAGATTGAGAATCTGTGCCTCAAATTGTTCCTAACCCAGCAGCCAGTTGCGGGTGATATGAGAAATATATCAGCTGCACTTAAGATGGTCACGGATATGGAGAGGATAGGAGACCACGCTTCGGACATATCTGAGCTCACACTCTGCATGGCAGGGACTCCGTATATCAAGAAGCTTGAGCATGTCCAGCAGATGGCAAAGGAGACGATCGTCATGCTGGTGTCAAGCATAGAGGCGTATGTGAATGCTGACGAGAAGAAGGCAAAAAGTGTAATTGCACACGACGATATAGTTGATGATCTTTTCGATACGATCAAGAATGAATTGATCGCTATGATACACGATAATCCTGATGATGGGGAGCAGGCATGTGACCTTCTTATGGTTGCAAAATATCTTGAGAGAATAGGAGATCATGCGACTAATATATCAGAATGGGTGCTCTTCTCCATAATGGGAGAACATGTAGACTGATGATTGAGTCATGGACGAAAAGAGGTGATTTCTATGAAGTGGGTATGTACAAAAGTAAATGAAATGTCACATAGAACTGGTATAGGCAATATAAAGCTTTTTCATAGCGATCAGTATGGTGGTATGCGGATTTGCAGGATGTGTTGCAGCATTGTTGCTCCACATGATTCCTGAGCTGGGAACGGTTTCCGTTGCTAAGCTGATATTTATATGCGGCGGTTATGGTATGTTCCTGGTTGGAATGATTGGAAGTGCTGTATATCTGCTCATAAATGAGCCTCTCGGAAGCAAATAAACAGATGAAAACAGAAAAAAGGTCTATGTGATACCACAAAACTGTGCCAAATATTTTGCAGGATTTTACATAGATTTTAAATTTACACAGATTTTACATACACATATCTCACATTTTACATGTCCCTTTTACAATGGATTCTGGTAAAACAGACGCTGTAAAAGGGATGTTGTGTATACAAGCCCTTATACAGGAGTGCTCCGCCGGAGAGAAGTGCGGAAATGTTATAAGGAGACAAGAGATATGGATATTTTTAATGTGTTATCCCTTTTGGGCGGACTCGCCATGTTCCTTTACGGAATGAATGTAATGGGAGACGGGCTTGCCAAAACGGCGGGCGGTAAGCTGGAGAAGATACTGGAGAAGCTAACCTCGACACCTATAAGAGGAGTTCTGCTGGGCGCTGCGGTGACAGGCGTTATTCAGTCGTCATCAGCGACAACGGTCATGGTGGTCGGACTTGTCAATTCCGGTATCATGAAACTTAGACAGGCTGTGGGCATCATCATGGGTGCAAATATAGGAACCACAGTAACATCATGGATACTTAGTCTTACAGGAATACAGAGCGACAATATATTTATTAATATGTTGAAACCCTCATCTTTTTTCACCTATACTCGCAGTAATAGGTATAATATTCCTCATGTTTACAAAGTCGGAGAAGAAGCACGATATCGGTGCTATACTCCTTTGATTTACTGTGCTCATGTTTGGTATGGAGATGATGAGCGGAGCAGTGGAGCCACTCAGGGAGGTGCCGGAGTTTACAAGCATACTCACAATGTTCTCCAATCCGTTTCTGGGAATGCTTGTCGGGATGCTCGTAACAGCCGTGATCCAGAGTTCGTCGGCATCTGTCGGTATACTTCAGGCATTATGTGCGACCGGGCGGTGTCATTTAGTACAGCTATTCCTATAATCATGGGACAGAATATAGGAACATGTGTGACGGCGCTCATATCATGTATAGGAACCAAGAAAAATGCCAAGAGAGCGGCATTTGTACATCTATATTTTAATATCATAGGTACGTTCGTGTTCATGGTCGTGTTCTATACCATAAATTCATTTGTCCATTTCCAGTTCCTGAATGATTCGGCAAATGCTGCTGGCATAGCGGTGGTACACAGTGTATTCAATATAGCAGCAACACTTCTTCTTCTGCCATTTTCGGGTGGGCTTGAGAAGCTTGCCACACTCACAGTCAGAGATAAGGAAGAGACAGAGAACAATACACCGGCCGAGCTGGAGATGCTCAAGCGTCTGGATGTCAGGTTCCTTGAGAAACCTGCATTTGCGGTTGGACACTGCATAGAGGTAGTGAAATATATGGCTCAGCTTTCTAAGAATAGTATTGATATGGCACTGTCCCTGGTGGATAATTATGATGAGACGGTCAGAGATAAGGTTGAAGATCTTGAGGGGATCATAGATACCTACGAGGATGAGGTTGGATCATACATGGTAAAACTCAGTAGCAAGGAACTTTCCCACGAGGACAGCCAGAAGGTATCGATCGGACTCCACGTTATAGGTGATCTTGAGAGAATGTCTGATCATGCCATAACCATAGCTGATATATGTAGGAAGATGAACGAGACCGGGGCAGTGTTCTCGGAAAAAGGCGAAGGCAGAGCTGAGCGTGTATAAGGATGCGGTACAAAACATTGTTGAGATGACGGTTGATGCCTATGAAAAAAGGAAGATCTTCAGGAGGCTTCACATGTGGAACCGCTCGAGGAGGCAATCAATGAACTCAACAGTGCAGTCAAGAAACAGCACATCAAGAGGCTTCAGAAGGGCAAGTGTACTATAGAGCTTGGAATATCCCTGGAGAACCTTATCAACAACTACGAGAGAGTTGCGGATCATTGTTCAAATGTGGCGGTCGCTATGCTTCAGCTTAAGTCAGACAACTTCGATACGCACGAGTATCTCGACAATATGAAGAAGGATTCCAACATAGATTTCCAGAGCATGTACACATATTACAGGGAAATGTATAAATTGAAATAAAAAAATAATAGATGGCAATAGACGATCATTCCGTAGCGCAGCCGTGGGGGAAGGAGAATGGAAAATGGCGGTACACATTTATATAGTAGAAGATGATAAGAATATAAGAGAGATAGAGATGTTCGCACTCAAGAACAGTGGGTATGCGGTGGAGGAGTTTGAAAATGCTAAATCATTCTTTTCCAAAACTGCCGAGAAGGTTCCTGATTTAGTGCTTCTTGACATAATGCTCCCGGATATGGATGGACTGGAGATAGTGAAGAAGCTCAGAAGCAGACCCGACACTGTCAGGATCCCGATTATTCTCGTGACGGCTAAGACCACTGAACTTGACAAGGTTAAGGGACTTGATATAGGTGCGGATGATTATCTCACAAAGCCTTTTGGCGTTATGGAGCTTATCTCAAGGGTAAAGGCACTTTTGAGACGAAGCAGGTCGCTGCAGGATGACAAACAGCTTGTCATCGGGGGATATTACACTGGATTCAGAGCGGCGGGAGGTTCATGTTGGAGGAGAACTCTGTGAGCTTACATTCAAGGAATTTGAGCTTCTGGAAGCTTCTGATGGTGAACGGGAATTGTGCTTCACAGGGATACTATCATGTCGGACGTGTGGGGAACGGATTACGAGGGTGAGTCTAGAACCCTTGATATGCATATCAAAACGCTTAGACAGAAGCTGGGTGAAGCTGGCAACATGATAAAGACTGTGAGAAATGTCGGATATAAGATGGAGTAGGCTGATATGGAAAAAACAGTGACACCAGACTTAAAAAGGTTATTAATCTTGAATTTATCACATTGACTCTTGTGGCGATTGCAGTGACCATGGTTTTGTCCACCTTCATATTTTATGAGGTATACAAGGCAGAGATCATAAGAGATTTGAAGGGATATGCGGAAGTTCTTAAGAATACTGGAGATTTCGATGGGGATGATACCAGTGTGTACGCCAGCGTGGATACAGATGATCTTAGACTGACGCTTGTGGCGCCGGATGGAAGCGTTATATATGATAATCAGGCAGATGAGACCTCGATGCAGAATCACTTTGACAGGCCGGAGATAGCGGAGGCGTTTGAGAAAAGGTGACGGACAGGTTATAAGAAAGTCAGCGACACTCAACAAGAGTACGTACTATTATGCCATATTGTTGAAGTCGGGAAGGGTACTCAGGATAGCGAGGGAATCAACAATGTCATCAGCATGTTTCTTGCGGCTGTGCCGGTCATGCTTCTGGTGATGGCGCTTCTGGTTGTAGTTACTATCATTGTCACACACTACCTTACAAGAAATATATTAAAACCAATCGAACAGATGGCGAACCGATTGGATGACGACACGCATATAGTGGCATATAGGGAGATGCGGCCGTTTATCGACATGATACAGAAACAGCATGCGGATATCGTAAAGAGCTCTCAGATGAGGCAGGAGTTTACGGCAAATGTGTCGCATGAGCTGAAGACACCGCTCACGTCCATATCAGGTTACTCAGAACTCATAGAGACGGGCATGGCAACCGAGGCAGATGTGCATCATTTTGCAACAGAGATACACAAAATTCTAATCGACTGCTGACGCTTATCAATGACATAATAAGACTGTCCGAGCTGGATGTGTCAGAGGATACGCCGGCCATGGAGAAGGTGGATCTGGCAGTCATAGCCAGAACAGCCACGGACATGCTGGCGATAAATGCCGAGAAGAACAATGTGACTTTAAGTTACAGCGGCAGCCATGAATATATATATGCCAACAAGATGATGATGGAGGAGCTGGTGTACAACCTCACCGACAATGCCATCAGGTACAATAATAAGAATGGAAGTGTGGATGTGTCCGTGAATTCCGATGGGGACAAAGTCACACTGAGAGTTAAGGATACAGGAATAGGTATTCCTGCTGAACATCAGGAGAGAATATTCGAGAGATTTTACAGAGTAGATAAGAGTCGTTCAAAGTCAACCGGTGGAACCGGTCTTGGACTGCCATAGTAAAAAAGCACATAGTTGCGCGCAACAATGCACACTTGGATATGGTGAGCGAGCCAGGCAGGGGAACGGACATATCGGTTACGTTTGATAAGTACAGGGGAGATGGAGAATGATACAGGCGAAATCACGGAATGTTGTTATTCACTGATGTCAAAAAGTATAATAAATGCTACAATGATAGCAACAATAAAAAGGAGCCTGGTGGAAGTGTTTTTAGCCAGACTCCTTAGTATATTGGTATTCACACACACCGATTTTAAATTCGAAAATATGTGAAATGTTCTGAATTTAATAATATAATACAGTATGTTACGAAAAAAATCAAGTGGCAATTATGCAAAGCCTACAACATGAATTGTACACAATCAACAAAAAACAGCTCTGAGAGTCATTTGAGTTATATATATTATCAAAATGATCCGGGGACAAGCCGTGTATGGTGAGCGGGACAGACGGAAAAGCTGTTAACAAATCCTTGAATATTGAATTTTATAGTATTACTATATGGTCTTGAATAAGGAGAGTGATAGTATGTCAGCAAACGAATATTTAAAAGCACAGAAACTTGGCGAGAAGAGATACCAGGCAGCCGTAGCAAAAAAATGAATATCCATATCTTCCGGTTCTGGATGAGATAATATCACCATCAGATACAGTTGGTGAGGTCAATCTTGGACTCAGACGATATCACTTGACAGAGTGGTAGGTACTGCGACTGCGGCAAGAACGACGGCGTTTGCAAGTAATTTTATGCCTATTTTGGATTATCACACAGAATTTGGAATGAAATGGGCAGCCCTGTGTGAGTCACATATAGAGGAAGGTATTCATGATCCTATAAAGGTGTATGAATACATGAACAAGTTTTACGTAGTAGAGGGAAACAAGAGAGTGAGTGTGCTCAAGTACTTTGGAGCGGATTCTGTACCAGCCATGGTGACGAGAAAGATTCCTAGAAAGACCGACTCTCTTGAAAATAAGATATATTTTGAATTTATAGATTTTCATAAGCAGACAGGGATCAATTATGTCTATTTCTCACAGCTCGGCGGATATGATAAGCTGAGGGAATGTATAGGCATCACAAAGGATTCCAATTTTACAGAGGATGAAAGGCTTGATTTCAACTCGGCGCATCTTGCATTTGAGAAGGCATATCTGGCAAAGAAGGGCAGTGAAGATCTGACGATCACTGTCGATGATGCCATGCTTGTATTTCTCAATGTTTATGGTTACGAGAGCTTGAAACAGATGTCAGCAGCTCAGGTAAAGGATAGTGTTGACAAGATATGGAACGAGATTATTCTGGTAAACACTAAAAAGACCAGACTGTTCTGCCTAAGCTTGATCCTGTTGAACCTAAGAAATCAATCCTAGATATGGTTATCAGACCATCAGGTCCATCAATCTGAAGGTGGCATTTGTATATGACAAAACCCCGGCTAACTCGGTATGGACATACAGCCATGAACTGGGTAGAATGGATATGGAAAATAAGCTTGGTGATTCTGTGGACAGCAGAACTTTCTGCAATGTGGATACACAGACAAAGCTTGTGGAGTGCCTGAACAGACTGGTCGATGAGAAGTATGATGTCATATTTACTACAGGTCCGGAGATGCTGCCTGGAAGCACTTAAAGTAGCAGTACTCCATCCTGAGATAAAGATACTCAATTGTTCACTGAGTCTTGCAAACAGCCATGTCAGAACATATTATGCCAGAATGTACGAGGTTAAGTTCCTGACAGGAATGATCGCAGGAAGTCTGTGTGCAGATGGACAGATAGGCTATGTGGCTGATTATCCGATATTTGGAACTACAGCGAATATCAATGCATTTGCCATAGGTGCCAGAATGGTTAATCCGAGAGCGAAGATATATCTGCAGTGGACAAAAAGTCAAGGGTGCGGATCCACAGAAATTTTTCGAGAAAAATGGAATAACATATATTTCGGATAGAGATATGATCATGCCAGATGATGCATCACGTAATTTTGGATTGTATCATTATGATCAGAATGGAGAAGTTGTGAATTTAGCCATGCCTTTTTATAACTGGGGAGCGTTCTACGAGAGAATCCTCAGGTCGATATTGGAAGGCAATTGGAAACAGGAAGAGAAGAATGAAACAGCCAATGCAGTCAGCTATTGGTGGGGGAATGTCAGCAGGGATTGTTGATGTTATATGTTCAAAGCATCTTCCGTCAGGAACGAAGAAGCTTATATCTATGATGAGTGAGCTTATAAGAGAGGGTGCTGTCACTCCGTTTAGTGGCAAGCTTACATCTCAGAATGGTATTGTCAGGAATGAGGATGATGGAGCGATGCTTCATGAGGATATACTCAAGATGGATTGGCTGGCAGAGAATGTAGTCGGAATGCTGCCGGGTGATGATGATCTGGTTGATGATGCTAAGAATGTTGTGGCTCTTCAGGGTGTAGACACACCAGAGAGCCTGGAGCTAAAGTCGGTTCCAGATGTAAAGTAGGGTTTTATAGCGCAGGGGTAAAATTACGTGAAGATATTATTGTTGGCGGATGAAGAGTCGAAGTATTTATATGATTTTTTTGATAAGAGTAAGCTTGAGGGGATAGACCTGATAATTTCGTGTGGCGATCTGTCACCGAATTATCTGTCGTTCCTTGCAACGTTTAGCAGGGTGCCTATATTGTATGTGCATGGCAATCACGATGTATGTTACAAGGATACCCCTCCTGGAGGTTGCACCTGCATAGATGGGAAATTATATGAATACAAGGGCATTCGGATTTTGGGACTTGGCGGATCCATGGAGTATAAATATGGCGGTGCTGATCATCAGTACCAGAACGCGCTATGAGAAAAGAATAAGAAAACTGGAACCAAAGATAATGTGGAAAAAAAGGTTTTGATATTCTGGTAACTCATTCCCCTGCATACAGGATAAATGATTCGGATGATATTCCACACACAGGCTTCAAATGCTTTAGGATGCTTATGGAAAAGTATAAGCCGCAGTACTTTTGTACACGGTCATGTCCATATCAATTACGGCAGAGATTTTGTGCGGGAGTCCAAGTATCAGGACACGACCATCATCAATGCCTATGAGAGATATATCATAGAGATATAGTATATATAGTAATAGAAATACAACAAAATTAGATAAAAATAAAAATTTTGCAGAAAAAGACAGTAATAAATCAATTTTATTGCTGTCTTTCTTGCGAAAATGGAGTTTTTTTGTTAAACTGTGTGAAGTTGATAAATTTGCATATATAAATCAGGAAGGGAGACATGAGGTTTGGAGAAGAATAGCGAGGAATATAACAGAATACTTGGTGAGCTTGCAGGCTATTGTAATGAATCCGGTAAGATAGACCAGAACCTCTATGTCAACTATGACGTCAAGAGGGGACTCAGAGACTCAACAGGAAAAGGAGTTCTCACAGGTCTGACAGAGATATCTGATGTCATAGGTTATGATGTTGTGGATGGCGAGAGAGTACCGACCGATGGACGCTTGTATTACCAGGGATATAATGTGGAAGATCTTGAGAGAGGCTTCCATGGAAGCAAGTTCGGATTTGAGGAGACGATATATCTGTTGTTGTTTGGAAAGCTTCCAAATGAGCAGCAGTTCAGAAGTTTTGTGGAGCTTATGGAGTGCTACAGAGAGCTTCCGAGAAAGTTCACAAGAGATGTGATACTTAAGGCGCCTAGCAAGAACATGATGAATGTTCTTCAGCGATGTGTGCTCACGCTGTACTCATACGACGACAATCCAGACGACATAAAGATAGAGAATGTACTTCGTCAGTGCATGGAACTTATAGCGCAGTTTCCGATTATTGCTGCATATGGTTATCAGGGATATAAGCACTATTTCCATGACATGAGTCTTGTAATACACAATCCAAAGCCGGGACTTTCTACTGCGGAAAACTTCCTCAGATTGATAAGAACGGACAAGAAGTATACTGAGCTTGAGGCTCAGGTTCTTGATATATGTCTCGTTATACACGCGGAGCACGGCGGTGGAAATAATTCGACATTTACGACACACGTTGTATCATCCACAGGTACAGACACATATTCGGCTGTAGCCAGTTCGCTCGGTTCATTAAAGGGACCAAAAGCACGGTGGTGCTAACCTGAAGGTCCAGCAGATGTTCGATGACCTCAAGGCACATGTGAAGAACTGGGAAGATGAAGCTGAGCTTGAAGAGTACCTCACAGGACTTCTCGACAAGAAGGGATTTGATCATTCCGGACTTATTTATGGAATGGGACATGCGGTGTATACGAACTCTGATCCGCGTGCCAGAATACTCAAGGGATATGCCGAGAGACTTGCAAAGGAAAAGGGAAGAACAAAGGAATTTGAGCTGTACAGATCAGTTGAACAGATATCAGGAAGACTGCTGGCTGCCAGAAGACGAAGTGGCAAACCTATATCCGCCAATGTAGATTTTACAGTGGATTTGTGTACAGTATGCTTGGGATACCTATCGAGCTGTTCACACCTATATTTGCAATTGCACGTATAGCGGGATGGTCGGCTCACAGAATAGAGGAGCTTGTAAATGCTGGTAAGATCATCAGACCTGCATACAAGTACGTAGGAACACACAGAGAGTATCTTCCTATGGAGGACAGATAGGAATAAGGGCTGAATAAAGAATAAAAAGATAAAGATAGAAAAAGCAGAAAGACGTACAGCGCTTCAATTGTCGATTGACAGGTTGGGGCGCTGTGTGTATTTAAGGAGATGACAATATATAATGAAGGATAAGAGGAGTGCAAAGACAGAGGAAAAGACAAATGTCATGCGTATACTGACAGCAAGAAGATAAAGTATAACCACTACTGTTACGTTGAGA
>VOFD01002858.1_pt1 | contig 21679 bp, 13 predicted proteins | sample 5384101 | NCBI WGS metagenome assembly VOFD01 (sample SAMN12384723, study PRJNA508395) | human gut metagenome | isolation source: healthy gut C | host: Homo sapiens
CCGCCGGGCGTGGCGTGGCGGGAATGGAGCCGGCATGGGGCGGGGCGATGGCGACCACTCCGCCGAACCCTCCGGCGTAGAGCGTGCCCGGGGCGGAGAGGATGGCGGCTTTTTCGCGGAAGATGGAGACGGCCATGTCGCCGTCGGCCGGGCGGCATTGGCGCAGGTTTTGGGCGATGATGTCGTAGTGCACAATCTGGTTGTGGCAGATCAGCCACAGGTGGTGTCCCTGCCCCAGGAGGTTGAGGATGGTCTTGCCCTGGGTGTTGAAACGGTCGCTGGCGTCCTGGAATTGCGCCTGGCCGCGCTCGGCATGCAGGATGCGGCCGTGGTCGGTGGCGGTCCAGAAGCCTCCTTCCTCGTCGGCGTAGAGGAAGCGCGCGACCTCCGTTTCAGGCGAAGGGAAGCGGGACTGTTGCCGGTGGCATGCCAGGCGTCCGCCTTCCGGCTTTAGCTGGTAAAGGAACCGGCCGGTGGCGCCCCACACGTTGCCGCGGGCATCGGCATGGAGGGCGGTGAAGTGCAGGCTGTCGGGAGTGGAGAGCGGTAGGGTGTCTTGCGGCGTGTGGCAAACGATGCGGCCCTCGTGGCGCGTCCACAGTTTGCCGTCCGGGGTCGCCTGCATTTGCTGGGCCGTGGCGGAAATGCCCGAAGTGAGGGAGGGGTCGAGGGTGCGGACGGTGTGGAACTCCCCGCCGGAAAGCTTGATGAGGTGGAGGCGGCTTGTGTGGGGGGCGGCCACCCACAGGCCGTTGTCGGCAGGACTGAAGGCCGCGACGCGCACGTCCATCGTTTGCTTCAGGGCTGCGGGGGAAGAGAGGACGGTCTGGCCGTTGGTAGGGTCGTGCAGGCACAACCCGAACCGGTCTTGAATGAACCAGAAGCGGCCCGCGCCGTCGCGGTCGAGCGTGAGCAGGTTGGGGCGGCTGCCCAGTTCGGCGCTGACTTGCTGCAGCGGATAGTTGCGGACGGTTTCCGCGTGGAAGGTCAGCAGTGCGCCGCCGTCGTAGGAACTGAGCCACAGGTTGCCGTCGCGGTCGTTGAGGAATTGGGTGTACATTTTGCCTGTGTCGACCTGCGGGGGCAGGGCTACGGGCATGAGGCTGCCCGAGGCGCGGTCGTAGCGGAAGGCGTGGAGGCGGTCGTAGGACAAGGCCCAGAGGTAGCCGAAGGTGTCGTCCTGCGTCAGGCTGAAGAAGTAGTTGTCGGGGCCTTCCCGGTGCGCGTGCCCCATCTCCTGCCGCATGTAGTGCACCTGTTTCCAGTTCTTTTTGGGAATGATTTGCCACAGCCCTTCTCCCCACGTGGTGAGCCAGTAGTGCCCTTCCCGGTCGCGGAACATGCTGATGGGCGTTGCCGGTTGCCCTTCGGCTGGCAGCGGGGTCAGCCACCGTTCGTGCGGGGAGAAGGTAAACACGCCGCCGTTCGTGCAGATCCACAGCCTTTCGTCTTTCCGGTCGTAGAAGAGCGAGTTGATGCGGGAATGCAGTTGTCCCGGCAGGGGCAGCAACAGGGTGTCGGTCGGGGCGGGCGAGAGGCGGAATGCGAACAGGCGGTCGTCCGTGGCGGCCCACACGGTGTTCCGTCCGTCGGAGCAGAGGGAACGGATGTAGGCGTTTTGCAGGGTGCGCTCTTCGGGCGGGGCGATTTGGTAAGTCTGCTTGTCAATGCAGTTCAGTCCCTGGGTCGTGCCCACCCACAGGAACAGGCTGTCTTCGGCGATGCAGGTGATGTGGCTGTGGCTGAGGCACGGCCCCTCGGGTGAGCCCGATTGGAATATCTGCAACCGGTAGCCGTCGTAGCGCGCCAGTCCGCCCGTGGTGCCCACCCAGATAAAACCGTCGCGGTCCTGATGGAGGCAGGTCATTTCGTTCGAGGGCAACTGCTCGGCAAAAGGGAAGCCGGACGACCAGATGGCTTGCGCCACGCCGTGGAAGGGGAAGGCCAAGCATAAGTATAGATAGAAGAATATGTTCCTTATGTTCATGGTAAACAGCGATAAGGAGAGCAAAGTTATCCAAAAGCGCTTGCATCTTCAAATTTTTCCGTGAAAAATAATCCGTTTTGTGGCAGGTTGCATTTCTATGCTTATTTTTGCAGTATGGAAACCGAAGGAGTAAGGAAATTTGCATGCGTGTGCCTCTTGGCCGGATGTGCCGTGGCGCAGGTGGCGGCCCAGTCGGCCTTCGAGGTGCGCGGCCGCGTCATCGACCGCTTGAGCCGCCTGCCGGTCATCGGGGCGTTGGTCTGGCCCGTGGGAGCCGACACGTTGCGCACCGTGACAGACACTGCCGGTGTGTTCAGCCTGCAGGGAGTGCCGCCGGGCATCTTTGCCTTCCGCGTCACGGCGGCGGGCTATGTGCCGCAGGACACGCCGGATTATATTGTGTCGGCCGCGACACCCGAAGTGAACGTGGAGCTGGACGAGGAAGTGAAGTCGCTCGGAACGCTGACCGTGCGGCCCAAGTCGTATGGCCGGACGGCGGAGTCGCCCGTCAGCGTGCAGGTCATCGGCCTGCGCGAAATCGAGAAAAGCCCGGGGGCCAACCGCGACATCTCGCGCATCGTGCGCGGCTATCCGGGAGTGGCGTTCTCGCCGGTGGGCTACCGCAACGACCTGATTGTGCGCGGCGGCGGGCCTTCGGAGAACCGCTTCTACATGGACGGCATAGAGATTCCGAACATCAACCACTTTGCCACGCAGGGCGCCACGGGCGGCCCGGTGAGCATCGTCAATGCCGACTTGGTGCGCGAGATAAAGTTCTACACCGGCGCTTTCCCTGCCGACCGCGCCGGGGCGATGAGTTCCGTGCTCGATTTCCGGCTGCGCGACGGCCATTCGGAGCGGCAGTCGTTCAAAGCAACCCTTGGCGCTTCGGAGGCCGCCCTGAGCGGCAGCGGGCACATCGGGGAGAAAACCACTTATTTGTTCTCCATCCGGCAGTCGTACCTGCAACTGCTGTTCAAGATGATAGGTTTGCCCTTCCTGCCCAACTACATCGACGGGCAGTTCAAGGTGAAGACGCGGCTGACGCCCTACGACGAACTGACGGTGATGGGATTGGCAGGCGTGGACCGCATGGAACTGAATACCGACTTGGAAGGGGAAGACGAAGGCTCGGATTACATCCTGAGCTATCTGCCCAAGATTGAGCAGGAGACCTTCACCGTGGGGGCGACCTACCGCCATTATGCGGGACGGCACGTGCAGACTTACGTGTTGAGCCACAATTTCCTGAATGACAAAAACCTGAAATACCGCGACAATGATGATTCGTCGGACGACAACCTGACGCTCCGACTGCGCTCCACGGAACAGAAAACGACGCTGCGCGCGGAGAACAGTACCACGCTGCCGCAGGGCTGGACGCTGAAGGAAAGTGCCGAGGTGAACTACATGGATTATGCCGACAACGAGCGGCGCCTGCTTGCCTTGGGCGAATGGTCGGCCTATCGCACGCATCTGGGGCTGGTGGCCTACGGCGCATCCGTGTCGGCGGCCTACACGGCACCGGAGGAGCGGTGGAGCGCGGCCGTGGGATTGCGGGCCGACGGCAACAATTATTCGGCACGCATGGCCCGACCGTGGGAGCAGCTCTCGCCACGCGCTTCGTTCCGTTATGTGTTTTCGCCCCATTGGTCGGTGGCCGCCTCGGGCGGATGGTATCATCAGTTGCCGCCTTATACGGCTTTGGGATACAAGGAAGGCGGACGGCAGGTCAACAAGGATTTGCGCTACATGAACGTGGCCCAGGCCGCGGCAGGCGGGGAGTGGAAGGCCAACGACCGCTGGGCCTTGTCGGTGGAAGGCTTCTATAAATCCTACCAGCGTGTGCCGTTGTCGCTGGCCGACGGCGTGCCACTCACCTGCAAGGGGACGGATTACGGCGTGGTGGGTAACGAGGCGCTGGTGTCCACCGCACAAGGCCGGGCCTACGGTGTGGAAGCCCTCATGCGCTGGACGCTGCCCGACCGGCTGAACCTGACCGGTTCGTTCACGTGGTACCGCAGTGAGTATCGTGCCGATCGTCATGCCGGTTACGTGCCGTCAGCATGGGACAACCGCTTCATCCTTAACATGAGCGGCACGTACGACCTTCCGCGACGTTGGAGCGTGGGGATGCGGCTCAGCTGCATCGGCGGCTCGCCTTACACGCCCTACGACGAAGTGGCTTCTTCTTATAAGACCTATTGGGATGCCAACGGCCGTTCGGCATCTGATTACAGCCGTTACAATGAGGGGCGGCTGCCCGCCTTCGCCCAGTTGGACGTGCGGGTGGACAAGGAGTTCTATTTCAAGCGTTGGCGGTTGGGGCTCTATGTGGACTTGCAGAACGTCACGGTGAGCAAGCTCCGCCAGCAGGACGTGTTCATGAGCACGGGCGTGGTGGAGAATCCCGAAGCTCCGCTCAAGGAGCAGCGCTACAAGATGCGCCGCATCGAGCAGGTGGTAAACGGATACTTGCGGTCGCGCAGCTCGTCGTTGATGGCGAAGTTCACCTGCATTTCGCCGTCGATGGCAAGGTCGGGATAGTTCGGCTGCATGTATTCCACGGCTTTGTGCATGCTGGCCGGACTGCCGTTGTTGTCCGTGCCGAAGTTGGAGTACGACAGCATGGCCATCACCGGTTCGTGGTTGAAGAAGCGCACGGTCTTCTCGGACAGGCGCGCGATGTCGATGAGCGTTTCCGTGTCCGGGTGGCGGTTGATGAGCGTGTCGGCCAAGAAGTAAGTGCCCTTCTTGGAGTTGATGATGTGCATTGTGCCGAAGTGCTTGTAACCCGGCTGGATGCCGATTACTTCTTTGGCCACCTTGATGGTGTTGCTGTACTTGGTGTAGAATCCGGTGATGAACGCGTCGGCCTCACCGGTTTCCACCATCATCATGCCGAAGTAGTTGCGCTCGAACATCTTGTCGTTGGCCTCTTCGAAGGTGTAGCCCTCGCGGGCCTTCTTCTCGGCCAGGATCTTGGCGTAGCGTTCGCGGCGTTCGGCCTCGTTGTCGTGGCGCAGGTTGATGACTTCAATGCCGTCCAGGCTGAGGTCAAGCTCTTTGGCCAGTTTGGCGATGCGCTCGTCGTTGCCCAGCAGGATGGGTTGGCAGATGCCTTCGGCCTTGGCCTCCACGGCCGCCTTGAGCATGTTGGGGTGGATGCCTTCGGCAAACACCACGCGTTGCGGGTCGCGCCGTGCGGCGTCGCGCAGTTGGCGCGTCAGCTTGGATTCGTAGCCCATGAGTTCGCGCAGGTGCAGGGCATAGGCGTCCCAGTCGGTGATGGGCTTGCGGGCCACGCCGCTTTCCATGGCGGCCCGTGCCACGGCCATGGACACTTCGGTGATGAGGCGCGGGTCTACGGGTTTCGGGATGAAGTAGGAGGGGCCGAAGGTGAGGTTGTTCACGTGGTAGGCCGCGTTCACCACGTCGGGCACCGGCTTCTTGGCGATACCGGCGATGGCCCGCACGGCGGCCAGCTTCATCTCCTCGTTGATGGCTGTGGCGCCCGTGTCGAGCGCACCGCGGAAGATGTAGGGGAAGCCGATGACGTTGTTGATCTGGTTCGGGTAGTCGGAGCGTCCCGTGGCCATCAGCACGTCGGGGCGGGAGGCCATGGCGTCCTCGTATGAGATTTCGGGCACAGGGTTGGCCAAGGCGAACACGATGGGCGAGGGAGCCATGCTGCGCACCATGTCCTGCGTCAGCACGTTGCCGCGCGAGAGCCCGAGGAACACGTCGGCGCCCTTGATGGCTTCGGCCAATGTGTGCACGTCCGTGCGGTCGGTGGCGAAGAAGCGTTTCTGTTCGTTCAGGTCGGTGCGCTCCTTGGTGATGACGCCCTTGCTGTCCAGCATCAGGATGTTCTCCAGACGGGCGCCTAATGATATGTATAGTTTGGTGCACGACACGGCAGATGCGCCGGCGCCGTTGACCACGATTTTCACGTCCTCAATCTTCTTCCCGGCCACCTCCAAGGCGTTCAGCAGTCCGGCGCTGGAGATGATGGCCGTGCCGTGCTGGTCGTCGTGCATGACGGGGATGTCGAGTTCCTCTTTTAGGCGGCGCTCAATCTCGAAACATTCGGGCGCCTTGATGTCCTCCAGGTTGATGCCGCCGAACGTGGGGGCGATGGCCTTCACGGCCTGGATGAACTTCTCGGGGTCTTTTTCGTTGACTTCGATGTCGAACACGTCGATGCCTGAGTATATTTTGAAGAGCAGGCCTTTGCCTTCCATCACCGGTTTCCCGGCCAGCGCGCCGATGTCGCCCAGTCCGAGCACGGCCGTTCCGTTGGAGATGACGGCCACGAGGTTGCCTTTCGCCGTGTAGCGGTAGGCGTCGTGCGGGTTCTTTTGGATTTCGAGGCACGGCTCGGCCACTCCGGGCGAGTAGGCCAGCGATAAGTCAGTCTGTGTGCTGTGGGGCTTGGTGGGCACCACTTCGATTTTTCCGGGCTTGCCCTGCTCGTGGTAGCGCAAAGCCATTTCTTTGGTGATCTTTGTCATGTTATGATGTATTATTGAGTCTGTTTTCGTTTGGAAAATGCCTCACAAAGATACGAAAAAATCAGCTTCGTTTTTCGTTCTTATGATTTTTTCATTATCTGCGGGCGCGGATAACCTTAAAATCGAAAGAAAATGATACCTTTGCACGAAGAAAAGAAAGGAAACCATGCTGATACGTATTTATCCGGAGAATCCCAATCCCCGCGAGATGGCCAAGGCGCTGAAGGCGCTGCGCGACGGGGAACTGGTCGTGTATCCCACCGACACGGTCTACGCCATCGGCTGCGATGCGCTCAACGTGCGGGCGGTGGAGAAGATCTGCGCCTTGAAAGGCGTGAACCCGCAGAAGAGCAACCTGTCCATCATCTGTTACGACTTGTCGAACATCAGCGAGTATGCGCAGGTGAGCAACGCCGCTTTCAAGCTGTTGAAGAAGAACCTTCCGGGGCCGTTCACCTTCATCCTGCCCACGAGCAGCCGCCTGCCCAAGATATATAAGAATAGGAAAGAGGTGGGCATCCGCGTGCCCGACAACAGCATTGCCCGCGGGCTGGTGGCCGAATTGGGAAACCCCATCCTCACCATGTCGGTGCACGATGAAGACGAGGTGATAGAGTATTCCACCGACCCGGAACTGATTCACGAGAAGTATGGCTCGCGGGTGGCGTTGGTCATCGACGGAGGCTACGGCGGGGCGGAAGCCTCCACGGTGGTGAACTGCGTGGACGACTCCTTCGACATCGTGCGCCAAGGCAAGGGCGAACTGTTGCTCTGACCATTGCGTCCGGCCGGAAGAGACGGGCCGGGCCATTGCATAAAGCGGGGGCGACGGACTGCATGCGTGCAATCCGTCGCCCCTTGGTTTATCGTGTCATTTCTGCAATTCCTCTTTCAATGTACGTTTCATCAGTTCATGGTCGCGGAAGTCGTTGCGCAGTGCGTACTTCTCGGCCTTGTCCACCAAGACGTAGGAGGGGATGCCGTCTATCTGGAACTTGTTGCAGAGATAGTCCCACTGCTCCTCGTTGAGGCGGTAGTGCAGGCCCCGGATGTCGGGAATCATGGTTTTGTAGGTCACGAGCGGCGAGGTTTCGTTGGCGATGTACAGCCACACCAGCCCGTTGCTTTTCAGTTCGCCGGACTTGAGCGGCTCGTTGGCCTTGATGGCCGCGCGGCAGGGGCCGCACCACGTGTTCCAGAAGTCCACCAGCACCACTTTCCCCTTGTGCGGGGCGATGAGCGCCTCAAAGAGTTTTTCCTTGGGCACGTCGGGCGTGTCCATCACTTGGGCTTTCTGTTCGGCGGCGGCCAGTTTGGCTTGGGTTTCCTTCTGTATTTGCGTGAAGGCATCGAGGAAGAACGGCGTGTCCATGGCCTTCAGGCGGGCGAAATCCTCGTCCGTCAGGGCGATGTTTTCCGCTTTGTCGTAATAGTCCTCAACCTGCCGCAGGTCGGCCACCAGGCCCCGCTCCGTCCCCGCCAGCCGGGGCCAGTCGAACCCGGGGGAGCATGCGGCCCGCACGTAGTCGGACATGGCACGGCCCATCAGCAGCTTGGGATTGTTGATGTCGAACAGTGCGCACACGGCCTTCGCGTCTTCAGGTTGCTGCCGTTCGATGCCCTTCATCACGTCCTGGCGGAAGTCCCATGCGTTGTGCTCGTGGCGGTAGTTGTGCTCGCGCAGGTAGTCGCCTTCGGCCATGGCGTAGAAAGCCTCTTCCTGCAAGGTCAGGAGCGAGAGCTCCTTTTCGAGGGGCGGCAAGGCGCTCTGGCCGATGCTGTCGGCGAGCGCCTTGTAGCGCTCCACCACGTGGGCGGCGTATTCGGCCGACGTCATCCGATAGTCGGCAAACTCACCCGTGAGCAGGTTCATGCCATAGTACGGCGTGCCGTCCTCCAGCAGGTTTTCGGCGTTGCTCAGGTCGGCATATGTGCCCGACACGTAGGCCCTCCTGAAGGGGGCAGGGGCTCCGGCCACCCCGTTCTCGTGGCGGTTCTGCAAGATTTGGTATCCGCTGTAGCGCATGTCGACATAAACGTCGGTCGTATCGCCGGGAGCCAGATAGGCTTCCGCCATCAGGTTGCCCCATGCGGAGACGAGGGCCGCCTGTGCCGTGCCGCACTGCAGGAAGCTCAGCGTGGCCGTGGAGGTCGCCGTGTCGACGGGGATGTTCTCGTAGGGCTGTTGCCGGCCGAGAAGGGTGTTGACATACATGTTGACTTCACGTCCAAGTTCCGGGCGGTAGTGCAGAAGGTGGATGCGCACGGTGGTGGTGCCGGTCTTGAGGATGGGGTCGGGCACGGCGGCCTGCAGGTCGATTTGTTGCAGTTCGGCGGGCACTTCGTCCGGCGTGTCGAAGGCCTGCTTGCCCGTCAGGTCGATGCCGTAGAGCTTGAAGCAGTCGTCGCAGTCGGATTCGATGAAATCGAACGAGCGGGTACCGGCGGGCAGCGGTTCGAAGCGCAGGGTGAAGTGGGCCTTTCCCGAGTCGGGCATCCAGAAGAGCGAGTCGGGCGTGATGCCCTCGGCGCCGGTCAGCCTGTATCGTTTCCCTTCGGCGCGGAGGTAGGACTCCGAGCTGATGCGAATCCAATAGTTCGGTTGATAGTAGGCGTCGGTGCGGATGATGGTGGCCGTGTCGGTCAGTTCCACGCGGGCGATGTCAATGGTTTGCGTGTTGGTCGCTTCCACGAGGGGATAGTCGGCCGTCTTGTTGCCGCTGTTGCACGAGGCGAGCAGGGCGGCGAGGGCCAGCAGCCATGCGCCTGTGCGCCGTCTGGCCGGGAGGATGATGTTTTTCTGTTTCATGTCGTTGGTTTTTTAAGGGGAGGGGAGAATGTATGCGATGCCCGGAGTGGAGACCCCGTGCCCGGAAAAGAGGCAGGCGGCTTTCCTGACACCCGAAGGGGAGGGAGAGGGAAGCCGCCTGCTTTCCGTTTGCTTGTGGCCAGGGCCTATTGCTTTTTCAGGGTCAGGGCCTCTTCGCCGTTTGCGTCCAGCAGCGCGGCGTTGTGCTCGTCCTTGACCACGAAGCCGTTCACCTTGTTCAGGGCGTCCAGCACTTGGCGCTCCACCTGCATGCCCGGTCCGGCCATCATGGTGGAAATCAGCTGTCCGAACTTCAGCGACGTGGGCTGGCCCTCCTCTTGGGTGAACCCGCCGTTCACGATGTTGCAGCCGGCGTTGCCGTGCAGTCTCTTTTCCTCGGCGTTGAATTCCAGGAAAGGCGCCTGGTCGGTGGCTTCGATGTCGGCCACCGCTTGTCCGTAGACGGCCGTGATGTCCCATTTGCCTTGGAGCGAAGCCAGCGTGGCGGCTGGGCGCTTGGCCAGCGTGAGCAGGGCGTTGCCGTCGCCGTCGGTCAGGGTGAGCTCTTTCTCCGAGCCTTCATATCCGGCCACCTTGTCCAAGGCGGCCAGCACGGCGTGCTCCGTGGTCATGTCGTTGCAGAGCATCCGCGTGGCTCCCACTTGCCCGAACGAGAGCTGTCCGGCCTTGTCTTCGTCCACCTGGAGCGACCCCATGATGCGGTTGCATCCCGCGCACCCATAGAGGCGTTTCTCCTGCAGGTTCATGCCGATGTAGGGATCTTTTTCGGCCTCGGCCTTCTGCCCGTTCACGGTGATGATGTTCCATTCGCCTTCCAGCGCGCTGGTTTGCAGCGCGTTCTTGCTGCTGCCGCAGCTGCAGGCCAGGATGGCTGCCGCGCAGGCGGCGCCCATGGCTTTCAGATTCTTCTTTTTCATCTCTTTTTATAGGCTTTAGTGATAATTTTGGCTCAAAGATACGCCTTTTTCTTCAACGGCCCACTCTTTTTTAACTAACTTTCACGAAATCCGCGGGGCTTGTGTCCGCCCGGCCGCCTTGCGCTTCGTTCCGTGACCCTTCGTGGGCGCCGCTTCTCTGCCTGCCGGGAGAGGTGTCCTGCATGCGTCCCGGCGGGGCGGGGAACTGTGGCATCCCCCGTGCGGACTTTCTTGACAAACGGGCGCCGCGGGGCGGACGGCGGACCGGCGGCGTGCGGAGAAATGAATCGTACTTGCCGCGAAGTACTCGAGTACTTGCCGCAGAGTACTCGAGTGCTTTCCGCAAAGTACGGCGACGATATCCGCACCCGGCCGTGCGGATATGCGGGGGTGTAGGTGTAAATCATTTGTAGCCAGTGATTTACAATAAGGCTTCGCGGAAACGAGGTTTTGCCCCGAAAAAATGTTATCTTTGCATGGTGGCCGAAAAGGCCGGACATGGAAAAAATTGCACAAATGGGAACTCAAGGAAGGAAATATATGCAGCCGGAAGAGGCTTTCTTCAAGCTGATGAGGCTGGGAATGCGCGCGTGTGACGATTGCGACGTGGCGCTCGACAAGGCCGGATGGGAGGCCGTCTACGAACTGGCGCGCCGGCATGCCGTGGCGGCGGTGGTGCTCGACGGGGTGGAGCGGCTGACCATCATGCAGAAGCCCCCACAGGACTTGGTGTGGGCATGGATAGTGCAGGTGCAGCAGGTGGAGGAAGCCAACCGGAGGCTGAACCGCACGGTGGTGATGGTGTGCGACAAGTTCAGGCGGGAAAGCATGGGCACGGTGCTGCTCAAGGGGCAGGGCCTCTCGGTGTTCTACCCCCGGCCGTTGCACCGGCAGCCGGGCGACATCGACTTGTGGATGGACGCCGGGCGGAAGGAGGTGGTGGCCTACGTGCGGAAGTATTGCCCCACGGCCGAGGTGGTGTACCACCACGCGGACTTTCCCGTGCTGAAAGAGGCGCCGATGGAGCTGCATTTCACCCCCTCGTGGCTGAACGACTGGTGGCTGAACCGCAGGCTGCAGCGCTGCTTCGCGGAGTGGAAAACCTACTCGCTGCTCCACAAGGTGCAGTTGCCCGAACGGGTGGGCGAAGTGGCCGTTCCCACGCTGGCGATGAACCGCGTCTACCTGCTGGTGCATGCCTACCGCCACTTGTTCGACGAGGGCATCGGCTTGCGGCAACTGATGGATTACTATTTCGTGTTGCGCCAGCCTTGCACGGCCGAGGAACGGGCGGAGGCGGTGTGCACGCTGGAGCGGCTCCGCCTGAAGCGGTTCGCCGGAGCCGTGATGTATGTGTTGCAGGCGGTCTTCGGTCTGGAGGACGAGCATCTGCTCGTGCCGCCCTCGGAAAAGCGCGGCAGGCGGTTGCTGGGCGAAGTGATGCTGGCCGGCAACTTCGGGCAGCACGACGAGCGCATCCGGCGGCCGGAGAACGAAACGCCGCTCCACCGCTTTTGCCGCAAGCAGGCGCGCAACGCGGGATTCCTGGCCGACTATCCGGGCGAGGTGGTGTGGGGGTTCTTCTTCAAGATGTGGCACTATGCCTGGCGCTCGCGCCATGGCTACCTGCCGGCGAAGAAGGAATGAGGCGCGGGGAGGCCATCCGGGGTCAGTCCCGATGTCGGTAGGCCACGAGGGCCTTCAGCGTCTCGATGTCCTCCGGCAGGGTCAGCTTGAAGTTCAGTTCCGTGCCGGGCGCGATATACAATTTCTTTGAGGGGAAAACTTCCGCCACCAAGGTGTAGAGCGACTGCGAGTGGCGGATGCTGTGGCGCTCGGCCCGCGAGAAGGCCTCGGCCAGTTCGTCGAGATGGAAGGTGAGCGGCGTCTGGGCGCGGTAGAGCAGTTCGCGCGGGATGCATTGCTCGGAGTACGTGCCGCCGGGGCTGACCATGTAGGCCTCGTTGCTCCGCACGGCCGTGATGGCATTGCCGTGCGCGCGGAACACGCCGAGGTTGCGGCTGATGATGTCGGCCGACACCAAGGGGCGCACGGCCTCGTGCGTCAGTATGGCGGGATTGTCCAGCCCCGCTTCGGCCCGCAGGCCCTCGATGCCGTTCCGCAACGAGTCGATGCTGGTGTCGCCGGCGGGGAAAATGCCGCAGAACTTGCCGATGCGCCCGTTCTCGGCCGTGCTTTTCACGAAATCGGCCCATTCCGGATGGCAGACCACGTAGATGCGGTCCACTTCGGGATGGCGCTGGAAGGCGAGCATCGTGTAGAAGATGACCGGTTGGCCTTCCACGTCCATGAACTGCTTGGGCCGCTCGCTGTGCATGCGGTGACCTTGTCCGCCCGCCAGCAGCAACGCGATGTTGAGCGTCTTATCCATTTTCTATCTCCTTTGCAAACCGTTCGCAAAAAGTTTCGTGCGTGTGGCGCGTGTAGTAGCGCACGGCCTCGAGCACGATGACCTCGAAGGCCAGGTAGAGCCACGGCATGTTGATGAACAACGAGAGGAACAGCACGATGACCCGTGCGTCGAATGTCAGGATGTTGGCATATTTCATCAGCGGCAGACTGGCCGCGCGGAAGCGCTCCTTGAGCGGCTGGGGGATGCCATCGGCGTAGCGCTGGCGCACCAAGGCATAGAACTTCTGGAACTTGGGCGTCTGGCGCTCCTGCCCGCGCGTGTAGTTGCCATAAAAATAAAGGTAGATTTTGTGGAACCATTCCTTGCGGTTCCAAGGCAGGGAGCGCATCAGGGCGCGCTGCTGGGCGTAGGTGTCCAGCTCGCTTCCCGCTTCCCCCTTGAGGAAATACAAGTGGATGTTGCGGTAATAGTCGGCCAAGGCGCATTGCTTGGCATGGCAGTGGAAACCCGAGTAGGCCGAGAGAAGCCACACCCAGATGCCCCACGTGCCGCCCCACGGCGCGGTTTCCGGCGTGAGGCGCAGGCAGAGGAAAAAATAGATGGAGAAGAACCACACGTCGCCGGCAAACCCGTCCAATATGCGGCCGATGAGCGTCTTCTGTCCCGTCATGCGGGCCAGTTGCCCGTCGGCGCAGTCGTACCAGTTAGCCCAAACGAGGAGAAACATTCCGATGAGGTTCATGTACAAGTTATCCGGCCAGAAAAAGTAACCGGCCAATGCGCCTATGACGATGGACATCAACGTGACGGCGATGGGGTGGACGTGCAACCGCTTGAACAGCAGGGCCCAAAGGTAACCCGGCGTGCGCGTGACGTAAAGTTCGAAAGCCCCCTCCGTGTCTTCCGATTTCATCGTGGCCAGTACACGTTCTTTCAGAGTGGATGATGTCATATTTTGTTGTCTTCTTTGACGTCGGGGCTTAGGGCCCCTCCGAAAAGTGTTGCAATATTCGCAAAAAAAAGCGGAATCTGCAAGTCGTCAGGGGAAAAAGGGAGAAATAGGAGGGTAAAAACTCCTTTTTGGGGCTTTTCCGGCATCCGATGCCTTGCAGAGATGCTAAACTGTCAGGCCGCAGGGCGGAAGGATAAGTGCCGTCCGGCAGCCGCATGCCTCGCGCTGTCCGTGTTTTTTTCGTGCGCCACACCGTGCCGCGGCTGCCTCTCCTCCGCCGTTGCCCGCTATTGCGTCGATACATCTGCTGTAGCCATTGCGGTTGAAACCTTGGAGAAAACATTTCCCTGTTTTACCCGGCATGTCAACCCTGTCAGAGCACAAAAAAAAGAGAGCTACATCGCTGTAACTCTCTTTCTTTTTAAGTGGTGCCACCAGGAATCGAACCGGGGACACAAGGATTTTCAGTCCTTTGCTCTACCAACTGAGCTATGGCACCTTCCGCTTTCGTTTTGCGTGTGCAAAGGTAGTGATTTATTTTTAATGGGCAAATTATTTTTGTGAATTTTTATCGTTTAAGGAGAGAAAAGGGCAAAAAAAGCCTCCGCACGCGGACTTTTCAGTTCCGGCGGGCGGAGGTGGAATGTTTTTAAGTACCAACTCAGGTAGGCGGGGAAGGGGATGCCTTTTTGCGGGTTTCCGTAGGCGGCATCAGTTGAGACGCGCCAGAAGTTTCCGCCCGTGGGTCAATCCTTCAGAGGGTTCCAGCCTTGCGCTTTCAACTCAAATTCATTGCCGTCGCGGCTGATGAGGGCGCAGCCCAAGTCGGCTTTGGTGATGTGGCCGATGACTTTTACGTCTTTTATCTGGCTGATTTCTTCGTGGCAGGACAAGGGGACGGTGAACAGGAGTTCGTAGTCCTCGCCGCCGTTCAGGGCGCAAGTTGTCACGTTCATGTTCAGTTCTTCCGCCATGACAGCGGTCTGATAATCCAGTGGGATGCGTTCCTCGTAGATGCGGCAGCCCACCTTGCTTTGCGTGCAGATGTGCAGCAGTTCGGAACTCAGTCCGTCCGAGATGTCAATCATGGCCGTGGGGCGTATGTGGGCTTTGGCCAGAGCCTGGATGATGTCGCGGCGGGCTTCGGGTTTGAGTTGCCGTTCCAGCAGGTATTCCCGTCCGCTGAAGTCCGGTTGGGCCTGTCGCAGGTTTTCTTCGAGTTCTTTGTTGCCTGCCTGCCGGGCCTCTTTGACTTGCTGGTTATAGACGGCCTTTTCTCGCTCCAGCAGTTGCAGTCCCATGTAGGCGGCTCCCAGGTCGCCGCTGACGCAAATCAGGTCGTTCTCCTGCGCGCCGTTCCGATAGACCACGTTTTCCTTGTCGGCCTCGCCGATGCAGGTGATACTGATGGCCAGCCCGGTGAGCGAGGAGGTGGTGTCGCCTCCCACGATGTCCACTCCATGGGCGTCGCAGGCCAGTCTCAGTCCGGCATAAAAGTCCTCCATGTCCTCCACGCAGAAGCGGCGGCCCAGTGCGATGGAGACGACCATCTGTCGTGGTGTGCCGTTCATGGCGTAGATGTCGGAGAGGTTGACCATGGCCGATTTGTAGCCCAAGTGTTTCAGGGGAACGTAGGTCAGGTCGAAGTGTATGCCTTCCATCAGCAGGTCGTTGGTGACGAGTATTTGTTTTTCCGCCGGGTATTCCAGCACGGCGCAGTCGTCCCCCACGCCGTAGCGGGTGGATTCGTTTTTCAGCTGGATGTTTTCCGTGAGATGCTTGATGAGGCCAAATTCGCCCAATGTGGAGATTTCCGTTCTGTTTGTTTCTTGCATGTTGTTTCCTTTAAGCACGGTTGATCATTTCGCGCATGATGTCGGCCATGAGCGGTTGCACGGCATCGGCGGCCTTTTGCACTTCCTCGTGGCTGACTTCCACGATTCGGCCTTCCACGCCCAAGTCGGTGATGACGCTGATGCCGAAGCATTTGATGCCGCAGTGGTTGGCCACGATGACCTCCGGGACGGTGGACATGCCCACGGCGTCGGCTCCCCATGTGCGGAACATCTTATATTCCGCCGGCGTCTCAAACGTGGGGCCTTGTGTGGCCAGATAGACGCCTTGTTGCACTTTGATGCCTTTTTCCCGGGCTATGCCGAGGGCTTCGCGCACGAGGTCCTTGTCGTAGGCTTCCGACATGTCCGGGAAGCGGGGACCGGTGGGGAAGTTCTTGCCGCGCAGGGGATTTTCAGGGAGGGCATTGATGTGGTCGGTGATAATCATCAGGTCGCCGATTTCGAAGCCGGGGTTCGTGCCGCCGGCCGCATTGCTGACGAAGAGGGTCTTGATGCCCAGTTCATACATGACGCGGACGGGGAAGGTGACTTCCTTCATGCTGTAGCCCTCGTAGTAGTGGAAGCGTCCTTCCATGGCCATGATGTCTTTCTGCCCGAGTTTTCCGAAGATGAGGTTGCCGTGGTGCCCTTCTACGGTGGAGACGGGGAAGTTGGGTATGTCCGAATATGGGATGCGGGTGGCGTCGGTGATTTCATCGGCCAGTTTGCCCAGTCCGGTGCCCAGAATAATGGCCGTCGTGGGGCTGGTGGTCATTCTGTTTTTGAGCCAAGTTGCTGTTTCTTGAATTTTTGAATACATAGGCTGTGATATTTTCGTTAAACGATTTCTGTTGGTTTCTCAGGAACTCCACTTCGATGGGCAGGACATGGAGGGCGTTCCTTGCTTCCTCGCTTAGCCCGCTGAGCCCTTTCAGCCGGGCGGCGTCCTTCTCTGTGGTGATTATCAGGTTGGGAGTGCCGAGGCGGGCGTAGGTGTCGTTGATGAGCGACACGTCGGCGGGCGAGAAATAATGGTGGTCGCCGAAGGACAGTTGTGTGATGCGCGTCCCATACCGCTCAAGGTCCATTCTCATTTGTTCCGGAGAGGCGATGCCGGTGAGCAGCAGCACGTGTTCGTCGCGCCGGAGTGTGTCGAGCGGGCGTTCGCCTTCGCCGAACAAGGGCTTGAGGGCGCCATATCTCAGGGTGGAGAAGTAGAGCTTTTGATAGGGGTAGAGCTTCAGGGCCTTGCTGATGACCCTGAATCCCATGGGCTTGATGTCCGCCGGGCATTTGGTCACGACGACGATGTTCGCGCGGCTTTTCCCTTCTTCGGGTTCACGCAGGCGTCCGGCGGGGAGCAGCTTATCGTCGCAAATCAGTCGGTGATAGTCCACCAGCAGGATGTTGATGCCCGGTTTCACGTAACGGTGCTGGAAAGCATCGTCCAGCAGCACCACCTCCGTGCCCGGGGCGGTCTTTCCGTCGCTGAGCAGTTCGATGCCCCGGCGTCGGTTTTTGTCCACGGCCACGTAGATGCCTGGGAATTTTTGTTTCATTTGATAAGGTTCGTCGCCGATGTCGGACATGGGCGTTTCTGCGGAGGCCAGGACGAAGCCTTTTGATTTTCGCTTGTAGCCCCGGCTCAGCACGGCCACCTTGTGTGTCTTTTGCAGCAGGCGGATAAGGTATTCCGTGTGCGGCGTCTTGCCTGTGCCGCCCACGGTGATGTTGCCCACCGAGATGACGGGGATGTCGTAGCTCTTCGCCTTGAGGATACCCGCCTCGAACATTGCGTTGCGGATTCTCACCCCAATGCCGTAGAGCCAGGCTATCGGCCGCAGCCATTCGTTGATTTTGATGAGGTCTCCTTCCATGTCGTGTCAGTTGATGAAGTTAGGCTCGTACGGCAATCGTGCTTGCAGGAAGTCCATGTGCCGGATTCTTTCCAGGTTCATCAGCGGGGCGTAGTAGCTTCCCAGTGTTTCCCGCAAGGAAGAGTTCAGGTAGTCTTTCTGTATGTTCCCGAACAAGTTCTCATACCATGGGGCGGGAGCTGGGCCATATTCCGTGCCGTAGTCTTCCAGTTTGGCGCGCCGGGCGGCCTCCCGTATGGCCGTCTGCAGTCCGCCTTGGGCGTCGGCCAGTCCGTTCTCCACGGCTTGCCGTCCGGTCCACACGCGGCCCTCGGCCAGTTGCTTCACCTCGTCTGTTTCCATTTTGCGGCCTTCAGCCACGCGGCCGATGAAGAGTTCGTAGCCCCGTTGGATATATCCTTGCATCATTCGGGCCTCGGACGGGTTGAACGGGCGCGAGGGGGTGCCGAAGTCGGCATGCGCGTTGGTCTTCACCACGTCGAAGTGCAGGCCCAGTTTTTCGCGGAGCAGCTCGCTGGCGTCCGGAATGAGGCCGAAGATGCCGATGCTGCCCGTGAGGGTCGTCGGTTCGGCCACGATGTAGTCGGCGGCGCACGAGATGTAGTAGCCCCCCGAGGCGGCCATTCCGCCCATGGATACCACCACGGGCTTGGCCTCGCGCAGGAGCTTCACTTCGTGCCATATCTGTTCGGATGCATAGGCGCTGCCGCCGCCTGAGTTCACCCGGAGCACCACGGCTTTCACCGCCTCGTTCTCGCGCAGGGCCTTCAGGTCGCGGCACACTTTCTCCGCGTCTATCACGTCGCCGTCCCATTCCGCCCTTTTCTCCACGATGTCCCCGTAGGCGTTGTAGATGGCGATTTTTCCGTCCTTGCCTTTGGACTGTGGCGTGGCGGCTGCCAGCTCCTTCACGGTCACCAGCGGCAGCATGCCTTCGGTCTTCCCTGTCTTGTCGCGCAACAGGCGGCTCACGCCGTCTATGTGGCACAGCGTGTCCACCATGCCCTTCGCCACCAGCTCCTCGGCGGGGCTGAATGTGAGCATGCTGTCGGCGTAGGCGTTGAGCCGGGCAGTGTCCAGGTGGCGCGATTCGGCCACGTCGGCCAGCATCGTGCGCCAGATGTCGTTCAGGTAGGAGGTCACCTGTTCGCGGTTGGCCTCGTCCGTGGCGGGCGGATTTTTTTCATCGGTCGGACGGGTGGGCGGATTGTCTTTTTGTCCGCACCGGTTCCCGTTCCGGCGCAAAAGTTCAGCGGCGGGCGCTCTTTTTTCCGGCGTTTTAGAATTTTCTTATAAAAAATAATCGGGTTTCTTTAGAAGGCTTAAAAATATGTTTTACAGCAGCTTTCTTGGTTGTTTGGAGAAGTTTTCATACCTTTACAGAACTTTTCCGCCTGAAAAAAGTTGCCGGAAAATTTGGTGGAACCGTAAAAGTCCCTACCTTTGCACTCGCTTTCGGGAAGGACGCCCGCAGGGATGTTCCGGAACGTTGGCAGGAAAGAGTTCATTGAAAGTTTTACATAGGTAAGAAAGAGCAGTACAAGGAAATGCGTCCGGTGCGGGAGAGACACCGCACCGGCAAGTCCGGAGTAGAACAGAACATGCCGCTGCCCCTCCCCGGGGCTCGGCAAGAAGAAACAAAGAATTTACAATGAAGAGTTTGATCCTGGCTCAGGATGAACGCTAGCTACAGGCTTAACACATGCAAGTCGTGGGGCAGCATGGGGGTGGCTTGCCACTCCTGATGGCGACCGGCGCACGGGTGAGTAACGCGTATCAACCTGCCCCCGCCCGGGGATAGCCTTCTGAAAGGAAGTTTAATACCCGGCACCTCGCGGCCCGCATGGTCCGCGCGGGATAGGCTCCGGCCGGCGGGGATGGGGATGCGTTCCATTAGCTTGTTGGCGGGGTAACGGCCCACCAAGGCGACGATGGATAGGGGTTCTGAGAGGAAGGCCCCCACATTGGGACTGAGACACGGCCCAAACTCCTACGGGAGGCAGCAGTGAGGAATATTGGTCAATGGGCGGAAGCCTGAACCAGCCAAGTAGCGTGGGCGATGAAGGCCCTACGGGTCGTAAAGCCCTTTGCGGGGATTAAAGTGCGCCACGCGTGGCGCTTTGCAGGTACCCCGCGAATAAGCATCGGCTAATTCCGTGCCAGCAGCCGCGGTAATACGGAAGATGCGGGCGTTATCCGGATTTATTGGGTTTAAAGGGAGCGTAGGCGGCCTTGTAAGTCAGCGGTGAAATGGCGCGGCTCAACCGCGTCCTGCCGTTGAAACTGCGGGGCTTGAGTCTGCACAGGGCACATGGAACTCGTGGTGTAGCGGTGAAATGCTTAGATATCACGAAGAACCCCGATCGCGAAGGCATTGTGCCGGGGCAGTACTGACGCTGAGGCTCGAAGGTGCGGGTATCAAACAGGATTAGATACCCTGGTAGTCCGCACGGTAAACGATGGATGCCCGCCGCCGGGACGTATGATTCGGTGGCCAAGCGAAAGCATTAAGCATCCCACCTGGGGAGTACGCCGGCAACGGTGAAACTCAAAGGAATTGACGGGGGCCCGCACAAGCGGAGGAACATGTGGTTTAATTCGATGATACGCGAGGAACCTTACCCGGGCTCGAACGCGGGCTGCATGGACTGGAGACAGTCCTTTCCCTTCGGGGACTGCCCGCGAGGTGCTGCATGGTTGTCGTCAGCTCGTGCCGTGAGGTGTCGGCTCAAGTGCCATAACGAGCGCAACCCCTTTCCACGGTTGCCATCGCGTGATGGCGGGCACTCCGTGGACACTGCCGCCGCAAGGTGCGAGGAAGGCGGGGATGACGTCAAATCAGCACGGCCCTTACGTCCGGGGCGACACACGTGTTACAATGGCGGGCACAGAGGGATGCCACCCCGCGAGGGGGCGCGGATCCCGAAATCCCGTCCCAGTTCGGACTGGAGTCTGCAACCCGACTCCACGAAGCTGGATTCGCTAGTAATCGCGCATCAGCCATGGCGCGGTGAATACGTTCCCGGGCCTTGTACACACCGCCCGTCAAGCCATGAAAGCCGGTGGTGCCTGAAGTCCGTGACCGCGAGGGTCGGCCTAGGGTAAAGCCGGTGATTGGGGCTAAGTCGTAACAAGGTAGCCGTACCGGAAGGTGCGGCTGGAACACCCTCCTTTCTGGAGCGCCGGACGCGCCGCAGGGCGCGTCTCCAAGTTCGCTGCTCCTTCTTGCCTGTGCTAAAATACAAAAGAAGATGATGCAAGGGAGACCGGGAAGCCGGGCTTTTTGCCCCAAAATCCCGCAGCCCCGCGCGGTGGAACGAGAAGCCAGTCCTATAGCTCAGTTGGTCAGAGCGCCACACTGATAATGTGGAGGTCGGCAGTTCAACTCTGCCTGGGACTACGGACGGGGGATTAGCTCAGCTGGCTAGAGCACCTGCCCTGCAAGCAGGGGGCCGACGGTTCGAATCCGTCATTCTCCACACGCGTCCCGGAAACGTCCGGGCGAGAGGTCATTGACATATTGGGAACAACAAGGCGAAAGCAAGAACAGAACGTAGAGAACACAATCCATAACAAGCGCAAGCAAGAATCCGGCGCGCGGCTTCCCCTGGGGGAATGTCCGCAAGACGGAGAGGAAACATGCAAGGGCGCACGGTGGATGCCTAGGCTCTCACAGGCGATGAAGGACGTGGCAAGCTGCAGAAAATAAACAATGATTCCCCGAGTAGCGGCGAGCGGAAGGGGAAGAGCCCAAACCGGGGCGTCGAGGCGTCCCCCCGGGGCCGCGAGATCGCAAGACACCAGGCGAGGAAGGCGCTGGAAAGCGCCGCCACAGAGGGCGACAGCCCGTACCCGAAAGCCCGGCGAAGCGTAGCGGTACCCTGAGTAACGGGGACACGTGGAATCCTGCGCGAATCCGCCGGGCCCATCCGGCAAAGGCTAAATACTCGTGAGAGACCGATAGCGAACCAGTACCGTGAGGGAAAGGTGAAAAAGCACCCGCGCAGGGGAGTGAAACAGACCCCAGGGAAACCGTGCGCCTACAAGCGGTCGGGCCCCTTTTTTCAGGGGTGACGGCGTGCCTTTTGCATAATGAACCTACGAGTTGCCGTCCCCGGCGAGGTGAAGGGCGAAGACGCCCGCAGCCGCAGCGAAAGCTAGCATTGGATCTGGGCACGTGATGTGTAGGATAGGCCGGAGGCATTGAAGCAGAGTACGCCAGTATTTGTGGAGCCGCCGTTGAAATACGGCCCCTTTATTTGTTTGGATTCTAACTCTAGTTGGAGGACATTGCTTGGTGGGTAGTTTGACTGGGGTGGTCGCCTCCAAAAAGCGTAACGGAGGCTTCTAAAGGTGCCCTCAGGACGATCGGTAACCGTCCGCAGAGTGTAAT
>VOFD01002352.1_pt1 | contig 21658 bp, 53 predicted proteins | sample 5384101 | NCBI WGS metagenome assembly VOFD01 (sample SAMN12384723, study PRJNA508395) | human gut metagenome | isolation source: healthy gut C | host: Homo sapiens
GGAAGAGGAACGCAGACTGCATCAGAGAAACAGTTCTAATTTAATGAATCGCAAATAAAAAATGAGGCGGTTATCCGCCCCATTTTTTTGCGTCCACAGGGGTTCGATTCCCCTAATGATTACACGCGTCTCAATTAGCGACCCGCAGCCGAATCCACCGAATCCGTTATTGCCTCCGCAAAGCAGAGGATAATGAGAATCCAAATGATGCAGCCGCAATCACCGCCCATGCCGCCGCCGAAGCCGTTACCACAGCCGCCACAGCAAAGAAGTAAAAAGGATAATAATCCAGCAGAAGGAAGAATTGTTCTCGTTGGGGAGCATCCTCCGCCACAGTTTGTTGCTGACAAATCACTCATAGGTTTGCCTCCCTAAATTTCATTTACACTGTTATCCTATGCGGGGTGGCTTGGGTGATTTACACAAAAAAAATGAAAAAAAAAGACGGAAATATTTTATTTGCATATAGACAGAGAATATACTATAATATTGACAGCATTATGATTAGTGATAATATGGCTTTTTGCGTTAGATAGTGAGAGATAAAAAGATAAAATGAAAAAGAGGGATTCACGACGATGAAACGATACCAGTGGATGGGGATTATGCTGAGCCTTGTTTTGCTTCTGTGCTCGTGCGGTACAGACAAAGAGGTTGAGAAGAAAGCCGGCGAAAGTACGAGTAATAACCGTCTGCAACGGCGAGCGTTACGCCGCTGATTTCAGAGGATGAGGCTTTTTCAGAGGCAGAGAAGATTGTAAAGACAATGACAATTGAACAAAAAGTAGGACAGATGTTTTTGGTGGATTTACTGCAGTTAGATGCATCACCGTCGGTGGATGGAACTGCTTATAAGGCGACGGAGAGCATGAAACAGGCAATTATTGATTATCACCTGGTGGCGTCTATCTTACGAAGGAGAATATTAAGTCGCAGAAGCAGACGAAAAAACTCGTGCAGAATTTACAAGCGAGCGTTGTATCAGGAAGTGCGCTTTACGTTGCCGTAGAGGAAGACGGTGGTGGAGAAAATTCTATTTCTGCCAAAGTTGAGGATTTAAAAGATACCGGTTATGTTACCCCAAAAGAAATGGGACAAAATATGACGGCGAACCAGATTTTTTGAATCGGGAAAACGATTGCCGGAGAATTGACGAAAATCGGTATAAATCTGAATCTGGCGCCGGTGGCGGATTTGGCAAGTGACCAAAATCCATCATATGCGATGCGCTGTCTGGGGAAGTGATGCGGATGGCGTGGCAGATTTGTTGGATGATTTTGTAAGTGGTATGCGCGAGGGCGGACTTTCCGTGACACTTCGGACTTTTCCGGGGATTGGTAATGTCTGCGGATGTGACGGAGTCGATTGCGGAAAATACGGACAGTCTGATGACGATACGTGATACGAATTTTGTGCCGTATGCGAGCGGAATTCAGGCGAGGCGCTGACTGTGTGATGGTGAGCAATGCCGCATACAGTAAGTTGACGGTGAAAAAAATACCGGCATTTATGTCGCAGGATATTGTGACGAAACTTTTACGGGGAAGAACTCGGATTTGATGGAATTGTTATGACAAGCCCACTCAATGATAATGTGATAGAGAACAATTATACAAATGAATTTGCCGTAGTGGAAGCGGTAAAAGCAGGATGTGATTTAATCGTCCTGCCGGGGAATTTCAAGGAGTGCTATGAGGCTTTAATTACTGCCGTGAAGGAAGGCGGGATTGATGAAAAAGTGATTAACACATCCGTCCGGCGAATCTTACAGAATAAGATTCAAAAGGGGCATACTTGTGTTAGAATAAACAGCAAAAGGAAGGACTTGAAATGAACTCACAGGTTGATGAAACTTATTACGATGGACTGCATGAAGAGTGTGGTGTTTTCGGTGTCTATGATTTGGATGGCGGTGATGTTGCCTCCACAATTTATTATGGACTTTTCGCTTTGCGAGCACAGAGGTCAGGAAAGCTGTGGTATTGCGGTCAGCGATACAAAAGGACCGAAAGGAAAAGTATTGTCTTCAAAAGGCATGGGACTTGTCAATGAAGTCTTTGACGGGGAAAACTGGAAAAACTAAAAGGAAATATCGGGGTTGGACATGTGCGCTATTCGACGGCAGGAGCGAGCAATGGACAGAATGTGCAGCCGTTAGTATTAAATTATGTCAAAAGGTATTCTTATGTTAGCGCATAACGGAAATCTGGTAAACGCACTGGAACTCCGGAAAGAGTTGGAGTACACAGGAGCTATTTTTCAGACGACCATTGATTCGGAAGTCATTGCGTATCACATTGCCAGAGAACGTTTGAAAACGGGCACGTGTAGAAGAAGCTGTGAAAAAAAATGCTATGAAGAAGTTAAAGGGAGCTTATTCCCTGGTTATTTCCAGCCCGAGAAAAACTCATCGGTGCCAGGGATCCATTTGGCTTCCGTCCATTGGTGATTGGAAAACGGGATAACAGTTATATGCTTGCCAGTGAGACCCGCGCACTCGATGCTGTTGGTGCAACATTTGTCCGGGATGTAAAACCGGGGGAAATTGTTATGTTGGACAAAAATGGTATTACATCGGATGAAAGTCTCTGCACAGTAAAACCAAAGAAGATGTATTTTCGAGTATATCTATTTTGCCAGACCAGACAGTTATGTAGATGGTGTCAGCGTGTATAATTCCCGTATCATGGCAGGGAAAAATCCTTGCCCAGATGCATCCGGCAGAAGCGGATATTGTTATCGGAGTGCCGGATTCCGGAAATGCGGCAGCGATGGGGATTTGCCCTAGAGTCAAATATTCCGTATGGTGTTGGTTTTATCAAGAACAGTTATGTGGGAAGAACATTTATTAAACCAAAACAGTCTGCCCGTGAGTCCAGTGTTCATATTAAATTAAATGCCTTGAAAGAAGTGGTTAATGGCAAGCGTGTTGTGATGGTTGATGATTCGATCGTCCGCGGTACGACGAGCGGCCTGATCGTAAAAATGCTCAAAGATGCCGGAGCGACTGAGGTTCATGTAAGAATCAGTTCGCCGCCATTTTTGTTCCCATGTTATTTTGGAACAGATGTACCAAGCTGTGACCAGTTGATTGCGCATGAGCATACGGTATCCCAGATTTGCGAGTTGATTCGGGGCAGATTCCCTTGGTTACCTGGATGGCGAGAGACTGCCGGAATTGATTGAAGGAGACACCGGTTACTGCGATGCGTGCTTCTCCGGAAATTACCCGGTAGAGCCGCCAACCGAAGATATTCGTGGAAGTTTTGAACCGTAAATAGGTGTTTGGCACTATTTTATAAAAGGATAGAGAAAGGAAAGAAAGAATATGAGTACAGACAGATATGTAAGCCCGTTGTCGGAGAGATACGCCAGTACAAAGAAATGCAGTTTATTTTCTCGCCGGACATGAAATTCCAGACTTGGAGAAAATTATGGATTGCGTTAGCAGAAACCGAAAAGGAACTTGGCTTAAAGGATGCAGATGGAAATCCACGCATCACAGACGAGCAGATTGAGGAGTTAAAAGCGCATGTGACAGATATTAATTATGATGTTGCAAAAGCTCGTGAAAAAAGAGGTGCGCCACGACGTAATGAGCCATGTATATGCATATGGAAAACAGTGTCCAAAGGCAGCAGGAATCATTCACCTCGGAGCAACTTCCTGCTATGTTGGTGATAATACAGACGTCATTATCATGACCAGAAGCACTTAAATTAGTAAAGAAAAAACTGGTGAATGTCATTTCCGTATTATCTGATTTTTGCAATGAAATACAAAGACCTTCCGACGCTTGCATTTACTCATTTCCAGCCGGCACAGCCGACAACAGTTGGTAAAGCGTGCAACGCTTTGGATTCAGGAACTTGTGATGGATTTGGAAGATTTGAATCACGTGCTGTCTCATATGAAACTTCTTGGTTCGAAAGGAACTACCGGTACACAGGCAAGTTTCCTTGAACTGTTTGACGGTGATGAGAGTAAATGTAAAGAAGCGGACAAACTGATTGCAAAAGAAAATGGGATTTGACGCATGCTTCCCTGTTTCCGGACAGACTTATTCCCGTAAATTAGATACCCGCGTAGTAAATGTACTTGCCGGTATTGCGGCCAGCGCACATAAATTCTCTAATGATATTCGTCTTTTACAGCATTTAAAAGAAATCGAAGAGCCATTTGAGAAGCATCAGATTGGTTCTTCCGCTATGGCATACAAGAGAAACCCAATGCGAAGCGAAAAGAATTGCATCCTTGTCCCGCTATGTGATGATTGATGCCTTGAACCCAGCGATTACATCGGCAACCCAGTGGTTTGAGAGAACACTCGATGACTCCGCAAACAAGCGTTTGAGCGTAGCAGAAGGCTTCCTCACAATCGACGGTATTTTGGATTTGTTCTTAAATGTAGCCGATGGACTTGTTGTTTACGATAAAGTAATTACAAAACGTCTCATGTCCGAACTTCCATTTATGGCTACAGAGAACATCATGATGGACGCCGTAAAGCCGGCGGCGACCGTCAGGAGCTCCATGAGAGAATCCGTGAGCTTTCCATGGAAGCAGGCAGAAATGTAAAAGAGCGCGGCTTAGACAACAACCTCTTAGAGTTGATTGCTGCAGACGACGCCTTCCCAATGACTTTGGAAGAATTGCAGAAGACCATGGACCCAAGCAAATATGTTGGCCGTGCACCAAGTCAGGTAAAAGAATTTGTTGAAGACGTGGTTGCACCAATTCTTGATGAAAACAAAGACTTGCTTGGAATTACAGCAGAGATTAACTGCTAATTAAGGAAAGCAAATATTAAACGATTATAATACAATCCCATCAGATTTATGCATAGGTCAGAATCTGGTGGGATTTGTTTTAGACAACGCTAATCCGTTCAAAATTAGAAAAGAGTTGCAATTTCAACCTCATTTTTGCTAATTTATCTCAATTTTTCCGTCAAAAGCAACTCTATTTGCTAAATTTCTAAAAAGCGTTGTACAAAATAGAAAACCACTTGCAAGCAAAGCAACCATAAAGTAGAAAATCTGGGAAAAGAGTTGCCTTGTCTGGAAAAATTCGATTGAAGTTTTAACAAAGTTGAGTTTGAGATGGTGGGCTGTGTCAAATGTTCGTCGCCAATTCTTTTGTTTTCCGTAATTCCGTAGAAAAGCTTTGTACCCACGAGACGCAAAGCTTTTCTCCGGAATTACGGAAAACAAAAAAGTGCCAACGAATACTTGACACAAACTGACACAAACACCCACTAGTTTCTTCCCCATCTTATGATATAATCATACCAAATGACAAGGAGGTGGCTTTTATGCCATTATTAAATAAAGAAAAATGATGGATGGTTTTGGCAAGGCAGTCGACGCGGTGAACAATGCGGCAGACAAAGCCGGCAAATATGCTAAAGAAAAAGAACTGGACAAGAAAATTGACCATGCCGCAGAGGTTGTCACCAAAGAGGCAAAAAAAGAAAGAAATCAAGAGTGTATTTTCAAGCGAGAAAAAATAGAAGAAGAGGATTGTAAATTATGTGGATTGCAGATGGATGGAACGATTATGAAGTGCTAGATACTTCGGCGGGAGAAAAATTAGAGCGGTGGGGTGACTATATTCTTGTGCGCCCGGACCCCGCAGGTGATTTGGAACACACCGCACAAAGTGAGAGAGTGGAAACAGAAAACGGACATTACCACAGAAGCAATAAAGGCGGTGGACAGTGGGAATTTTTTTAATTTGCCGGAGCAGTGGGAGATTTCTATGGAAATCTCAAATTTCATTTGAAACCATTTCATTTTAAGCATACCGGACTTTTCCCTGAGCAGGCGGTAAACTGGGGAGTGGAGCGGAAATTTGATTCGCGAGGCAAAGAAGCAAAATCCGGGAAAAGAAATCAAAGTATTGAATTTATTTGCATACACGGGTGGCGCAACGGTGGCGTGCGCCGATGCCGGAGCAAAGAGTGACTCATGTGGACGCATCCAAAGGGATGGTTACCCTGGGCGAAAAGAAAATGCGGCGCGTCTAGACTTGCCAATGCGCCGATTCGCTATCTGGTGGATGACTGCGTGAAATTTGTGGAGCGTGAAATCCGCCGTGGCAATCACTACGATGCAATTATTATGGACCCGCCTTCTTATGGAAGAGGTCCCAAAGGCGAGATTTGGAAAATAGAAGAAAAAATTTTCCCACTGGTACAACTTTGCACGAAGGTACTTGCAGACAAGCCATTATTTTTCCTGATTAATTCTTATACAACAGGATTACAGCCGGCAGTGCTTTCTTATATGTTAAATTTGGAAATAAAAAGCCGTTTTGGCGGAACGGTTGAAGCAGATGAAATCGGATTGCCGGTGCGCGGTAGCGAGGACTTGTTCTGCCGTGTGGCGCAAGCGGAAGATGGAACTGCAAAAGAGAGAGTAAGAGGAAGGGGGAGAAGCGATGAAACTGATTCATTGTGCGGATTTGCATTTGGATTCAAGCATGACGACACATTTGACAAAGGAAAAAGCAAAGGAGCGAAAGGCAGAATTACTCGCTTCTTTTTAACCGGATGATGGAGTATGCCGACAGGGAAAATGTGTCGGCGGTTTTGATTGCGGGTGATTTGTTTGACCGTAAAATATTTCGGCAACGGCACGCAATGCAGTTTATCATGCAATTTCGACACGTCCTGAGATGACATTTTATTATCTGAAAGGAAATCATGATGTGCGTCTGTTTTTACCAAATGGCAAAAGAGTGCCCGGAAAATTTAAAATTGTTTGGTGAAGAGTGGACCGCTTATGTGCGAGGCGGATGAGGATGCCGTCTTGTGATTAGCGGCGTTGAGTTGTGTGAGGAAAATCATGCGCTGATAGCCAATTCGCTGACTTTGAATCGGGAAGATGTAAACATCGTGATGCTTCACGGACAGGAAGCGGAATACGCCGCACAGGACAAGGCGGAAGTCGTGCCACTGCGTGATTTGCGTGGCAAGGGCATTGATTATCTGGCACTTGGACATGTGCATGGTTATAAAAAAGAAACACTGGACAGCCGGGGCGTGTACTGCTATCCGGGATGCTTAGAATGTCGTGGATTTGATGAATATGGGGAGCATGGTTTTGTCCTTTTGGATGTGGATTTGGAAGAGAAAACCGTGGTGAGCGAATTTATCCCATTTGCCCTGAGAAACGGTCATTATGTGGAAGTCAATGTCAGTGACTGTATGAGTACGGCAGAGATTATGGATGCCATCAACGAGACGGCGCAAAGGGAGCATCTGCCGCATGAGGATTTTGTGAAATTTGTGTTGGTTGGCGAGATGGCGCTTGCCAGTGAAAAAGATTTGGATTATTTGAATCAATGGATTCAGGATGATTATTATACCGTGAAAGTGACGGACAAAACAAAAATCGAATTGACTATGAAGATTATCAAAACGATGCGTCACTTCGCGGCGAGTTTGTTCGTCTAGTGCAGGCGGATGAGAACTTTCTGACGAGGAAAAGGCGCAGATGATTCAGTATGGCATACGAGCTTTGAAGGGGAGGAAATCGAGTGAAATTATTACAGTGTAAAATAGAAAATTTCGGTAAATTAAGCGATGTCTCCTTTGACTTTTCAGAGGGGTGTCAATACATTCTGCGAGGAAAACGGATGGGGAAAAAAGTACGCTTGCGAATTTTATCGAATTATGTTCTTTGGCTTTTAAATGGTAATAAACAGGACAAACTGGTAAATGAGAGGAAGCGTTATTTTCCGTGGCAGAGTGCGAAAGGTGTATATGGCGGAAGTGTGAAATTCGAAACAGAGGGGAAAAGTTATCAGCTAAACCGCGTGTTTGGGAAAAAAGACAAAGATGATATTTTTGAACTCTATGACCTTTCGACAAACCTTCCGTGCGAGGATTTTTCCGAGAATATCGGTGTTGAATTATTTGGTATTGATGCGGCATCCTTTGGCCGCACGGTATTTTTTTTCACAGAAAGACTGCGAGTCTGCACCGACTGATGGGATTCATGCGAAACTTGGCAATCTGATTGAGCAGACGGATGATATCCACAATTTTCAAAGTGTATATGACAAATTGAAAGATACCACGAATAAAAATGACGCCAAAAAAAAACCGGTTCGCTGAACAGAGAAAAACGTGAAATCGAAGAAAGAGAGCAGAAACTTCTGTGAAGAAGAAAGTATCCGGCGGGGATTTTAGAGGCGGAAACTTTTTTACAAGCAGTGTGAAGAAAAAAAAAAAGAGCTCTCCGAGGTGATTCGCGGAGCAAAAGAAGCGAGGAAAAAACTTAGTAAAGCGATGGACTATGCGGTAGAAAGAAAAGAGTATGAGACACTTGTGTCTGCAAAAGAACAGACAGAGAGACAGTGGAAAGAGAGTAAAAATGCATTTCCTTACGAGGATAAAATTCCTTCGATGGAGCAGATGGCAAAATGGCAGAAACAAAGACGGAGTGCGAAGAGTTCCGCGAGCAGATGGTGAGAAATCAGCTGACAGGCGAGGAAAATGCACTTGTGTCCTCTGTCAAAGAACGGTTTGGACAGGAGATTCCGGAGGATGAAGCACTGCAGTCGATGGAGGAGGCTCTTACCGAATATGAATCATTAAAGCAGACCATTCGCAAGGGAGAGTTTACACCGGCAGAACAAAATGAGTGGGAAACGTTGAAAAAACGCTATCCGAATGGAATGCCGGCGAAGGAAGAATTGCTGAAATTAAATCGAATCTGTGAAGATGTTCGGCATAAGGAGGATCAGTTTGCAAATGCGCAGACAACAGCCCGTGCATTAAAGCGGTGGCGGCACAGAAAAAGCCGGAAAAAGCGTCAACGCTCCCACTTATTCTTGGCTGTCTTGCGGTGGTTCTTGGGGTGGGGCTTAGTTTCGTACAGGTGATTGCCGGCGTGGCGGCATTTGTTGTTCTGGCGCTTGTTGCTGTGGCCCTTTTGCACAGCAAAAGGGAAAAAACAAGAAGATTTAAGTGAGCGACCGCTTTTGGAACTCGAACAGGAGATGGAACGGGCAAAAAAAGAGATAGAACAGGGAAATGAAAAGATTTCTTTCGTGCTTTCTGCCTATTTCCCGAAAGGAATTTCCGGCGATTTCCGCGATGTGATTCAGCAGATGCAGATGGATGCGATAGTCTATGAGACGCACCGGGCAAAGAAGTAAGGCGGTAAGTGAAGAAGATGAGGTTCGTTATCAGACTCTTCAAAAAACGCTTCATGAGTTTATGGATGGTTATGTAGAAATGGGAATTTCAGAAGAGCGGTTTGCATTTGGTTTTGTCAAAGCTTCGCGGCGAACTCAAACAGTACCGTCGTCTCTGTGAAAAAAAACTGGAAAGTTTTCAGGGAGCAAAAAAAGAAATACGAGCGAGCAAAAAGAAGAATTTGTACTTGGTGGAAAAGAGTATGGTTTGATTTTTGAAGAGCCATTTGACGAGGAACTGCAAAAAGATTGCCGGGGCGATTAACCGGGTTCAAGCGGCAGAGCAGTCATGGCGGGCGGCAGGGAAGAAGTTGTCACAGTTTGAAAACGACCACGATATGGAGCGCATCCGCCAGACAGATAAGCCTGAGGAAAAAAAGGAAGGCCTGAGCGAAAGCCACGAGCGTGAAAAACGGTGGATGGCGGAACAGGAAACCAACCGAAAAAAATATGGCTGCATACGAGAAACAATGAGAGCAGCTGGAGGAAAAACTTGATGAACTTGCAGAAATCCGTCTTGAGTTAGAGGAGCGAAAGGAGCATTTTGCAAGCGGCAATAAGAAGTATGAGCTTTTGCTAAAAACAATGGATAAGTTACAGCAGGCAAAAGACACGCTGACGGCGCGCTACATTGAACCGGTGCAGAAAGGTTTTACGAAATATTACCAAATGGTAGATGGCGGCGATGCCAAAGACTACCGATTTGATGCCGGTGTAAATTTAACGGTGGAGGAAATGGGTATGCCACGGAAATTCGTTTTTGAGTGAGGGCGCAAGGACCTCGCCGGAATCTGTGCGCGTATGGCAATGGTAGATGCCATGTATGAAAAGGACAAACCATTTCTTGTTTTTGACGATTCCTTTGTGAATCTGGATGACGAAAAAATGCGTCATGCGCTTACATTTTTGAAGGAAGTCGGAAAAGAATATCAGGTTATTTATTTCACATGCCGGGGAAAACAGAAAGGCATAAAAAGGAGGAAACCATGCGTTTTGTAATACAAAGAGTCAGCAGTGCTTCTGTCACAATCGACGGAAAAGTACGTGGAGAAATAGGGAAAAGGTTTTGTTGTGTTAATCGGCATTGGAGAGGATGATACAAAAAAGAAATTGCAGATAAACTTTTACACAAACTTTTGAATATGCGTATATTTGAAGACGAAAATGGGAAAACAAATCTTGCCCTAAAAGATGTGTCCGGCGAATTGCTTATGATTTCCCAGTTCACCTTATATGCCAACTGCAAAAAGGAAACCGCCCATCCTTTACGGATGCCGGCAGACCGGAGATGGCAGAGCCAATGTATGAGTATATATTGGAAGCCCGCCGCAAAGAAAACCCGGTGGTCGAGCAGGGGGGAGTTTGGTGCCGATATGAAACTTGCCCTTGTGAATGATGGACCATTTACAGTTGTGCTTGATAGCAGGGGATTTGATGTGATTTTATAATAAAAACGGTTTTAGGGGATTAAAAATGGGAAAATGAATAAAATAGTACCGTGAGTAGACATATTGTGGTAAAATTATGTTTGAAAGGAGCGGTGGCATGTTTAAAAATGTATATCCTAGAGAAAAGTATTTAAAAAGAAAATCAGACCTTTTTATGACTCTGATATTATAAAAGTTATTACAGGAATTAGGAGATGTGGAAAATCCTTTATTTTGAAGGCTATTATGAATGAATTACGTTCAAGAAAAAGCATCGGAATCCCAAATAGTTTATATTCCACTTGATAGAAGGGGGTATAAAAATATAAAAACCCCCGAGCAGCTTGAAACTAAGATAGAGTCCATCTTTGGGTGATGAAGAAATACAATATTTATTTATTGATGAGATTCAAAATGTTACTGGATTTGAATCCGTAATTCATGCCTATGCAGAAGAGGGATATTCAATTTTTCTTACAGGCTCAAATTCTTATTTGTTGAGTGATGAAATATCAACAAAGCTTACAGGAAGGTATTTGAATTTTGAAACATTTACTTTGGATTTTTGCTGAATTTCTTGAAATGAAAAAGTTTTTGATAAACCAATTAATGAAGATATGTATGTGGAGTTTGAAGAGTATGTATTAAATGGAGGATTTCCAAAGACATTAGAATTTGAGGATGTTCAGGCAAGACAAACCTATACGAGGGGGATTATATCAGAAATATTTGAAAAGGATGTAAAAACAAGGAAGAGAATTTCCAATGTTCCGGTGTATGAAAGAGTGCAATCATTTCTTCTAAATAACTATGCCTCACCTTTTTCTCTTAATAATTTGCTTGAATGTTTAGAAAAAGAGGGGTATAAGACTAAAGCGGCAACGGTTAGAGGTTATATTGAAGATTTAAAAAGGCAAAAATAATATATGAGTGTAATCGTTTTGATTTGAAGAGTAAGAAAGCGTTGAGAAGGGAACAGAAATATTATTTATCCGATTTGGCTATATATTTTGCTATGAATACAGATAATCGGTTAAGTTTTGGTCCATCACTTGAAAATATTGTTTATTTGTATTTAGCAAGTCATGATTATCAAATTAGTATAGGTAAAATAGGTAAAATGGAATGTGATTTTATTGTGAGAAATAAAATGGGGGATTATGCGTACATTCAAGTTGCTTATACATTGCGGGGAGAGGATATAGAGGCAACGGAGCGTATTAAGGAAAGAGAATATCGACCATTTAGAAAAATACGAGATGGGTATCCACGATATATAATTTCTTTAGATAAGTTTCGTGATAAACAAGAAGGTGTTCACCATATTAATGCGATTGACTTGTTTTGGGAAAGAAGTGCTATAATATTATGATTTACACTGAGAAACAGCCTCACGCAGAAAAAAAGCTTATTCGTGAGAGACTATAACGCAAAGCGTTATCCCGTCTCGATACGAATAAACTTCTTTTCCATTATATTCAGAACTTTTATGTACCCCTGTTCGCTTTTTCTGGTGTAACTCTCTATATACACAAGTTCCTTTAAACACTTTCTCTCGCCACCGATACTGTAATATATAACGGATATATCACAGAACGCATTTACCCAAATTGCTTCTGAGAAGTCAAGGTCCCTGCTTATTCGCTCTTTCTGAAACTATATGTAGTGAATATCATCCTCCCTTCTGAAAATTTCAACTCCGTTTACTATCATAGCACATTATGAGCATCGTGAATCGTAAAAGTCGTGAACGGCACAAAATTGGGAGTGAACGGACACTTTTGTATAAAATTGTTATTTTTTGCATAATATACATTACAAATATTCCCCTATTTTGGGGAAAAAATAGATGTTGACACCTGCCCGTTATTTGCATTATGATGGAGCGGGAAATATAAAACGAAAAGAGGAACAACATGAATATCGAAGAAATGTTAGAGATCAGTGACTGTCCGCTGTGTGAGGGCGGCGCATTGTTGGAAGAAGAATGTGGCTGTGGTTATTATGTGATGTGTTTAGAATGTGGGCGCCACACGGTAAATATTGATTTCCGTTCCGAACAAGAGCGTCTCGATGCCGCACCGCAAAGAGCGGTGATGCTTTGGAATACCGGAAAAGTAATATCAAGCGCCCCGGCGAATGAGGATGTTGAACGTAAATTTTGCAGGGAAAAATTTTTCAAGGGTGCTTGACACATTTTTCCCTCTGTGCTACAATACATGGCAAAGCGATGAAGGAAACGATTGTTTATGCAGTGACCTTACGACAGGGAGAGACGTCATGGACTGCGAGCGTCTTGCGGAAGCGGTAAACAGGAGAACATTCCGGAGCTGATGAGTTGAAACGATTATAAGAGGTAGGCTCATCCGGGTGACACCGTTATTGGTTGAATGAGTGGAGATACGACGGGGTGTCTCAATGCGGGTGGTACCGCGGGTTTTAGGCTCTTATTTTGATGAACATTTTTCCCGTCCCAGAAGGCAGAGATGCTTTGCTGGGACGTATTTATTTCAAAGCAATCTGTCGATGGCAGGTTGCTTTTTTGCAACCTTCAAAATCATTTGGTGGAATCATGTGAAGACACATGGGAATGGAGGTTACTATGGAATATTTAACAGGAAAGACAGAAAAAAGACACTTGGCATTCAAGACATTTTAGCCGGTGAGTATGAGGGAAAAGAAGTAACGGTAAATGGTGCAGTTCACAAAATCAGAGACATGGGCGATGTGGCGTTTGTGGTTCTGAGAAAGAGCGAGGGGCTTTTGCAGACCGTTTATGAAGATGGCGTTACGGATATTTCGCTGAAAGAATTGCAGGAAGAAGATACCGTTTGTGTGACCGGTGTTGTGGCAAAAGAGGAGCGTGCACCGCATGGATTTGAAATCCGCACGCGTACCGTAACCATTTTGTCAAAGCCAACGGAACCGATGCCGATAGCTATTAACAAATGGAAAATGAATACCTCGCCGGAAACGAAATTGGATTTTGCGTCCGCTTTCTCTGCGAAATGTAAAGGAGCGTGCGAAATTTAGAATCCAGGAAGGAATCATCCGTGGATTCCGGGATTTTCTGCATGAGCAGGGGCTTTACTGAAATCCATTCGCCAAAAATCGGCGCTAGAGGTGCTGAGGGCGGTGCAAACTTATTCCGTCTCGAATATTTTCATAAACATGCTGTGCTTGCACAAAGCCCGCAGTTTTACAAACAGATGATGGTTGGCGTGTTTGACCGTGTCTTTGAGGCGGCACCGGTATTTCGCGCAGAAAAGCACAACACAAAGCGTCATTTGAATGAGTATACTTCTCTTGACTTTGAGATGGGCTATATTGACAGTTTTGAAGATATTATGGAGATGGAAACCGGATTTTTTACAGTACACGATGGAACTTTTTGCAAAAAAGAGTACAAAAAGAATTGGATCTTTTGAAAGTCACACTGCCAAAGGTTGATAAAATTCCACAGGTTCGGTTTGACAAGGCAAAAGAACTCGTGGCAGAAAAATACAACCGGACAATCCGAAACCCATTTGACTTGGAGCCGGAAGAAGAAGCGCTGATTGGACAATATTTTAAGGAAGAAATGGATGCCGATTTTGTGTTTGTAACGCATTATCCTTCAGAAAGCGGCCGTTTTACGCGATGGACGACCCGGAAGATACGACGTATACACTGAGTTTTGATTTATGAAACGATTGAATATGTAGGAATTTTAGCAAAACTGGAGATATGGAAAGTATGCTCGATTACATTGACAAATTAAACGAACTTGACACCGAGGGCGTGGAACCGATGTCTCATGTATTCCCGGTTCACAATGTGTTCCGCGAGGACGAAGTGACAAATGGAGATGACAGAGAGAACATGTTGAAAAATGCACCGCAGAAAAAAGAAGGAACATATATGGTGCCAAAAAAACCTTTGCTTAATAAGCGGAATGGAGGAAGCATATGAGTTTAATGAGTTTGACAGCGGTTGCACTCGGAAAAAAAGATTCAAGCCGGGGAAGTTACCGTAGAAGAGGCGGTATTGGACGCCTTAGAGCAGATTGAGAAAAAAGAAGATGCGATTCACAGTTATGTTACTGTGTTAGAGAAAGAAGCTATTTTAGAAAAAAGCAAAAGAAATACAAAAAAAAATTGATGCCGGTGAGCTGACAGGCCCGCTTGCGGGAGTACCGGTGGCAATCAAAGATAATATGTGTACCGAGGGCGTACTTACGACCTGCAGTTCCAAGATTTTATATAATTTTGTGCCGACGTATACATCGGAGGCGGTAAAAATCTTGAGGCAGCAGGAGCAGTTATCATCGGTAAAACAAACATGGATGAGTTCGCGATGGGAAGCACAACAGAGACCTCTGCTTACGGAATTACGAGAAACCCACACAATACGGAGCATGTACCGGGCGGTTCTTCCGGCGGTTCCTGTGCGGCAGTTGCAGCGGAGGAATGTTCCTTTGCGCTTGGTTCAGATACCGGTGGATCGATCCGCCAGCCAAGTTCTTTTTGCGGCGTGACCGGCTTGAAACCGACGTACGGAACGGTTTCTCGTTATGGTTTGATCGCGTATGGATCTTCCCTTGACCAGATCGGACCGGTAGCAAAAGATGTGACGGACTGTGCAGCCATTTTGGAAGCTATTTCCTCCTATGATAAGAAAGACAGCACTTCCAGTGTGGCACGCGAAGATACCTTGATTTCACATCGGCACTTGTCGGTGATGTCAAAGGCATGAAGATCGGTATTCCGAGAGACTATTTTGGCGAAGGACTTGATCCTGAGGTAAAAGCAGGCGATTTTGAAGGCGGCAAAGTTCTGAAAGAAAAAAAGCAATTGTGGAAGAATTTGATCTGAGCCTTGTAGAATATGCGATTCCGGCGTATTATGTCATTGCGTCAGCGGAAGCAAGTTCGAACTTGTCACGTTTTGACGGTGTCAAATACGGATATCGTACGAAAGAGTACGAAGGGCTTCATAATATGTATAAAAAGACGCGTTCCGAAGGATTTGGTCCGGAAGTAAAACGTCGAATCATGCTTGGTTCCTTTGTTCTCAGCAGTGGATATTACGATGCGTATTATTTGAAAGCGCTGCGTACGAAAGCATTGATCAAAAAGGCATTTGACCGTGCATTTGAAAAATATGATGTGATTTTATCACCGGCGGCACCGACGACGGCACCTAAAATTGGAGACAGTTTAAGTGATCCGATCAAAATGTATCTGGGTGACATTTATACGATTTCTGTAAACCTTGCCGGTCTGCCGGGAATGACAGTTCCTTGCGGAAATGGACGAAAAATGGTTTGCCGATCGGCGTACAGATGATCGGCGGATTGTTTTAATGAGAAGAAATGATTCAGACGGCATACACATATGAACAGGCAAAGGAGGCACAAGGAGGAGTAATCATGGCAAAACAGTACGAAACCGTAATCGGACTGGAAGTCCATGTAGAATTGCGACAAAGACAAAGATTTTTTGCGGATGCAGCACCGCATTTGGTGGCGCTCCGAATACACATACCTGCCCGGTGTGCACCGGTATGCCGGGGATCCCTTCCGGTATTGAACAAGAAAGTAGTAGAATATGCGATGGCAGTCGGTCTTGCGACCAACTGTGACGATCACCCAGTATTGCAAATTTGACCGCAAGAACTATTTTTATCCGGATAACCCGCAGAACTACCAGATTTCACAGCTTTATCTGCCGATCTGCCGCAATGGACACGTCGATATCGAGACAGCCGGCAGGGAAAAAACAGGTGCGTATCCATGAGATTCATATGGAAGAAGATGCCGGAAAATTGGTGCATGATGACTGGGAAGACTGCTCTCTGGTGGACTACAACCGTTCCGGTGTGCCGTTGATCGAGATCGTGTCTGAGCCGGATATGCGCAGTGCCGATGAGGTCATTGCCTATCTTGAAAAACTGCGCATGACGATCCAATATCTCGGCGCTTCGGATTGTAAATTAAATGAAGGTTCGATGCGTGCCGACGTCAACCTTTCGGTTCGCGAAGTCGGCGCCGGTGAATTTGGTACACGTACCGAGATGAAAAACCTGAACTCGTTCAAAGCGATCTCCCGTGCAATTGAAGGGAGAACGTGCGCGTCAGATTGAGTTGTTGGAAGACGGCAAAAAGTTGTCCAGGAAACAAGACGTTGGGATGATAACAAGGAATATTCGTATGCGATGCGTTCTAAGGAGGACGCACAGGACTACCGATATTTTCCGGAACCGGATTTGACGCCGATTGTCATTTCCGATGAATGGATTCAGAAGATGAAAGGACAGCGAACCGGGTTTCAGGATGCAGAAAGGCGAACGCTACGAAAAAAGAATTTGATATTTTACGGCAAGCAAAAGATGGCAGATTTGTTTGAAAAGACGGTTTCACTTGGAGCAAATCCAAAGAAGGCATCAAACTGGCTGATGGGCGAGACAATGCGTCTTTTAAAAGAAAAGGAAATGGAGCCGGAAGACATTACATTTACCCCGGAAAATCTCGCAAAGTTAATTGCCCTTGCGGATAAAGGAACGATTAACTCTACAGTAGCAAAAGAAGTCTTTGAAGTTGTTTTCACAGAGAATACAGACCCGGAGCAGTATGTCAAAGAGCATGGGCTTGGCACGGTCAGCGACGAGGGTGCTCTGCGCGAAACGATTGAGAAGATTGCAGAGGAAAATCCACAGTCCGTTGCCGATTATCAGGCAGGAAAGACAAAAGCCATCGGATTCTTAGTCGGACAGACGATGAAGGCGATGCGGGGAAAGCAAATCCCTGGCATGGTAAATCAGATATTGACGGAGATTCTTGACCAGAAATAATATGGAATATTTGACAATAAAATGACACGTATGATAAAATGGTGGTGTCTGTGAGGTGATTCGCAGATGCCATTATTTATTTTAAGGGGGTATCTTATATGAAGAAAAGATGTTTTTAGGTTGTTCGCCGGGTTGTTAGCGCTTGCGGTTATGATGACCTACACGGTTATCTGGAATCCGAGCGAGCAAAGACGACAAAGAGTAAAGATGTAAAAAAGTTGAGGTTACAAATGTCCAAGGCAAAAATATTACACTTGGTAAAGGCAAGAAACTGAAGCTTTCGTGTGAATGTTGTTCTTAAGAAAGGAAGCAAGGCAAGCAAAGCAGTCAATTTTAAGTCTTCTAAGAAATCGGTTGTTACGGTTTCTAAAAAGGGCGTTTTTGAAAAAAAAAAATAGGAAAAGCTAAGATTACAGTGAAATCCAAAAGCGAATCCGGCGAAACAGGTAAAATTTACTGTTACCGTTGCAAAAAAAAGAATGTTTTGATTAAAAAAATCAGCATGAAGAAAAAGTTGACACTTCATATGCCATTGGTTGAAGACGAGGACGATTCCGATGATGATTCGGATGATGACACAGAGGATTCTGATGAGGATTTGGATGATGAAGACGATGAGGATGAAGATGATGAGGACGAAGAAGATTATGAATTTGAACCTCGTATTTCTCCATCAATGCAACAAATCAGACATTGAAATGGACCAGTTCAATAAAAAAGTGGTTAAAGTAGATGAGGATGGTTATGTTTATATCGTAATGCCGGTAAGGCAGTGATTACGGCAATGGCAACTGACGGAAGCGGTGTAAAAGCAAAATGTATCGTTACTGTTATAGATGATGCAGATACAGATGATGAAGATGACGATGAATAATGGAGGCTTATTATGATTGAGATGAGAAAGAAAAAATGACCGGCAAAATTGAATTTGGAAATTTCAATTTATTTAAGCGAGGATCACGTAAAGGTGGAAAAATTAATGCACCGATTGAGGTAATTGATGTTTCCAAAGCGGGCATTGGTTTCGTTCAGCCAGTGTACTGCCGATTGGGTATTACTTTAATGCGAGACTTACTTTGGCAGAAAACGATTCACTCAATTGTGTTGTTCGAATTATCCGTCAGCAGAAAAGCGGAGATGACTATATTTATGGATGTGAAATTGTAGGAACGGCATCCATTATGGATTATGTAATTAATGATTATGCAAACATCTCTGCAGTAATAATAAGAATGAAATAACGCACCGGTGTTTAGAAGGAGACTTTTTGCACCGGTGTTTTTATTTTTGAAAAAATTTTTACAAACCCTATTGACAAAGGTAACACAAGGTGGTATCTTTAGTTTAGTCAATGATTAGCACTCTTTGATAGTGAGTGCTAACAAAAAAGAAATCGAGGTGGTATTTTGGAACTGAATGAGAGAAAACAAAAGATACTCGAAGCGATTATTCGTAATTATATGGAGACAGGCGAGCCGGTTGGTTCCCGAACCGTTTCCAAGTACACGGATTTGAATCTTAGTTCCGCAACCATCCGTAATGAGATGTCGGATCTGGAAGAGATGGGTTACATTTACAGCCACACACTTCTGCCGGCAGAATTCCTTCGGATAAAGCATACCGACTATATGTAGACACCATTTTACAGAAAAAGATGAAGAAGTGTCTGAGATGAAGGAGTTGATGGTCGAGAAGGCAGACAAGATTGACCTTCTGTTACAGCAGGTAGCAAAGTTACTTGCACAGAATACGAATTACACTTCCATGGTGACCAAGCCAAAGTATCAGCATAAGCGGATTAAGTTTATCCAGCTAAATCAGATGAGCGAAAGGCAGCTGCTTGTGATTGTTGTTCTTGATAACAATCATGTAAGTAATAAGTTCATTAATCTTATGACGGATGCCGATGAGAATGTGATTGCTCAGATGAATTTTTTTGATGAACACGGCACTGACCGGACTTGATTTTACTGAGATTAACATGGCGATTATGCAGCAAATCAAAGGAAAAAGCCGGGGAATACGGAGAATTGGCATCCAGCATTTTGGATTGTATTTCGGAAGTTATGACAGAAGAGGATGACTCAGAGATTTACATCGGGCGCCACGAACATTTTGAAATATCCGGAGTTATCGGATAAGGAGAAAATGACCGGACTACTTTCCACATTTGAAGAAAAACAGATGTTGTCAGCATGGGCCAACGATGAACCACCGGAGGATGACAAAGAACACGGCATTCAGGTGTACATTGGTGAGGAATCACCGGTAGAGTCAATGAAAGATTGTTCCGTTGTAACTGCCACGTACCGAATTAAAAAGAAGGCGTTTATGGAAAGATAGGTATTGTTGGACCAAAGCGTATGGACTACGAAAAGTAGTTGGCACATTGGAAAACTGCATGCAGCAGTTAGACGACATATTTAAGAAGAAATAGCGAGGTGAAGTGAATTGGCTGAAGAGATGAAAAATGAAGACGTAAAAGAAGAAGTAAAGGAAGAAGAAACCGTAGAAGAAACGGTGGAACAAGCCGATAAAGAAACGAAACAAAAGAAAAGAAAAAAAACAGAGAAGTCGGAAAAAAGCGGTTAAGAAGAAAGCAAAAAAAGACAAGAAAGATGAAAAGATTGAAGAGTTGAATGACCGCCTGATGAGAAATCTGGCAGAGTTTGAAAACTTTAGAAACCGCTCGAAAAAAAAAAAAGTGCCATGTTTGAAATTGGTGCGAAGTCGGTTGTTGAAAAGATGCTTCCGGTTGTGGATAACCTGGAGCGAGGTTTTGACGGACTTTCCGACGAAGAAAAAAAGAGACGCCATTTGCCAAAGGAATTGAAGCCGTTTACAAACAGCTTCTTACCGGATTAGAGGAAATTGGTGTGACACCGATTGAGGCAGTTGGTAAAGAAGTTTGACCCGAATTTCCATAATGCTGTTATGCATGATGAAGATGATTCAGATGCATCGAATCAGGTCATTGAAGAATTCCAAAAAGGGTTATATGTATAAAGATTCAGTAGTCAGACACAGTATGGTTAAAGTGTTAAACTAATAAAAGAAAATAACAGTCATGGTATAGACAGAAAGGAAGTATTATTATGAGCAAGATTATTGGTATTGACTTAGGAACAACAAACAGTTGTGTAGCAGTAATGGAAGGTGGTAAACCGGTTGTTATAGCAAACGCTGAAGGGCGCAAGAACAACACCATCTGTTGTAGCATTCACAAAGACAGGTGAGCGTCTGGTAGGTGAGCCTGCAAAGCGTCAGGCAGTAACAAACGCAGAAAAGACCATTTCTTCTATTAAAAGACATATGGGTACAGATTATAAAGTAACAATTGATGATAAGAAGTATTCTCCACAGGAGATTTCCGCAATGATTTTACAGAAGTTAAAATCTGATGCAGAGAATTATCTTGGTGGCGAGAAAGTAACAGAGGCTGTAATTACAGTTCACGCATACTTTAACGATGCACAGCGTCAGGCAACAAAAGATGCAGGTAAAATTGCAGGTTTGATGTAAAACGTATTATCAACGAACCAACAGCAGCAGCTTGGCTTATGGTTTGGATAATGAAGGGCGAACAGAAGATTATGGTATACGATTTAGGTGGTGGTACATTTGATGTTTCCATTATTGAGATCGGTGATGGCGTCATCGAGGTACTTTCTACTTCCGGTGATAACAAACTTGGTGGTGACGACTTTGATAATAAAGATTATGGACTATATGGTAGAAGAATTTAAGAAGGCAGAAGGCGTAGACCTTTCTAACGATAAGATGGCAATGCAGCGTTTGAAAGAAGCAGCAGAGAAAGCAAAGAAAGAGTTTCTTCTGCAACTACAACAAACATCAACCTGCCATTTATCACAGCAAATGCTGAAGGGACCAAAGCATCTTTGATATGAACTTAAACGTGCAAAATTCGATGAATTGACCGCTGACCTTGTAGAGAGAACAGCAACACCGGTTCAGAACGCATTGAAAGATGCCGGTATTACTGCTTCTGAATTAGGAAAAGTATTGTTGGTTGGTGGTTCAACACGTATCCCTGCTGTACAGGATAAAGTAAAACAGTTGACCGGACATGAGCCAAACAAATCCTTGAACCCGGATGAGTGTGTAGCACTTGGTGCTTCTATCCAGGGTGGTAAACTGGCTGGAGATTCCGGTGCCGGTGACATCCTTCTTCTG
>VOFD01003036.1_pt1 | contig 21658 bp, 23 predicted proteins | sample 5384101 | NCBI WGS metagenome assembly VOFD01 (sample SAMN12384723, study PRJNA508395) | human gut metagenome | isolation source: healthy gut C | host: Homo sapiens
CGGCAGATATGCCAATTGCCGGATCTTCAATCTGTCGGTTCTGCAAATCATCTTTCGTCGCCTGTCACTGATCCCTTGTTCTGTAAGGCATGTCACCGCCTCCCAGCAAATACGATTTCCTTCCACTTGGAGCAACAAGATACTTCGGATGGCGGAGGAGGTACGAAGGCGAATTGGGCATAATTGACGATTTAGGTTGATGACAATGACAAAAAATAGTTGGCGGCAAAGCTGGCAGTGCGGGGCGGAAAAACCTGGGAGCGATGAGTTTTGCTAAATCGGCCTCGCAGTCCCCCTGAGGCGGATTTTCGGGAAGCATTGCGTACCCAAGTCGCCACAAAAATACCGACCTGGGTGCATTAGGTTTCAGAAAACGACTTTCTATAGGCCCGCAAGGGCGTTTCTCCCAAAATATATTGCTCCCAGATGGTTTCATCCGCCATGGCATGGCTGCCCCTGTTCAACTTTTTGAGTAAAATGGGTTGAACATTTCGGGTGATGGAAAGGCAAAAGTCAAGCACGGAGCGAGCCTCTTCAACGGGCTCGGCGCAGTGCTTGACCTTTAGCCGTCGGAAGTCGTATATTCCGGCGGCGGTGCCGGTGTCAATAATGTCTTCTGATGTATTCGTCCAGCAACTTTTCCCGGTGTTCCCTGCTTATTCCGCTATGGACTCTGACCTTCGTCTTGAGGTCGGAGAAGAGCCCCTCAAGGGCGTTGTTGGTGTTGGGGAGGCCAGTCTCAGGATGGTCGTAGAAAGTCCACAGGAGAGGCATGTTGCGCTTGACGCTCAGATAGGCGCTCCGCAGTCTGGGACGCATGTACGGTGGCGTCCTGCGCTTGATCCTCCCGTCATGTACTCGTTCGTTGACCACATCCCTGTACTTGTCGTACCATTCATTGAACGCCCCGATGAAACTCTCCTTGTCCGTCTCCGCCATGCCGTTCACCAGCTCCAGCAGGTTCCGGGATGCCTCTATCTCGGGGTCTTGCGTGAGATACCTGCGGACGATGAGCATCTGATGGAACTGGCACATCTGGACAGGGACCGGCTTCAGAGCCTGCGGCAGCCCTTTCATCCCGTCTATCACGGCTCCGTATATCCTGAACCCGTTGCTCCTCAGCCAGTTTACGCCCTCCACATACTGGGCGACGGTTTCATGCCTGACGTATTTGTGCCACAGGACATTGCCACGCAGGGCGTCCCGGATGACCATCAGTCCGAAGGACCTGCCCCAGTAGGTGGTGTCCATCTGAACGGTCACATCCTTGTGCTTCGCTATCTTATGGACATGACGCATACCCTCCAGATCCCGGCGGATGGTCTTCTCGTTGACTCCGTACTTGACGGCAAGCTGCTCCAGTGTCTGCTTGCCCTCTATATAGTCGGTTATAACACGGACTTTATCCCGGCGGATACCACCGTCAAAACGGCGTCCGCAGTCCTTGCATTTGTACCGTTGTGTGCGGCCTCTCAGACCATTCCTGACCACATTTGCAGACCCACAGAAAAAGCATTTTTTTAACCATATCAGTGATAATCTTCACAAAGATATATAAATCAACCTGATTCTGCGGAGGAGCAGGCGGAAGCTGTCCGGGAAGTGCGCGAATGGGAGACGCGGCTCGGATGGACGCTTCTGGACGACCGGAATGTGACGCTTGAGCGTGGCGGGGACGAAATATCCCTGATAGGGGTGCAGAATATCTCCTCGATGCGCCAGTTCGCCTCGCGTGGCAATCTCGCAAAGGCCATGGGCGGAGCCGACGCCGATTTCAAGATACTTCTGTCGCACGATCCGACATTATGGCGCTCCGGCGTGCTCGGAGCCACGGACATAGGCCTCACTTTGTCGGGTCATACGCACAACGCGCAGCTGAAGTTGCTCGGGTGGGAGCCGAGCAGGCTCATGTTCAGGGAAAACAGCGGTCTGTACCGCGAGGAGACTGCGTCCGGACTGCAGTATTCTATGTGAACGACGGTCTCGGAGAGACGATGTTCCCGGCACGAATCGGAGTGCCGCGCGAGATAAGCGTCATCTGCCTGAGGCGGAAGAACTGATGGCGTACACCGGATCTGAGATCAGGCCTCGGAGTCTCCGCTCCGTGTCCCGGCGAGTTCCAGCAGGTTCCTGGCGACGACCAGCGCTGAATTGTAGATTATCTGCGGGCAGGGGCGCTTGTTGTAATATTCGGGGTGCGGTCGGAAGGTTCGGGGCTCTCAGTTTCAGCACGCTTTCTGATACCCAGCAGTTCGCCGCAGACTATGCTTCCTCCGTTGAGCTCCTTGAATTCGGCGGCCATCTTCTGGACGAGGGCGTAATTGGCGGTCCTGGCGGTCTTTATGGACGGGTCGTCCGCAGGGGGACATGAACCCGGCCATGGCCACGGCGCCGCTGAAACTGCCGCAGACTTCGCGCAGACGGGCCATGCCGCCGCCGAAGCCGGAGCCGATCACCGCGAGCAGTTCAGGAAACGCCTGTCCGTCAAGCAGGTCGGCGAACGCCAGAAGCACCGCCTGACAGCAGTTGTAGCCGTTCAGAAAAATTGTTGCGGGCCCGTTCAGCCCTTTCTTCCGGGGAAAATTCCGCGGGCAGTTGTATCTTGAAATCCATAGCGGGTCAAGGTAGATGATTTTCGGCCGGATTGCAAATCAGGCCGAACGGAGAGATTGCCGAGCGACTGTCGGATTGCTGCAAATCAGGCCGAACGGCTGCCGAACGGTGACCTGATGGCAAATCAGGCTGAGCGACTGTCGGATCGCATATCAGGCGGGATCCTCCGGAAGGCATGTCTATTCGAAGCTGCTGCCTCCGATGAAGCCGCGGAGCAGGGAAGTGGGCGGAATCTCCTTGTCCGATACGGGGATGAAATAGTGCAGGAAGTGCATCAGGCGATGGGCTTCGCTGTATTCCGGGCAGTTCTTGGGCACGGTCGCGAGTATGCGCTCGGCGTGATTGCGCAGCACCGCGAACTCCACCAGATAGGCCGAATTGAACAGCACGTCGGCATCCTCCTGGAAAGGATATATCCATCTGACTTCGGCCCGGCGCACGTTCGGCCAGTTGGCGATCGTCTGCCTCGCGGTATAGGATCCGAGCTTGAAGTCCCTGACTATGCGCCTCAGCAGCCTGTTGTCGCTCGTCGGTATGCAGTTGTGGTCATCCAGCGAGATGCTGGTGATGGTGTTTATGAAAATCCTGAACTTGCAGGATTCCGGAACCTTGTCGGTCAGCATGGGGTTCAGCGCGTGTATGCCCTCGACCAGCAGCAGGGACCCCTCGCCGAGCCTGAGCTTCTTGCCGTTGAATTCCCGCATTCCGGTCACGAAATTATATTCCGGCACCTCCACCTCCTCTCCGGCGAGGAGCTTCAGCACGTCGTTCTGGAGATATTCGTGGTCCACGGTGTCGAAGTTGTCGAAGTCGTAGCTCCCGTCAGGAAGCTTGGGGGTGTCCAGCCTGTTTACGAAATAGTCGTCGGTGGAGAAGGATACCGGATGCAGTCCGCAGGCCTTGAGCTGGACGCTGAGCCTCTTGCAGAAAGTGCTCTTGCCGCTGCTGGACGGTCCCGTGATCAGCACCATCCTGACGGGGTCCCGCGCCCTGGCTGCGGCGCTCGATCTCCCTCGGCGATCTGCACGATCTTCTTCTTTCCTGCAGGGCTTCGGCGACCAGTATGAGGTCGGAGGCGTTGCCGTTCAGACAGGAGCGTGGTTCACGTCGCCTACGGTGTCGAGGTTCATTATCCGGTTCCACCTGATGGCCTCGGAGAAGACGTCGAAGGTCTTGGGCTGTTCGTGGAAGGGGGCCAGCCGTTCAGGGTGGTGCCTGTCGGGAACCCCGGAGTATCATGCCGCTGCCATACGGAGTCAGGCTCCATATCTTCAGGTAGCCGGTGAACTCGGCACGAGCGGAATCGCAGTAGTAGTCGGGGTGTCCCCGAGAGTATAGTATTTGATGTATATGTCCCCGCAGGTCTCCATGAGCCTTGTTGTCGTCCTGCCTCCGCGGCTGCGGAACATTCCGGCGGCCTCGGAGACCTGGACCTCATGGCGCCGGAACGGCAGATCGAGTTGCACGAGCTCGTGCATCCTCGCCGATATGGCGGTCGATGTCGGTCTTCCCGAGGGCCTCGCCGCCGGCCTGGCGATGCTGCAGAAGTAGCCTTTGGATATCGGCCGGCGCAGGCTCACGCGACAGCCCGGGAAGAGGTCCTCGGCGGCCTTGCAGAGCAGGAAGCAGAGCGAGCGGCAGTAGACGTTGCGTCCGATGTAGCTGCGGTAGTCCATGAATTCGATGTCCTTGTTGTTGAAGACCTTGAACAGCAGCCCCTCGGTGACGTTGTTTACCTTCGCCGCGAGTATGTCGCAGGGTCTGTCGAATTCGAAGGAGGGAAGCATTTCGAGCAAGTCGTCCCCTCGGTGAATTCCTTGTAGATACCGGTGTTCCTGCAGTATATTCTTGGCATGTGCGTGGAGATTGCTGCGCAAAAATACGGAAAAAATATATTACCTTTACTAAAATTCTTTCTGTTATGAGCCAGCTGCACATTATCGACCATCCCATGATCCAGCACAAGCTGAGCATCATGCGCGACAAGGACACGGGCTCCAAGGACTTCCGGGAGCTTCTGAAGGAGATTTCACTGCTTATGGGCTACGAGGTCACCCGCGACACCCCCTCGAGGACGTGGTGATAGAGACCCCGATCTGCAAGATGCAGTCGAAGAGGGTTTCGGGCCGCAAGCTCGCCGTGGTGCCCATACTCAGGGCGGGGCTCGGAATGGTGGAGGGCCTGATGAACCTCGTGCCGGTGGCGAAGATAGGCCATATCGGCCTCTACCGCGACGAGGAGACCCATCTGCCGGTGGTCTACTACTGCAAGTTGCCCGAGGATATCAAGGACAGGATGGTGATCGTGACTGACCCGATGCTGGCCACCGGCGGCAGCTCCTGCGACGCGCTGACCATGCTCAAGGAGTACGGCTGCACGAACATCCGCCTGATGTGTCTCGTGGCCGCGCCCGAAGGGGTCGCGAAGGTTCAGAAGGAGCACCCCGACGTGGACATCTACGTGGCTGCGGTGGACGACCATCTGAACAGCGACGCCTACATCGTACCCGGGCTGGGTGATGCAGGCGATCGCATATTCGGCACTAAATAGCCGCTAGTCGCGCGAAGATATCTTCGACATGTTGTCCAGCAGGTCCTGGTTCGTCTTGAACTCGTCCATCAGCTGGAGCATGAAGTTCATCGCCTCGGTGGAGTTCATCTCGGCGAGCAGTTTTCTGAGTATCCAGATGCGCTGGCTCTGGTCCCTGGTGTAGAGCAGGTCGTCGCGGCGGGTTCCCGAGAGCAGGATGTTGACCGCCGGGAAAATCCTGCGGTTGGCCAGGGTGCGGTCCAGCTGGATTTCACTGTTGCCCGTGCCCTTGAACTCCTCGAAGATCACGTCGTCCATCTTGGAGCCCGTCTCGGTAAGCGCCGTGGCGAGAATAGTAAGCGAGCCGCCGCCCTCGATGTTGCGGGCAGCGCCGAAGAACCTCTTGGGCTTCTGGAGCGCATTGGCGTCCACACCTCCGGTCAGCACCTTTCCCGAGGCGGGCTGCACGGTGTTGTAGGCGCGGGCGAGCCTGGTGATTGAATCGAGCAGGATGACCACGTCGTGTCCGCACTCCACCAGCCTGCGGGCCTTCTCGATGACCATATTGGCCACCTTCACGTGCTTCTCGGCGGGTTCGTCGAAAGTCGAGGCCACCACCTCCGCCTTCACGGAGCGCTGCATGTCGGTCACCTCCTCGGGGCGCTCGTCCACGAGCAGCACGATTTCGTAGACCTCGGGGTGGTTGTCGGCTATCGCGTTGGCGATGCTCTTGAGCAGCAGCGTCTTACCTGCCTTGGGAGGCGATACTATGAGCATTCGCTGGCCCTTGCCTATGGGCGAGAACATGTCCACGATGCGGCAGCTGACGTCGCTCATGTGGCCGTTGCCGAGAAGGTTGAACTTCTGGTCGGGGAAGAGCGGGGTCAGGAAGTCGAAGGGCACGCGGTCCCTGATGTATTCGGTGGAACGTCCGTTGACGGACTTGATGTTCACGAGGGGGAAGTACTTGTCGCCTTCGCGCGGAGGACGGATCTCGCCGGTCACGGTGTCGCCGCTCTTGAGGGCGTTGTACTTGATCTGCTGCTGCGAAACGTAGATGTCGTCGGGCGAGTTGAGGTAGTTGTAGTCGGATGAGCGCAGGAAGCCGTAGCCGTCAGGCATGATCTCGAGGACCCCGGTGGCCTCCACCGTCTCCTCGAAGAACACGGGCTTCATCCTGGGCTGCTGGAAGTTCTGCCTGTACTGGCCCTGGTTGTTGTAGCCGTGCTGCTGGAAGCGCTGCTTCTGCGGCCTGTCTCCGTCCTGCTGGAAATAGGGCCTCTGCTGCTCCCTGGGCTCGCGGGGAGCCTGGGCTTCGCGGTTCTCGTCGGCTGTCTGCGCTGGTGCTGCGGGGGCTTCGGTCTGCTCGGGCTGCTGGCTCTTCTTCCTTCCGCGCTTGCTCTGCTGCTTCTGGGGAGCCTCGACCGCGGGTTCGCCGGTGCCGGCAGGGGCTACGGCGTCGGCTGTCTCCGCTGCGGGAGCGGTCTCAGCCTTTGCGGCCGCGGGTTTACGGCCTCTTTTCTTGGGAGCTGCAGCGGCGTCCGCCGGTTTGGCTTCGGCCGTCTTCCGGGTTTTCTTCTCCTCGGCAGGCGCGTCGCCCGCGGTGCTTCCGGCCGTTTCGGCCTTGGCCTCTGCGGCCGCTTTCTGCTTTGGAGGACGTCCCCTGCGCACCTTGGGCTTCTCGGGGGTCGGCTTCACCGATTCCTCCTTCGCCTCTGCGTCCAATATCGCGTATGCTAGATTTTCGTCGTCAAGTTTCTTGATACCCTTGACATTGTGTTCGTTTGCAATAGTCTCAAGCTGTTCTCTGCTCATCGCATTCAGCTCGAAAAGTCGATGTGGCATAAATGATAAGAGTTATTTTGTGGACGGCCGATAAATAACTGAGTGACAGAAATGGCCGGAAAAATGACGCGGCAAATATACTTAAAATTATTGATTATCCCAATAGCTGTCGCTCTTCTTGAATCTCAGCAGGTCGGCGAGCGCGGCCGCGTTGGCGGCTATCCTGAAGCTGTAGGACTTCCAGGTCCCGAGAGGCACCCACGACACGGAGATGTTGAAGCAGTGCAGGTCGTAGGTGGCGCTGAACTGCGTGGTGGTGAGCTTCTTGGCCATGAAGTCGAAGCCCGTGGAGATGTTGATGGACATCTTGGGCGTCAGGCGTATGTTGCCGGCGGCGTTGAGCGTGGCCGTGATGCGGTCCTTTTTCATGAGCTGCTGCAGCGTGGCGTCGTAGGAATAGCTCCTCGACAGGCTGAACAGCGCGTTGAAGTTTATGGACCAGGGCGCGTTGGGATTGGTGTAGTACAGCCAGCCTCCGGGTATGTAGTCGCCGGTGACGGGGTGGTAGAAGTTGCGCTGGTAGTAGCTCGTGTTGGAAGTGGCTCCGCCTCCGGTGTCGCTGCCGTCGTTGCCGTCTATCCTGCCGTCGCCGGAAAGCGAGTACGAGGCCGAAGCCGACACGCTGGTGAGCCTTGCGAGGCCCTGTCCCTGGGTGATCGCGAACTTGTTGACCCTGCGGCTGTTCTCGTCGATGGCGTAGGGGTCGAAGCCGGCGCTGGCGCTGATCGTGACCTGGTTGAACAGGCGGGTGGACATGGTCAGCGAGATGGTGTTCATCTTCATCGAGTCGGCGAGGAAGTTGTAGCCGGTGTTGAAGGTCAGCTGGTCGATGAGCTTGACCTTCTTGGTGCCCGTCCCGGTGGTGTCGGCGTAGTCGCGCACCTTGGCTTCGAGGTTGTTGCCTATGGTCAGCGAGGCGGTGCCGGTGCGTCCGCGGGAGGGCGCTCCGTATATCTGCCCGCTGTAGATGTTGTACTGGTAGACCTGGTCGTTGCCGGCCGCGTCGGTGTAGGCAAGGTCGCGGTAGCCGTTGGCGTAGGTGCCCTTCTCCGGGCTGAACGAGAACGACATCGAAGGCGATATCACATGCCTGATGGCCTGGAGCTTCCGGTGCTTGCCGAAGTTGAAGGTTCCGTAGAGCCGGGTGCTCATGGAGGCGCTGAACGAGTAGTTCTGCGTTATGCCGAAGGTGTTGAACATCGAGCTCGGCAGGGCTTCGACCGCGTCGGTCTCGGGGATTGTAGGCGTATTCCTGCTTGCGGAAGAACCAGTTCTGGGAGTAGGACACGCTGGGCGCGAAGCTGATGTACTTGAAAAGCTGGAAGTTCGGAAGGCCGATGCTGAAGTTGTGGGTCATTCCGTTCTGCATCTTGTTGAGGAAGTCGGGCTTGCCGAAATCGGAGGCCTTGAAGCTTATCTTGTTCTGCAGCGTGGTGTTGTAGCCGAAGGATATCTTTTCGTAGAACCTCTCCTTGCCGACCCTGTTCTTCCTCTTGAAGGGGTAGATGGTGCTCATCGAGAAGGTGATGTTGGGCAGGGTGAAGGCATAGGAGGAGTCGCGGGAGTTCTGGCTGTGCATCGCGTTGACGCTCAGGTTGAACTTGCCGTTCCAGTTCCGCGAGAAGGAGATGGACGACTGCGTCTGGTTCTGGAGGGCGTCGTTGACGTTGTTGGAGTTGTAGCGGTTGTTCGAAGGGCTGGAGAAGTTCACCGAGGCGCTGAAGTTCATGCCGGGGTGGGCCTTGGAATCCTGCGAGTGCGTCCACTTGACGGAGAAGTTCCTGGTCTGGAAGAATTCGGGAGTGCCCCTCTCGCCGGTCTGGTCGTTGGAGTAGCTGACCGAGAGCGAGCCGTTGAACTTGTAGTTGACGCGGTAGCGGGAGTTGACGTCGACGGCCCACGAGCCAAGGGTGTAGTAGTCTCCGGTCACGGAGAGGTCGAGGTAGTCGCCGAACACGAAGTACATGCCGGCGTCGCGCATGAAGAATCCGCGGGCCGCCTCCTCGCCGAAGGTGGGCATCAGCATGCCCGTGGCTCTGTCGGGCCGCTTGGGGATGAAGCCGAACGGCAGGCCGAGGAAGGGTATCTTCACGTCCTCGATCACCATGTAGGCCGGACCGAAGATGGTCTTCTGCGAGGGCTTCTGTATCACCTTGGCGCTGGTCAGCGCGAGATAGTAGTGGGGGTGGTCGGCGTCGCAGACCGTGTATTTGCCCTTGGTGATGTTGATGGACTGGTCGTCCATCATCTTTATGTTCTGTCCGTGGAGTATGCCGTCGTCCTCGGTGGTGATCATGTTGGTGATGCGGGCCTTGCGCGAGTTGAAGTTGTAGCGCACCTCCTCCATGTTGTAGGTCTTGCCTCCCTGGGTCATTTCGGGCTGCCCCCACCCAGGCGTGGGCGGTGGAGTCATACACGCCCTCGCGTAGACCGTGCCCTCGTTCATGTCGTACTGCATGTATTCGGCGGTCAGCTCCATGTCCTGGTAGGTCACGCTCACGTCGCCATAATAATATATGAGGCGTTTGCCGTCGCTGAAGTCCTGGACTATGGAGTCCCTGGCGGCCGAGAACGCGGGCTGGTCGAGGGAACTCTTGCCGAGCATGGCCATCGAGTCGGCCCTGTGCAGGGAGTCGGCGGTGTGGAGCGAATCCCTGAGGGCCAGGGTCGCGGAGTCGGGAGGGACCACCTTCTTCTCCACGCGCATGCCGTAGCCGCCTTCCGCGCCCCGTTGCCGGGCGCGTCTGCTCTGGGCCTGGACTTCCGGCACGAGCAGCAGGAGAGCCATCAGGAGGGAAAATATATATCCGAGCTTTCTCAAAAGCGATATATTTCGTATCTTTGCGTAATCCTACAAAATTAGTACTAATTTTTGAAACGCACAATCTGCATTCTCGCTGCCATCATGTGCAGCATCTTCACGGCGGCCGGTGAAAACCTCGGCCTGACCACCGTAGTCATAGATGCAGGTCACGGCGGAAAAGATGCAGGATGCGTCAGCAAGGACCAGAAAACCTATGAGAAGACGCTGACTCTCGACATCGCCACGACCCTCGCCGGCAAGATCCGCAAGGCCTACCCCGAGGTGAAGGTGGTGCTCACCCGTTCGGACGACACCTACGTGACCCTCGACGACAGGGCTGAGATCGCCAACGACGCCCACGCCGACCTGTTCATCTCCGTGCACATCAACGCCAACGAGAAGACCTCGCCCTCCGGATATTCGGTCCACGTGCTCGGGCAGTCGTCCAACAAGAACCGCGACCTCTTCGCCAACAACATGGAGGTGTGCGTGAGGGAAAACTCCGTGATAATGCTCGAGGAGGACTACAGCACCAAGTACCAGGGCTTCGACCCCTCCGATCCCGAGTCCTACATATTCATGATGCTGATGCAGAACTCTCACCGCGAGCAGAGCCTGCGCTTCGCCGAGGAGGTGCAGTCCAAGCTCGAAGGCGGTCCGATAAAGGTGGACAGGGGAGTGTCGCAGGACCCCTTCTATGTTCTCTGGAAGACTTCCATGCCCGCAGTGCTCGTGGAGCTCGGCTTCATCTCCAACTCGACTGACCTGGCGGCGCTCCGGAAGCAGTCGGGGCGCGACGACCTCGCGCAGAGGCTCTTCGAGGCCTTCCGCGACTACAAGAAGTTCTACGACGAGAGCCTGCGCTTCGACGGCGGGGCGACGGAGCCTGCGCGTGAGCGGCGTTCCCGCGGCGAGGCCGCGGCGGAGAACGACGGCACGGTCTACGCGGTGCAGATACTCGCCAGCGGCCGCCCCCAGAACGACCCTTCGATCTTCATGGGCTACACCCCCATGGTCATTGAGGCCGGGTCGCTAAGCAAATATTTCATCGCCGTGTCCGACTCCCGCGAGGAGGCCGAGTCGAAGCTTCCGAAGATACGCCGCAAATATCCCGACGCCTTCCTGGTGGAGATACGCGGCGAGAACGTCGTTCCGTTGAGGTAGGCCGCTTTCCAGCGGCGTGCGGCGCGTGTTTGTAATTTTGAAAAATTCCATATTAATTGCCATTGCTTAACAGGTATTTAGCAATTTCTTAACATTGTAATTTGCTAATATTCAATTGATTATAGAGTTGCAGATTTGTGAATCGGTAATCTTTATTTATGGCAAATAAAATTAATATCCAATAGCAGGAGAAAGTTTTTTTTCAAAAATTTTTCCTCACTTTTGCATTGCGATTCGGGTTTCCCGCCCGGTCGCTTTTTTCGCCAATACCAATATGGACATCAAAGGAAACTGCACGGAAATTTGGAACGAATGTCTTCGGATCATACGCCAGATTGTCGAGCCGGCTCAGTATGAGACCTGGTTCGAGCCGATCAAGGCGGTGGCCTTCTCGGATTCCAGGCTCACCGTGGAGGTCCCTTCCGACTGGTTCCGCGAATATATAGAGTCAGCTTACCTCGACGTGCTCAGGAAGACCCTCCAGAGGGTCATCGGCCCCTAAGGCCAAGCTGGTCTACACCTTCCGCTCGGTGAGCAACCAGCCCGCCATGCGCATCCCCGGGCAGCCCGTCCCGACTCCTGAGAATCCGGCGGTGACCGTGATGTCACAGCCCACCGACAGGCCCAGCCCCTTCGTGTATCCGGGACTGCCGCACAAGGTGAAGATCAATCCCCGGCTCAATCCGTCTACAGCTTCGCCAACCTCGTGGTGGGCGAGTGCAACAAGCTGGGCATCACGGCTGGCGAGAACATCTCCATGGCCCCGGGCAGGACCTCCGTTCAACCCCCTGTTCATCTTCGGAGGCTCCGGACTCGGCAAGACCCATCTCGCCCAGGCGATAGGAATCGCCGTGAAGGAGAGGTTCCCTGACCTCGTGGTGCTCTATGTCACGGGCAACGAGTTCAAGACCCAGTACATGGACGCGGTCACAGTGCTCAACAAGCTGACCGACTTCATGGCCTACTACATGCGCATCGACGTGCTGATAGTCGACGACATCCAGGCCCTGCTGGGCCCGCGCTGCCAGGATGCGTTCTTCAACGTGTTCAACCACCCCTCAGGAACTTCGAAGACAGGCTGCTCTCCCGCTTCAAGTGGGGGCTTTCCGTCCAGCTCACCCAGCGCGACTACGCCACCAGGCTCGCCATGCTGCGCTCACGTGCGGAGCGTGAGGGAGTGGTTATCCCCGACGACGTGCTGGAATTCATCGCCGGCAGGGTCAGGAAGAACTTCCGCGAGCTCGAAGGCACCCTCATCTCGCTGATCGCCCATTCTTCGGTGGAGCGCGGGCGTCCTCTGATGGAGCTTGCCGCCTCGATCACCGAGACCCTCGTGGGCGAGGAGAAGTCCGACGTCAACATGGAGAAGGTGCAGAGCTCCGTCTGCGAATACTTCAACATCTCCCGCGAGGAGCTCGTGTCCAAGTCGCGCAAGCGCCAGATAGTCCAGGCGCGCCAGATAGCCATGTACCTCTGCCGCAACATGATCTCCAACTGCTCGCTCGCGGCCATAAGTGCCGAGATAGGCGGCAAGGACCACGCCACCGTGCTCCATTCCTGCATGACAGTGTCCGACCTCATGGCCACCGACAAGGTGTTCAGGAAGTACGTGACCGACATCGAGAACATGCTCGCCCCCTGCGACAACCATTAATCACGCATACATGGAATTCAAGATTGCCCCGTCGATCCTGGCCGCGGACTTTCTCCATTTGGAGAAGGACATACGGCTCGTGAACGAATGCGGTGACGTGATTCACCTCGACGTCATGGACGGCTCGCTGGTGCCCAACATCTCGTTCGGCTTCTCGGTCATCGACCAGGTCGCGAAGATCGCCAGGGCTCCCATGGACGCCCACCTCATGGTGGTCCATCCCGAGCGCTGGTTCGAGAGGCTGGCGGCCGACAGGGTGGCCATGTGCTCCTTCCACCTCGAAGCGGCCGGAGACGACACCGCTGAATTCCTCGGACGCATACGCGCCCTGGGCATGCAGGCCGGAGTCGCGATAAATCCCGACGTGCCGGTCGAGAGGCTCTTCCCTTATATAGGAAAAGGCCGACTATTTCCTCGTGATGTCGGTGTTCGCCGGCTTCGGCGGGCAGAAGTTCATCGCCGAATCGCTGGCGAGGGTCGCCGCATTGCGAGCCGAAATCGAAAAGCGGGGAGAGCGGGCGATAATCGAGGTTGACGGCGGCATCACTCTGGCGAACGTGCGCCAGGTGAGGAGGCGGGCGTGAATCTCGTAGTGGCCGGCAGTTCGGTGTACGGGGCGTCCGACCCCGCCGCCGCCATCAGGGCTTTGAGGGAAGCCTGAACACCAGTTCTCCAAATTCTTTCTCCATGCGGCTCCGCCCTTCAGGGCAGGAGGTTTCTTCGTAGCGGCTGCAGAGGCGTCCGGCGAGGCTCTCAAGCTCCTTTTCCAGGTCGTAGGTCCTTCCGCTGAGCTCGCGCATCGAAACGGGGTTCGGCAGTTCGGCCGGCCAGGATGTCTCGTTGACGTTGAGCCCTATTCCCGCGATGCTCCAGCTCAGCTGTCCGCCCATCGACGAGTTCTCGATCAGGATGCCGCAGATCTTGCGCTCTCCGACCCAGATGTCGTTGGGCCATTTGATGCGGCTTTCTATCCCCCTGTCGAGCAGGTAGTCGTGTATGGCGAGGGTGCAGATCCGGGTCACGAACTCGGCGTCGGAGCTTCCGAGCGTCACCGGCCACCCCTCTCCGAAACGCATGAGCATGCTGAAGGTGAGGTTGGCGCCGGGTGAGGAGAACCAGCTGTGGTCGCCCTGTCCGCGCCCCGCGTTCTGCTCGCGCGCGGCTATGACTGACAAATTGTCAAGCCCGTCAATCCTGCTTCTGAGCTCGTGGTTCGTGGATTCCGCGCGCTCCAGCCATATAATGCCCGTTTCTGCTTGAAGTGGTGCCATTTTTGTTTATCTTTGTCCCGCTAATTTAGAAATGATGGCTCAAAAACCCAACGATAGGAAACCTAACAAGGTTAAGATAGTGCGAATCAATCTCTCCTGGATACTTTATCTTCTGCTTCTGGTCGCGATCGGCTGGATGCTCTTCAGCAACAACGGCGTGCCTCCCCAGAAGGTGGAGTGGACCCAGGTGTCCAGCAGATGATGCGCGACGGCGACGTCAAGGAAATCCATTTCATCCGCAACGACTACAAGGGCAACATCACCGTGAAGCCAGACAGCCTGGCCAAGTACGCCCAGCTTTTCACGAGCGGCAAGGTGCCTTCGAAGTCGCCCCAGTTCTACTTCTACACCTCGCCCCAGTTCTACCCCGAGGAGGAGTTCGCCGAGGTCAACGCCCAGCTCCCCGCCGACTCGCAGGTCCGCATCTATATAGATAACGAGACCCGCATGTGGGGAGGCATACTCGAATGGGTGCTGCCCCCTTCCTGCTCATCTTCCTTCTCTACGCGTGGCTGTTCCGCGGCATGACGCGCCAGATGGGCGGCGGAAGCGGCGGGAGCGGCGGCGGAGGCATGAACCCCTTCAACGTGGGCAAGGCGACCGGCAAGCTCGCCGACAAGGACAAGGTCAACAAGGGCGCGCTGCTCGTGGGCCTCCGGGAACCGGTAAGACCCTGCTCGCCAAGGCCGTGGCCGGGGAGGCCAACGTGCCCTTCTTCAGCATCAGCGGCTCCGACTTCGTGGAGATGTTCGTGGGAGTCGGCGCCGCCCGCGTGCGCGACCTCTTCGCCCAGGCGAAGGAGAAGGCCCCTGCATAGTGTTCATAGATGAAATCGACGCCGTGGGCGCGCCAGAGGGGCAAGAATGTCGGCTTCTCGTCCAACGACGAGCGGGAGAATACCTTGAACCAGTTGCTCACCGAGATGGACGGCTTCGGCTCCAACAGCGGAGTCATAGTGCTGGCTGCGACCAACCGCGCCGACATTCTCGACAAGGCGCTGATGCGTGCCGGACGGTTCGACAGACAGATACACGTGACCCTTCCCGACCTTAACGAGCGCAAGGAGATATTCCTGGTCCACACCAGGAACCTCAAGCTCGCCAAGGACTTCGACGTGGAGGCCATAGCCAAGCACACCCCCGGCTTCTCCGGCGCCGACATAGCCAACATCTGCAACGAGGCGGCCCTCGGAGCGGCCCGCAAGGGTGAGGACTCCATAAGCAACAAGGACTTCGCCGACGCGGTCGACAGGGTGGTCGGCGGAATCGAAAGGAAGAAGACCATCATGTCGCCCGACGAGAAGAGGCTTACGGCCTACCACGAGGCCGGCCATGCCGTGGCGGGCTGGCTGCTCCCGGGATGCGACCCCGTGCTCAAGGTCTCCATCATACCCCGCGGCCAGGCCCTCGGACTCACCTGGAGCCTGCCCGACGAGAAGGTGATGATGTCGAAGTCCGACCTGATCGACGACATGTGCTGCCTGGTCGGCGGACGTGTGGCCGAGGAGATAATCAACGACGGCGTGCCATGCACAGGGGCCCTCAACGACTTCGAGCGCATGACCAAGATCGCGTATGCCATGGTGACCTACTACGGCATGAGTGACAAGGTGGGCAATCTCTCATACTACAACGCCCAGGGCGGCTACGACCTGACCAAGCCCTACAGCGAGAAGACCGCGCAGCTCATCGACGAGGAGGCGAAGGCCATAGTGGACGAAGTCACCGCCCGCACCCGCAAGCTGCTCGAGGACAACTGGTCCGGAGTCGTGAAGCTCGCAGAGATGCTGATCGAGAAGGAGGTCATAATGGCCGACGACATCGAGGCAATCTTCGGCCCCAAGGCCGGAAAGCATGGTGAGCGAGCGCCTGAAAGGCGGAACGACGCCGGCGGCCGCGGACGGCACGCAGTTCGTCTCCGACAGCACCGCCGAGGCTCCCGGAGCGGCCGGACAGCTGGCTCTTCCGACGAGGCCGGGCAGGTGAAAGGAAAACGGCGACGGCAATGAGTAATCTGCTGACACGCACGCTGGTGGGTATCGTCTTCCTTGCGGTGATGGTGTTCGGGATAATATGGGACAGGCTGATCTTCGGATGCCTGTTCCTCTTCATTCTGTATTTCTGCCTTAGGGAATATTACGAGATTTCGCTCAGCGGACGTTTCAAGCTCGGTTCGAAACTGGGCATACTTGCGGGCGCCGCGGCTTTCGTGGCGGTGGCCTGCGTGCGTTTCTGGGACATGGACACGGCGCTGCTGCTGATTCCCCTCGGCTTCCTGCTGCTGATTCCGGTGGCGGCCGTGCTGTTCGGCGACAAGGACAACTATTCCGACGTCGAGGTCATCTACGGCGGCCTGCTCTACATCGCTCTTCCGATTTCGCTTTCGCCCTTCGTGGTGATGGACGGCGCCGTGTTCGACGGCTGGCTGCTGCTCTCGCTGTTCATCCTGGTCTGGGTTTCCGACGTGGGCGCGTACTGCCTCGGGACTCTGTTCGGGCAGAAGCCTGATTCGGCCAAGCTGGCTCCCGAAATCTCCCCGCACAAGTCGTGGTGGGGCTTCGGAGGCGGAGTGCGCTGAGTCTTGCGGCGCATTCGTGCTCAACCGTCTCGGCTGGTTCGGTTTCAGCGTATGGCACAGCCTTGCGGTCGGTCTGATCGTGAGCGTCGGGGGAGTCTGCGGCGACCTTTTCGAGTCGCTGTGGAAGCGTCATTTCCACGTGAAGGATTCGGGCAGCATCATTCCCGGCCATGGCGGCATGCTTGACCGCTTCGACAGCAGCCTCGTGGCCATTCCTCTGGCCTGCGTCTATCTTGCGGCCTTCGGCCTGCTCTGACAGATTATTTCCCGCCGCAAGCTCTTGGTAGCCGCAGTACGGAAATCCGCTTCGGAGGTTCCGCTTCGCTTCATCGATGCTGCGCATCGTCCGCTCACAGCCGCGGACGGCTAGCCTCCTCAGCGGAAATTCCGTACTGCGCGCCAACTTTATCCGGAACAGGGCAGGCTGACTCCGTCCGCGGCAGGTTAAGTCCTTGTTGCAGGGGATCTGCAATCGCCTGCTCTCTGTCTCAGCAGATTTGCAATCTGCCACTTGTCGGTTATGCTGTTTCTCTCTGTTTTCTTCGGAACATCGTGAGGTAAAGCAGGCCGGCGAGGGTCAGCGATATGGGGTAGCCGAACCAGACGCCCCGGAGCCCGAAGTCGAACACGAATCCGAAGAGGTAGCTGCAGGGTATGGATATCAGAATGTAGGAGACGAAGGCTATTGGAAGAATGGGCCGGACCTGCTGTATGCCCCTCAGGCAGTTGGAGAAGCAAATCTGCATGCCGTCGCCGAACTGGTAGAGGATGAAGGGGAGCACGAGGGTTATCGCCAGGCCTATGACTTCGGGCGAATCGGTGAACAGGGAGGCGAGCGGCCTGATGGCCGTGAGGACTATGCCCGAGCAGACCACGGTGAGGCCCAGGGTCATCACGTAGGCCGTTCTGGCCGTCATGTTCACTTCTTTCGAGAGCCCCTGCCCGTTGAGGCTGCTTATCAGTATCGCCGCGCCGCTGCCCACTGCGATGTACATCATGTAGCAGATCTGGGAGATGGTGGTCATGACCTGGTGGGCGGCGAGCGCCGTGGTGCCCAGCCAGCCGACAAGTATCACTATCACCGAGAAGGAGGCGGTCTCCATGGCCATCTGTCCTGAGATGGGCGCGCCCAGCCTGGCGATATCCGCCATGGTCTTCCTGTCGGCGCCGCCGGCATTGAAGCCTTTTCTGTATTCGCCAAGCTTTCCGTTCAGGAAGAAGTATGCCGCCATTGCGGCCACGGTGAAGATTCTTGCGAACAGGGTGCTGACGCCGGCGCCGAGCAGGCCAAGTTCGGGGAATCCGCATTTGCCGTAGATCAGCACGTAGTTGCCCGCGATGTTCAGCAGGTTGCTCGTGATGATGATGACCATGGAGACGGTCGGCCGCATGGTTCCGTCGGTGAACTGCTTGAAAGTGTTGAAGAAGAAGGTCGCGAGTATGGATATCGCCACCACTATGTAGTAGGAGCGTATCAGCGGCAGGAGTTCTTCGGGCTGGCCCATGCGACCGAGATTCAGGTAGAGTATGGCGAGTATGGCCGCAACCGCGGCAGCGAACAGCGAGCTCACCTTGAGTCCCGCCCTGAGCAGGCTGCCGACAGCCCTGCGGTCGCCCTTGCTTTCGGCGTCGCTGACAAGGGGCGTGAGCCCGAGCGAGAAGCCGAGCCCGGCGAGCACGAGTATCAGGGTGACGTTGTTCACGAACGAGGCGGCGGCCAGTTCGCTGACCCCGTAGTGGCCTATCATGAAGGTGTCGGCGAAGGAGACCAGCACGGTCCCTATCTGGCCTATCATTATCGGGCCGGCAAGTTTTGTGAGCCGGGTGAGTATGTCGCGGTGGCTTATGGCGGTCATAGCGGCGACAAAGATAGCAAATCCGAAGGGAATCTGCCGCAATGAACTGCTCTGTTGCGACGTGCAACTGCCGCGACCAATGCGGTCTGGGCTAGAAGTGGATGCGGAAGCCGCCGAGTGCGGTGAAGCCGGGCATAGGATAGCCGTAGACTATGGTGTAGCGGGTGTCGGTGAGGTTGTCGAGGTCGGCGAACAGCTGCATCCAGTCGAGGACGTCGTAGCTGAGTTTGAGGTTCAGCAGGGCGTAGTCCTCGCGCGGCAGGCTTTCGTGGACGAAGAGTCCGGCGACTCCCTGGAGCTGTGCGTCGATGCGCAGCTTGGGAAGCGCCTGCCAGCTTGCTCCCAGGAAATATTGGTGTGTCGGGGCTTCGGTCAGGTCGGTCAGGCTGGTGTGGAGGTAGCTGTAGCTGGCCTGCAGGCTCAGCTTGTCGAGGGGGTTCGACGTCGCACTGACCTCCATGCCCCTGTTGGTGAAGCCGCCGGTGTTCTGGTTCAGCTGCTGCCCGGTTGCGGGGTCGGGTGCGGTCTGGATCAGGTTGGAGCCGCGGCTCCAGTAGCCGGTGACGTCGATGCTGAACCAATGCGAGAAGCTCTTTCCGACAGTGGCCTCGTAGTTGACCATGCTCTCCGGCTCAAGGTCGGGGTTGGCGGGCCTGTAGAGGTAGAGTTCGCGGAAGGAGGGGTTGCGGTAGCCCTTGGCTACGGAGGCTTTGAGGTCCAGCCTGCGCCCGGGTGCCCGATGATGCCGGCCTGCGGTATCCACTGGGTGTCGAACATGTCGCTGTTGGCCATGCGCAGTCCTCCGTTGACGGTCAGGCGCCCGTCGAAGAACTCCTGGGCGAAGGTCAGGTAGGGGGGAGTACTCGGTGATGCTCTTGCGGCTGATGGTGGCCTTGGAACCTTCGTGGTGTGCCGTGCCGCCGGAGACGGGGATTTCGCCGGAGTAGCGGTTGAAGTCGAAGCCTATGGTCGCGGAGGCGCCTTTCCAGAGGTCCAGGTTCTGGTAGGCGAGCACGCCGAAGCGGTCGTCAAGGCTGTGGAAGTAGCGGGGTCTTCGATGAAGTGGTTGCCGTAGCTGTAGTAGACCCTGGTGACGCCGTTGGTGCGGTCGTAGGAGTTGCTCAGCGCGAGCGAGGCTTCGCCGCGGATGATGTTCTGGCGGTAGATGTCGGTGGAGGCGGGGTCTTCTATCCTGGCGTAGACGGGGTCGTTGCCTATGAAGTTCATCAGGGTATAGTCGGCCTGGAGTCTCCAATTGTCGCTGAAGTCGTAGCCGAGCTTGGCGTAGACGCTGGCCTGCCTGAAGTCGAAGTTTTCCACTGTGCCGTCGGTGCGTCCATAGCTGGCGGAAACGAGGGAGGAGAACCTGCCGTAGCGGGCGGTGGCGCTGAGCGACGACTCCCAGGTGTTGAAGGAGCCGTATTTGGAGCTGAGGTTGAGGTGGAAGCCGTCGCGGTCAGCGTTGCGGGTGATCACGTTGAGCACGCCTCCCATCGCGTTGGAGCCGTAGAGCACGGAGGCCGGTCCGCGCAGGACCTCCACTCGCTCGACATATTCGGAGTCATAGAAGTCGGCCACGTGGTGGGAATAGATGCCGGCGAACTGCGGCTGCCCGTCGACCATCATCAGCACGGCGTTGGTGGGGGAGCCTCCGACTCCGCGGATCTTGATGCCGCCGGAGCCGCCGTTGCTGATTCCAAAGCCGAAGATGCTGCGCTGCGAGATGAACAGGCCGGGCACCTGTCCGGAGAGGGCGCCGAGCAGCTGTGACTGGCCGGTGGCCGCTATTTCGGAGCTGCTAACCGTGCTGACGGTATAGGGCAGGAGCTTTCGGCTCACGGCGTTGTTGGTTCCGGTCACCACGACCTCGTCGATGGAGTCGAAGATGGTGGTGTCGGCGGGAAAGCTGTCGGCGTGGAAGTTGTCAGCGGCACTGGCGTGTCCTGAGAAGAGGGCGGCAGCGGCTGTGAGTGCGAGCGCCGTATGGATTAGTCTGTTCTTTTGCATGGTGCAAAGTTAGTTGCGGCCGCCGTTCGGACCGCTACCGGTTTTACGGAAGAGCTTACCAATTTTACGGAGAGGGCTTCTTGGACTTCTGCGGAAAGTTTCGTAAATTAGTATGGTTCTCCGGATTTGGAGGGGAACGGTGAATGTTTGACTTAATTCTTTCGTGCGATGAAAAAGTATGTTTGCGACGTATGCGGTTATGTATATGACCCCGCGGCGGGCGACCCCGACAACGGAATAGCCCCCGGAACAGCGTTTGAGGATCTTCCTGCTGACTGGGTGTGCCCGCTCTGCGGCGTCGGCAAGACCAGTTCAGCCCTGAGGCTTAGGCGCTTACCGCCCGGTGTTGACTCTCAGGTAGTCCAGGATGCTGTAGCGCTTCTCCCTGGTCGGGGCGCCGGGTTCGGCCTCCACGACCATGACGGCAAGTTCTTCGCCTCCGAGCACCTGCCTCGTGAGGAAGGACAGGATGTCGTGATGGTTGTCCTGCATGGGGATGCCGGCTATTTCGTGGCTGGCATTCGCCACTATACGGAAGTCATACGGGCTGTCGATGCGCTCCAGGCTTTTCACTATGCTGGCGGAGCCCCAGAGGCCGCCGAGTCCCGCGATATGCGCCTTCCGGTAGGGTACGGTGGTGTCGGCGTTGCCGTGGAAGAGCATGATGGGGCAGGGGCGGCATCCCAGTGGAGCCTGCCCTTGTCGGAGATGGCGCCGGCGAAGGATACCACTCCCGCGAAGTTGAAATCTTCGGGCAGACGGCCGGTCGTGTACCTGCCGTTGCAGATGTCGTATTCCGCCTGCAGGGCGGTGATGGCTCCGGCGCTGGAGCCGCTGGCCACTATGAGCGACGGGTCGATGTTCCACTCTTCGGCATGGTCGATTGCATAGCGGGCGGCGTCGCAGAAGTTGACCACGGCGGTGTCGATTGCTCCCTGGAGCGCACCAAGGAAGTCTACGGGCGTCTTGACCTTGCTGACGTCGAGCTCCTTGAGCATCGTACGGTAGTCGGTCGACAGCACCACGAAGCCGTTGCGCGCGAGGAACTCGAAGTAGGGAATCTGGCATGTGTCCGCCCTGTCGCCGGTGTAGAAGCCGCCGCCGAAGGCGAACAGCACCACCGGACGTGCTTCTTCCGAGCCGGGGGTTTCGTATTTGTCGAGCCAGAGCGTCCTTCCGTCCTTCTCGGCGAAGGCTATGGTCTCTTTGGTCACCTCGGTCGCGGCTGTCTGGCCGTAAGCCTGCGTGCAGGGCAGCACGGCTGCAAGAAGCAGGTAAAAGATTATTCGTCTCATATCTTTTCTGTTGTTGGTCGTTTCACGGGGTCTGATGGCTCCTC
>VOFD01001220.1_pt1 | contig 21643 bp, 41 predicted proteins | sample 5384101 | NCBI WGS metagenome assembly VOFD01 (sample SAMN12384723, study PRJNA508395) | human gut metagenome | isolation source: healthy gut C | host: Homo sapiens
TCCGGTTCTTCGACACCGGCTAATTTTTCATAAAACGATCCTGCGCATTGACGCGGATGAAATTCAAATCATAGTCGCCGTCCGGACCGAATACCGCTTCTACTTCATCGCCTTCATTTTTACGGAGAAGTCCCCTGGTCTACAAAGACGCAGTGGAGCTGGTCGCCGATGGCTCTGGAAAAAGAAGCACGGCTGCGCAACCGAACTGTCAACACCGCCGGAAAGAGCGCAGAGCACGCGGCCATTGCCGACTTTCTCACGGATTGCCTTAATCTGATGCTCAACAAATGAATCCATGCGCCAGTCACCGGAACAATGACATACATTGTAAACAAAGTTGGAAAGCATTTTCGTTCCCTCTTTGGTGTGAAGCACTTCCGGATGGAACTGAATGGCGTACAATTTTTTCCGATGGATTTTCAGCGGCCGCCACCGGACAATCTGCCGTATGTGCACAGATATCAAACCCGGTGCCACCTTGGAAATATAATCAAAATGGCTCATCCAAAGATACGGTATCTTCGCTGACATCCGTAAACAATGCTGAATTGGTATTTACATGAACGTTGGTTTTCCGTACTCACGAACCGGTGCTTTCTCCACCGTTCCACCAAGCACGTGCATCATCAACTGAGCGCCGTAGCAAAGGCCGAGCACCGGAATACCCATTTCAAATAATGCTTTGTCATAAGAAGGAGCACCATCCTCATAGCGACTGTTTGGTCCGCCGGTCAAAATAATGCCCCTTTGGATTCATTTCCTTTATTTTTGCTAAATCCGTTTTATACGAATAAATTTCACAATATACATTGCATTCTCGGACTCTGCGCGCAACTAACTGGTTGTACTGACCGCCAAAGTCCAATACGATGACTAATTCCTTATTCAAAATTAGTTTCCTCCTTCTTCATTTGATTCTAATAATATTGTGTAAAAGCCTTTTCGTGCGGGCACGAACGCCTTTTGTACCTTTTACCCCTAGTATCTAACACATTTTATCACGAAACATCCTATTGGGTCAATGAAAACTCCTACAAATCAAAATACCCGACAAATTTGACATCGTGCTTTCCTTTCGGGAACAAATAATGGTAAAGTGCGATAAAATAATCATCCGTCATCCGGGCAAGATAATCGACGACAAGCTGATTTTTCTCCTGCTCGGCATACGGCTTTCTGACGTGGGATTTGACATAAAAATTATTTTTTCTCCATGTATGCCATGTGATGTCGGTAAAAACAGAAGATTTGTCTCCGCTTTCTGCCTGACGCAAAAGTTCCTCATACAATTCACCAAACATTGGGCGGATTTCATTTTCATATAAATCGTTGAGCGACTTATTGTTATAAATCATTTCGTAGTTTTTTTTTTCGCCTGCCGCAAAGCGTCAAAATACTCTTCATCCATTTTCAAATAATCTTTGCCATAACTATTTTCGATGATATTGACACTGAAATTATTGATGATTTCACCGTTTGTGGTGCCAATCGCCCCAGCGGTAAATGGTGATTCTTTTAATAAATTCAGGCGCATTGCGTCCTGTCTGTCTTTGCCAAGATAGGCAATAATATCGCAGATGCGCATTACACAGCCCTCTAACGTGCACGGAATCAACTCGCCGATTGCCTTCTCATCGACATAGCATGCTTCCACCTTTTTATCGTATTCTACAAAGGTAGACATCTCGCAGGGACGGTACTCTTTTAACTCAATTCGCCATTGTGACAGAGGATTCCGTCTAAGGTCTGCAAACTGATATTCCAGTTTACCATATCGTCCAGCACGCGAACGCTATGTACATTATGATTAAAATAACGGCCGGTATGCTCCTGATACAGACTGCTCAGAATCCGCTCACCGGCATGGCCAAACGGCGTATGACCGATATCATGTCCCAGAGAAATGGCTTCAATCAAACTTTCATTGAGTCCTAACACACTGCCGATATTTCTTGCGATGCGTGACACGAGCTGAACGTGCAGGGCACGCCTTGAAATGTCATCATTCTGGTAAAAGGAAAATACGCGTCTTATCCGAGTAACGGTTGTAATACGGCACATGCATAATTTTCTCCACATCCCGTACAAACGCCGGACGCCACAAATTCGCCTTATCGTGGTCCATGCGTCGTCTCACGATTTTTCTCATCCGGAAATGCATACGGATTTTTCTTATGTTTCTCCCTGTCCTCTAAAATCCGCTCTCGCAATTCCTTTGATAATGAATGATACTGCGCCATAATTCCCTCCATTTTCCATTTCTTTATTCTTCCGAATCATCCTCCGCCACAACGATTTCCGTCTTTAATTGACTCAATCGTCTGGATATCGAAATCGTCACATACAAGTCCGTGATACCGCTGTAGACCAGTGCAATTCCGAGACACATAATCAAAATCTGCAGCGCCTCAAATGGATTCATCAAAAGCACAATCCCGGCAACAATATTTACAATTGCCATCGCAAACGCCACGTGCCACGTACCATGTCCGAGGCGAAGCATGTCAACCGAATTCTGCATTTTCATAATACCACTCATCGTTACCAGAAAACCAAGCACCGCCGGAATCAAATCCGTCAGTTTGTCCACTTTCACAATCACGAGAATTCCGCCAAGGATTGCACACAATCCCACGACAAGGTCATAGCGGTAAATAATTCCACTGATGTCTTTTCGAAGATAATTAATAAGGGAAACAACCCCTAATGCCAAAAAGCATCGCCGCCAGCAGATAGCAAATCGTTTTCATCGTTGCCCCCGGCCAGAGAATCAAGACAATACCAAGTGCAATAAAATTACTGCGAGCAAAATCAAATTCCATTTCAACTGTTTTAATAAACTCATAATCACCCTCCAATCATTCAAAATAGTATTCTGTCGTTACCATATCCACACCAACTTCATCCAAGAGACGCTTCATTTCTTCCTCTTTATTTACCGTCCAGACATTGACAAAAAGCCCCGCCTTATGAAGTTTTTCCACATCCTCTTTGGAAACGAGCGTGTAACGCGAATCGAGTGAAATCTCATTTTCAGCAAGCCATGCAATCAGCTCATCCGAAACTTTCGTCCACTTGTTGCCGCCAACCGCTCCATAAACGTACTGAAGCCTTGATGCCGGGATTCCGATATCTTTCAAACGCAACAGTACCAAAAGGTGCATACTGATAAAAACCGTTCGCTCAAGAAGTCCTTTTCGTTTCACCAAATCAACGATTTCTCTTAGTTCTACAGTTGTATAATCCATCTTCAGTTCCACAATCGGGTGAATCGTTTCGCTCCGCGCCATAATGGCCAAATACTGTGAAAAAAAAAGAAATCAAATGCCGGGGATGCTCATCTCTCTTTTTCCCCGCCGTCACCGGATAGCTGATTATTTCCTCAAAGTCATCTGGGGAATCCAGCGGTCAATTCCGCACATCCTGCGCAAATGGCCATCGTGGCTGACGACGTAAACGCCATCCAAATATCACATTCCACGCCATAAAAATCCCCTTCTACCGCCATTGCAAATGACGCTGCGTGTTTTTCCGGCGCCTCTGAACTGAAACCGCGGTGCGCAATCCTCTTGATTTTCATTTGGCATCCTCCTTGGTTTGAGATATGGTTTCTCAAGTTTATAACGTAAGTATACTCATTTTGGAGGAAAAATCAACTTTAGCGTGGCAGGTGTTCGTTGGCGCTTTTTTTTTTCCGTAATTCCGTAGAAAAGCTTTTGCGTCTCATGGGCACTTTCGTTTAACAAACGCGTAAGGGTATGGGCATGCAAAATACGCAAGCCTCATACCCACGTGTTTGTACCCATGAGTCACAAAAGTTTTTTCTACGGAATTACTGGAACTAAAGGAACTGGCGACGAACATTTGCCGCAGTCCCATCATCTCATATTTACTTTTCTTCTATGTATCTTCCTATTAACTGCTCAATTTTCCAGTTTTCAAAAAGTCGTCTGTTGTTACGATTTGAAATTGATATGTCTGATAATATTTATGCAAGCATTTGGAAGAATGTTTTATCGCCCATTGTTTTCCACAGTTCATACAGGAATAGTTCGCCGCCCTCGTAAACAGAGTTTGAGTATTCGTCCGGCTTGTCTTGATAATCGCTTACGCTCCGGTTGATTGCTTTGGTGCGGGAGGACTGGGGAATGACGATTTTTGGAACCATCGGTCCATGTCTTTGCGGGTGGAATACTTGTCGCTCCACAATTTTTTCTGTAATTTCTTATTTGCATAATAGGGGAATAACACGTCTTCACAGAACTCACTAAAGCCTTCGTCGAGCCACGGTTCCTTATAAGAATCGTTGCCGATTGCCGCATAAAACCACTGGTGGGCGATTTCATGCGGAATATGTGCTTCCAGTCCCCCGTAACAATTCTTGTCAATTTGGCGAAAGTCCTTCACATCCGGCATGCCGATCATGCAAAGTCCCGGATATTCCATTGCGCTGTTCATAAAGCAGTGCACGATTTTTAACTGCGAAAATGGATACGAACCTATCTTTTCCGAAAAATGCGGACTGCCTCTTTCGCAAGCGCATGGAATATTTGTAATAACTCTGATTTTTCTCATAGTTTGGTCCCAAAATTGAAATCGTTGTGCCGCCGGTCTTTGCATCGGTGGCAAAAATCATCCGACAAAACCGCCGCAAACTCTCTTAACTTTTTGCCGGTAATCGTTGTTCCATCACGCGCAGAGTGCTTTGCGCGCCGGTTCCGCAATCGTGTATTTTTTCGGATGCCGGAATGTAACTTCATAATCTCTTTGCCTCATACACATACGTCTCATCGTTGTCACCCACATAAGGATTTTCGTTCCACGCCCCTTTTGATAGCGAGAGATACAGGGAAAACAAAAAAGCTGATACATTTCATGCCCGTCATAAGAGATATAGCCAAATCGGTTTTTCTGTTTTGGAATTCCATCAATCAGAATATCCGAATCTTCCCGCGTCATTGGCTGGTCGAAACCGTACCGGGCTTTCACACAGATCCGTTTCCCTTCTTTTTGAAAAATCCATATCCGCGCCCTGCATCTGCATCGTCACATATACCGAAAATCCATCGCAGTAAACTTCGGATGCCGTCAGTTTAATCCCCTGGCTCTCCGCACTTAAACTGCCCGTTTTTTCCGGTATGATCTTCTTTGAATCCGTATATTCGCCGGAGTAAACCGCCTCTTTCCCTACCTGCTGAAAGATGCTTCCAATCACCGGAAGTTTTGCCGCCAAGGACGGATTCACCGCCAACACACCTCCACCTATTATGACAAGCACGGTTGCCGCAACAGCCACTCTTTTCCAAACATTTTTCTTATGCATTTTTTGTGGCACTTCCGGCAGATACTGCAAGGTCTCCCCGACAACGTTTTTTACCACTTCCGGCACTTCATCGTCTCTCTGAATCCCATCAAACCATTTTTTATATGCATCCATAATGAATCCCTCCATTTTATAAATCGTCCACACCTGCCGACGTTTCTTTCCCGATATCATAATATTTTTCCAGTGCTTTCCTTGCCGACTGCAGCCTGCTTTTTACCGCACTTTGTCCAATTTGCAGTGCCCCCGCAATTTCCCGAACTTTAAACTGCTGCCCGTAATAAAGCTCCACAACAATCCGCTGCTTTTTATTCAAATAACGTAACATTTCCTGCCACTCGATCTCTCCGTATCCTTCAGATTGATCCTCGATATCCGGAAATTTTTCCGCTGTAATCATTTTTTCTTTTGATTATAAATCGCATAACACCGGTGAATTAAAATCCGTGTCATCCACGTTTTAAAATATTTAGCATTTCGCAAAGAACCTATCTTTTCCCAGCAGATAAGAATCGTTTCCTGTATCGCGTCCGCAGCATCCTCGTCATTTTGCAAAATGGCAATTGCGGTCTTATACATACTTGCCTGATAATTTGATTATCCTCCACCAGTTTCACAAAGGCTTCTTTGTCATGCTTTTTTTCGCTTGTAACACAAGTTTCGTATCCATGGGGTTACCTTTCAAAAAGCCTTGAAATTAAGTACTACAACTATTAGAACGTTTCCAGTTCATCTGCAAAATCGGTAACACTTGCCACCGAAGAATTTGTCACAACCGTAAACTTCTCATAGCCATCATCTGTGTGCATTTTTCTTTTCCTGTCGTAATCGGAAGATAGGCACTTGTTGTCACATCGGAATCGGAGTCAGAGGAAAATGAATTGGCATCCTCCTCGTACTCATAAACACCGACAATATAAAAAACTATAATATACGTTATTGATGTCGATGTTAATTTTCTGGCTGAGCGCCTTTGAAGTGTCGCCATCAAAATATCGCATCCACCACTTTGTCAGATACCATAATGACACTTTTTCTTTCCCTTTACATCTTTGTCGGTCAGATAGCGTCCGGCTAAAAAGTGTAATGTCATTCGCATCAAAATATCCGGTATTGATGCCCGATAGGGAAACATTTGCCGTATCTTCTCCTGATTTCACCGTTCCGCTTCCCACGGATTCTTCGAGGGAAATAGAATCTACACTTGTAGAAAACTTCTTTTTTAAAGCGGTAATCATATCATCGGTAATACGGTCATCTTCTTCGAGTGAAATCTGGCGGTTGGACACACCAAACTTCATTCCGTTGCTTCTCGTTTCCTCTTCATCGGACTGCTTTTTCAGACCGACTGTAATGTTATTTGCTCCCATCTGTGCAAATTCATCGGTAATCGATGTTGTCAGCGAAGAACTCACCGTCATAATTGCAATTACCGAACCGATTCCGATAATGATACCAAGCATCGTAAGAAGGGAGCGCATTTTATTTCCTAACAGGCCGCTGAGGGCCAGCTTTACATTTTCCCAAATTAACATGCAAGCCCTCCTTTTCGTTCCCCGGTTATCACACCATCCTTTAGGGTGATGATGCGCTCGGTCTCTTCTGCTAACTCCCTGCGAGTGTGTAATCAGTACAATGGTTTTTCCCTGTTCGTGATGAAGTGTGTGAAATAAATCCATAATTTTTCGTCCGGTTTTGGAGTCCAGTGCACCGGTCGGCTCATCCGCAAGAATGATGGACGGGTTGTTTGCCACCGCTCTGGCTATCGCCACACGCTGTTTTTGTCCACCGGAAAGTTCATCCGAATGATGGGTCATGCGGTCGCCCATGCCTACCAACTGAAGCAGTTCTTCCGCGCGGCGGTTCTCTCACGCTTTGGCATCCCCGCATAGAGCATCGGCAGTTCCACATTGGCTAATGCCGTTGTGCGTGCAATCAGATTGTAAGTCTGAAAGACAAATCCAATCTGCTGATTTCGATTTCGGAAAGCCTTTTTATCCTTTGCCTTGCCGATATCAACGCCATCTAACATATATTCGCCGGAGGTCGGGCGGTCAAGCGCGCCAATAATATTCATCAATGTCGATTTACCGGAACCGGATTCGCCTACGATTGAGACAAATTCGCCCTCTTTAACCTGCAAACTGATGCCATGCAAAATTTCGAGTTCATTGGGTCGCCCGATGTAAAAACGCTTCACAATATCGTGTAAATCAATCACCGTTTTCTGTTCTATCATAAGGCACCTCCCTACATTCCCGGACCGCCACCGGATGGACCGCCGCCATTACCGCCCGGTGCACCTCCACGGCCACCGCCGCCGGACATACCGCCCATCATATCCGACAGCCCGCTTGACGATTTATCCGAGTCTGATGACGATTTACTGCTCGTCGTATCCGAAGGAAGAATCACCATAAGACCTTCGCTCAATCCATCTCCTGTCACCTCGACATAATAATCACTTTCCATGCCTTTTTGTGACCGTAATTTCCTTCTTCGTATTGGTCGAAGAATCTTTCACATAAATCACACTGTCTCCGCTTGTATTCTGGTGAATCGCATCGTATGGCACAGCATACACATCACTTGCTTCCTCTAAAATGATACTGCATTTTGCTGTCATTCCGACACGAAGATTTTTTGTTTTCCTTCAAAATCTGAATCCGCACTTCATAACCATCCGAAGAAGACGATGTACTGCTTCCATTGGAACCACCGGTATTTCCACCTGCCTCTGTGGACGAAGAACTTAAGGAACTGCTTCCCGTGGTAAGTGCCACGTAAGTAATCTTGCCTTCAATTTCTTCCTCATCTGTGGCATCGGTTAAAATAACAACTTTCTGTCCTTTTTTTCACCTTGGTAATATCATACTCGCTTACAGTTGTAGAAACCTGCAAATCCGTACAATCACTGATTTCAAACATCTCACCGCCGCTATAGGAATCGCCAGTTTCCACGCCCACTGCCGTCACCGTTCCGCTCATTGGTGCCGTCACCGCACAGGCTGCTAATGTCTCACTCGCCTCCGTTACGGATTTCTGCGCTTCTCTAAGTGTCTTTTTGTTATTCGTCTTCGCATTTGTCACTGCTTCTTTTGCCGAATCGATATTTGACTGATTCTGTTTATTTGTATTTTCTCTCTCAGAAACCGCCTGCTCATACGTTGCCTTTGCCTTGTCTAAGGTTTCTTTTTGCTTTCTGCTTTTCCTCGGCAGACTTTGCATTCTTATACTCTTTCTTTGCCTGTTCATACGCACTCTTTGCTGATTCCACCGTGCTTTTCATCTTTTTATTCTGTGTGGAATATGTGCTTTTTGCTTCCGAAAGTTTTCTCTGTGCCGAAGATAATTCGGACGTCGCCTGTGTTTTGGCATCGGATAAATTATCCTCTGCTTCCGTTAAAGCATCCTGCAAATCAGACTCGTCAAAAGTAACTAATGTCTGTCCTTTTTACGGTGTCACCTTCCGACACTTTCACACTTTTCACTTTCACATTTGTGACATCCGCAGAAATGGTTTTCGACTTTGCACTCTCAATCGTTCCGGTTGCACTTACGTAAGTTTTTTGTGCTTTTTTTCATCCCCCGTCCTATTTTTCAAAAAATTTCTTCAAACTTTTGTCCTCCTGACTCATCGTATTCTTTACATTTTCTACCTTTAATCTAAAGAAAAAGTATGAACAGCCTGTGTTCATACTTTAATAATTCGGACATAAAGTTGTGATTTTTCTGTTAAATGGAAAATAGTTCCTCTAACTGCTCATACGTCTCCACCGTGTTCATCGCACGACGCAGAGAAGCCGAATGTGGGTAACCTTGCGGTGTACCACGCCGCATGGCTCCGCATCCTCACGCATGCCGCGTTTTTCGCCTTTCCACTCAATCTGCATTTTTGCATGGCGCAGAATCATCCGGCACACTTCGGAAAAAGGTGGTTTTTCCGGTACCATTCCCTGTTTCTAAATATGTCTTAATCTGATGAAAATCCATGGATTTCCCCTTGCGCCGCGGCCAATCATCACACCATCACAATTTTGTCTGCTCCATCATATTTTTTCGCATCCTCCGGCGATAAAAATATCTCCATTTCCAATGACCGGAATTGACACCGTATCTTTCACTTTGGCAATTATTTCCCAGTCAGCCTTTTCCGCTGTAATACTGTTCTCTCGTTCTGCCATGTACTGCCACGCGCCTTTCTTTGCTTCCGCCGCCTTTGCCATCTCGATTGCTCCGACTTCGTCCGCACCAAATCCTTTGCGAAACTTTACCGTCACTGGTTTGTCAATCGCTTTTACCGTTTTTCAATAATTTTGCCGCAAGCGGAACGTTTTTGAGGAGGGCGGAACCCTCGCCATTATTCACAACCTTTGGCACAGGGCATCCCATATTGATATCTAATATATCGAAATTCCGATGCTCGATTTTTTTGCCATCTCACTGATAATATCCGGGTCTGAGCCAAATAACTGCAGCGATACCGGGCGTTCCCTGTCATCAATCCGAAGTAAGTCCTCGGTATTTTTATTATTATAAAAAATGCCTTTTGCACTCACCATTTCCGTGCAGATTAAATCCGCTCCTGCTCTTTTGCAAAGCAGACGAAATGGCAGGTCCGTAACCCCTGCCATTGGTGCTAACACAATATTGCCATCTAAGCTTACATTGCCGATTTTCAGTTTGTTACTTCCCATCTTCACTTTTTTCGTCCTCTCATAAATCAGACGCATGCCCTGTAAGGTCAGCTCTGAATCATAAATATCAATCTTATCGGTGCCCTCTGAAATAATGCGTCCGAGCCCGCCGGTTGCCACAACTTTCATATTCTGGTAACCCGATTCCTCACGGAACTTGTCAATGATATATTCCGCCTGTCCAATCGTTCCGTACACAAGTCCTGCCCGCATACTTGTAATCGTGGTTTTCGCCATAATCGACTCCGGTTTTATAATTTCAATTTCGGAAGTTTTGCCGCATTGCTCCAAAGTGCTTTCGCACTGATTCTTATACCGGGTGCCGTGACACCTGCAACAAATGCACCGTCTTCCGTCACCAAATCATATGTCGTAGCCGTACCGTAATCAATGACAAACACCGGCCCGCCATACAAAAAAAAGCACCGACCGCATCGACCACGGTCTGCTCCGATTTCCATCGGATTCGTCGTTACAATGCGGATACCCGATTTTGTGCCATTACCCACAATCATCGGATCACAGTCAAGATATTTCTTTACACCACTTGTCAGAGAATACATAATCTTTGGCACAACAGAGCAGATAATGACATCCTCAACGTCGTCCGCGGAGATATCTTTGTGGGATAACTGCTCCACGATCTGGACACCAAACTCATCGGAAGTTCTCGGCAGACTTGTTGTCAGCCGGAACTTATGCAGAATTTTTTCTCCTTGAAAAAGTCCAAATGTCAAATTTGTATTTCCGATATCAATCGCCAGTAACATAATAGCCCCCATTCAGAGTAAATGATTTCATTCGTTCACTCCGTCAATAAAAAAAGTTTTATAGTAAGTCTCTAAATTTTCTAAAAGTTCTGCGTATTTTACGCGGTATTGTTTGATTTTCAAATGGCTTCCGATCTCATCATAGGCAAAATCATTTTCTTTTGCCGTGGTAGACATATAAGGGTGCCGTCTTCATCAAATTCCATGGTAAATACACCGCCGACATCTTCCGTCATCGTCACCGCCATAATCTGCAGTTCATCCTGAATTGCAGATGGAAGCAATACATAACGCGGATTTAAATAATATTTCTGCTCATAGGCACTACATGCGCACAAAATCTGTTCTTCCTGCATGGAAAACCTCCTAATCCCGTTCACTTAACGGTGTATATGGTTTGTGTTTTGCCACCGCTTTATAAGCCGGACGAATGATTTTCCCGGCATTGACAAGTTCCTCTAAACGGTGTGCGCTCCGGCGATACGTCCAATTGCGAAAATAGGCGTATAGAGCTCATGCGGAATCCCCAGCATGCTATATACAAGTCCGCTGTAAAAATCAATATTGGCACTAACACCTTTATAAATATGACGCTCATTCGCAATCACTTTTGGTGCCAGTTTTCGACCAGATTGTAAAGGGCAAATTCTTTCTGAAGCCCCTTTTCATCGGCAAGTTTCTGGACAAATTTGCGGAACGTTCTCGCACGTGGGTCAGAAATTGAGTACACCGCGTGTCCCATACCGTAAATCAAACCGGCACGGTCAAATGCCTGCTGATTCAGAAGGGCAATCAAATACGATTCTACTTCATCCTCATCTTCCCAGTTTTGACTTTCTGTTTCATATCGTCAAACATCTGCGATACTTTTTTATTCGCTCCACCATGTCTTGGTCCTTTCAACGAACCGAGTGCTGCCGAAATTGCCGCATAGGTATCCGTTCCGGATGATGTTACCACATGGTCCGTAAATGTCGAGTTATTACCACCGCCATGCTCCGCATGAAGCACAAGGGCAATGTCCAAAATCTTTGCCTCTAACGGTGAAAATTTACTATTGGGACGAAGCATATGCAGAATATTTTCTGCGGTGGAATACTCCGCTTTTGGCGGGTGTAGGAAGAAACTCGTTCCTTCATGGAAATAGCATGCCGCCTGATAACCATATACCGCAAACATCGGAAACAGTGCTACTAACTGCAAGCACTGGCGCAACACATTTTCCGTAGTAATATCGTCTGCTCTGTCGTCATAGGAATATAACGTAAGAACGCTTCGTCCAAGTGTATTCATAAGGTCAACACTTGGTGCTTTCATAATAATATCACGTACAAAAACTGGTTGGCGGGCTTTGACGATAATTGGCTAACATGTCCTTGAGTTCTTCCAGTTCAGATTCATTCGGCAGTTTTCCAAAAATCAGAAGATACACAACTTCCTCATATCCAAACCGTTTTTCAGATAGAAACCCATCCACGATCTCCTCAATATCAATGCCTTGATAAAATAATTTACCATCACAAAGGGGAACTTGTACCCCATCGGAAATTTTTGTTGATTGAATCTCTGAAATTTCTGTGAGGCCGGTCAATACACCACGTCCATTCAAATCACGGAGTCCGCGCTTTACTTCATATTTTTCATAAAGAGTAGAGTCAATGGTCTTTGCTCGCTTCACACACCGATGCCATCTTATGTAACCACTCATTTCGATATCCGGCGTTTAAGTTATTCTCATATTGGCTCCTTTCGTTGCTTTACCTCGGAAGTGTCACATACATAACCGCTTTAATTGTGTGCATGCGGTTTTCTGCCTCGCGAAATACCACGTCAGCATATTTTTCAAACACTTCATCTGTTACTTCCATTTCCGTCAATCCATATTTTCCATAGATTTCTTTTCCAATCTTCGTTTTCAAATCATGGAATGCCGGCAGACAATGCATAAACACTGCGGTGTCCTTTGCATTATCCATTGCCGCTTTGTTAATCTGATAAGGGCTTAATGCCTCAATTCTCTCTTTCCAGACTTCATCCGGCTCCCCCATAGAAACCCATACGTCGGTATAAAGAACATCTGCATCTTTGGTCCCCTCTTCTACACTTTCTGTGAATGTGATGCTGCCACCGCTTTCGTCTTTGCATACTCTTCACACTGGGCAACCAGTTCCTTGTTTGGGAAATATTCTTTTGGCGCACAGGCAGTAAAATGCATTCCCATTTTCGTGCAGGCAATCATCAGGGAATTTCCCATGTTATAACGTGCATCTCCCATATAAGTCAGGTGGATTCCTTCCAAATGTCCAAACTGCTCTTCAATGGTAAGAAGATCTGCTAACATCTGTGTCGGGTGGTATTCGTTTGTAAGACCGTTCCAGACCGGTACACCTGCGTATTTTGCCAGTTCTTCTACGATTTTCTGTCCGAATCCACGATACTCAATTCCATCAAACATACGGCCAATACTCTGGCTGTATCGGCAATGCTTTCCTTTTTACCGATCTGTGATCCCTGTGGATCCAGATATGTAACGCCCATCCCCAGATCATGGGCTGCCACTTCAAATGAGCAGCGTGTTCTTGTACTTGTCTTTTCAAAAATCAGCGCAATATTTTTTCCTTCTAATGGTTTCATCAACCACGATTTTTTTTTCTTTTCCTTCAAATCTTTGCCAGATCCAGCAAAAAATAGCGGATCTCTTCCGGTGTAAAATCCTTCAATGTCAGAAAATGTCCCTTTTAAGCTCATTTGTCAGTCCTCTGTTTATTTTTCTTTTGCTGTCTCTACCACGGATTTTGCCAGGCCTGCGATTCCCTGAATATCCGACGGAATAATGATCTTGGTTGCCTTACCGTCTGCTGCTTTTTTCAAAGGCCTCCAAACTCTTCAATGTCAGTACCGGACTGGTTGGCGTTGCCTTCATTCAGGTACTGGATACCCTGTGCCGTCGCTTTCTGTACGGCTTCAATGGCCTGAGCCTTACCTTCTGCCTCCCGGATCATTGCTTCTTTCTTTGCCTCTGCACGGAGGATGGCTGCCTCTTTTTCTGCTTCTGCTTCCAAAATGGCAGATTCTTTTTACCTTCTGCTACCAATACAGTGGATTTCTTTTCCCCTTCTGCACGGAGAATCGCTTCACGTCGTTCACGCTCAGCCTTCATCTGTTTTTCCATCGAGTCCTGAATTTCACGCGGTGGAATGATGTTCTTCAGTTCCACACGATTGACCTTGATTCCCCATGGATCCGTTGCAATATCCAGATTGGAACGCATATGCGTATTGATTGTCTCACGTGATGTAAGTGTTTGGTCAAGTTCCAGATCTCCGATGATGTTTCGAAGTGTTGTTGCGGTCAGATTTTCAATTGCCATGATTGGATTTTCCACACCATACGTAAACAATTTTGGATCCGTAATCTGGAAAAATACACGCAAATCTTTTTCTTTATAAATTACCGGAATCTTAAATAAGTGGGCTGCTACCTCTTTACGCAAATCTTTTTCCTCATAAATCACCGGAGCACCAAATAAGTCTTCCAAAATGCCTCAGCCACCAATAGTATAAGCAACAGAAAGCGAAATAACTCTCGCTGTAATTTTAAACAGAAAAAGAGAGCGAAGATTCATCATGAGGGACTTTGAACACCGTCGGTGCGTAGAGGGCGTATTCCGCCCTCATGCACCGTTACGTGTGTTCACCTAAGCGCAAGCGGTCCCGAATGAGAATCTTACGCTCTCTTTTTCTATTTACTCTAATTACAGCGAAATTTATTTCCATTTCAGTGCCCATACCGCTACGCAACTCAACGAGCGAAAGCGGCCCATGAGGAACAAACTTTTTGTACGAAATTACGGAAACTATAGATATTGCTGTAATTGCTTGCCGCAAGCGGTCCCGAATGGGAATCTTGCGCTCTTTTTTCTATTTACCTAATTACAGCAGAGTTTATTCCGCTGTACCTCATACATCAACAACGCGACCGATACTCTTTGCATTTAACGACTCTAGTTCGCCTTCCATCGGAATGATTACTTTTTTATCGGCGAGGGCGGTGACTTCATCACTCAGTCCATTTGCCTCGTTGCCGATTAAGATGCCGATGCGTCCATCATATGTTTCCTCGCGGAAGTTTTTCTTGCCCTGTAAATGAGCGGCATAAAAAGAAATGACTGTTTTTGCAGTTGTTTCATCTCCTCGCTCATTGACTCGCAGATATAAAACGGGACACGAAACATTGCTCCCATCGTCGAGCGCACAACTTTCGGATTAAACAAATCTACACAGCCGGACGATAAAACGACACCTGACATACCGGCTCCCTCTGCTGTCGAAACATTGTTCCCAGATTACCGGGATCTTGTATGTTTTCGAGGCAGAGAAGCTTACATTCATCCGAGGAAATCATTTGCTCCCTGTCATAAGACGGCATTGTGATAACCGCCAAAACCCCTGTGGATTTACGGTGTCTGACATCTGCTTAAATAACGCTGTCTTAAGCACCTCAATCGCCGGACGTTTTTGCAGTTTTGCCAGTTCTTTGGCTAATGCTTGTTCTTCTTTTTCATCACAGTACAATTCCTGTACCAAATCTCTCTGCAATGCCTCACGCACCATTTTCCATCCCTCTACGACAAAGACACCTTCTTTTTTTCTTGCCCTTGCCTGCTTCGTCAGTTTCTGGATGCGCTTAAATTTTGCATTTCTGCTGACTCAATCATTCTTTCATCTCCCGTAACTTCTGTATCTCTGTATTATGTCCCAAAACAATTAAAACATCCTGTGGGTGCAGTGCATACGATGCGGATGGATTTACATTAGTCTCTTCAATCCGCGGATACCGATAATACTGATGCCATAGCGTGAGCGGATATTTAACTGCTCCAATGTTTTTCCCTGCCCAGTTTGACGGCACTGCCATATCCACAATACTATATTCATCCGAGAGTTCAATTGCCTCAAAATAATTACCATTCATAATATCGTTGCCAACACGGATTCCCATTGCACGGTCAGGAAAAATTACTTTGTCTGCCCCGATACAGCTCAAAATTCTTCCTTCCATATCAGTGGATGCCTTTGCCATGATAAATGGCACATTCAACTCTTTTTAACTGCATCGTAATCAAAGCACTGGTCTCCAAACTCCGTCCGACACCGATAATTGCACCGTCATAATTTCCAATTCTAACTGTTTTACCGCTTCCGGGTTCGTGGCATCCGCACAAATTGTACGCGTCACTTCCGAAGCAATCTGCTCTAACCGCTCCTCATCTTTATCCACTACCATCACGGCAAAGCACCGGAATTGGCAAGGGTTTTCGCAACATACATACCAAAATCACCAACACCAAACACAACAAATTCTTTTCGTTTCATCGTATTCCTCCTATCCAACAGAAACCCGCTCTTTCGGGTACGTTTTTACATTCACAAAGCGCTTGGAGTTAAAAAACAGGGCAAGCGAAATCGGACCGATTCGTCCAATATACATTGTTACTATAATAATTAACCGCGACACCGTAGTCAAATGCGAGGTAAAATCTCTGCTTAATCCAACCGTCGCAATGGCAGAAACAATTTCATACAGACAATCAATAAAATTGCCCGGCTGAACTGCCGCTAAAATGACTGTAGCTCCTAACATCACACCGAAACTCACGGCAAAATCGACAGCGCACGGCGCACCGCCATATCACTGACTCTCCGTCCAAACATTTCCGTATCACGACGCCCCTTAATAATGGAAACAACCGTTAATACAAGTACCGCCATCGTCGTTGTTTTTGATTCCTCCCTGCTGTACCGGACGGTGACCCGCCAATAAACATTAAAAGACAGCACACAAGGGCAGTCGACTTATTTAACCCTGACTGTGAAATGGTACAAAATCCCTGCCGTTCTTGTCGTTACTGACTGAAAAAAAGCTGCCTGAATTTTATCAAAAAGACAAAGGACCAAGTGTTGCCGGATTTTGATATTCAAGAATTAATATCAAAATAGCACCAACCACAATCAAAAAAAGCTGTCATAAAAAGTACAAGTTTTGCATTTAACGATAAATAATGTAAAGATTCCCTTCCGGTTCGGCGTTTTCGTTTTCTCTGTTTCATAACATCCAATACATTCCACCAGACCGGGAAACCTAGTCCTCTAAAAATAATCAGCCCCATTGTTGTAATATTCACAACCGGATTTCCGACATAACGGCTCAAACTATCCGGTCCGATTACATCCATCCCGGCATTGCAAAATGCGGACACAGCATTAAAAACAGAATACCAGACTCCCTTCCAGCCATAATCCGGAATAAACACTGTCATATAAAGAAGGGCACCTACTGTCTCTACAACAAGGGTCCCCTTTAAAATTTTTTCACCAAAACAACAAGCCCCCTGAATCGTATCAAGGTTATACGCATCCTGAATCAAAGTCTTTCTTTCATGCCAATCCGTCGGCGCAGAATCAGCATAAACATCGTAGTAAACGTAATTACACCTAAACCGCCAACCTGAGCCAAAAGTGCAATCACAACCTGTCCAAACAAACTCCAGTGTGCGTATGTAGGCACCGTCACAAGGCCGGTCACACATACCGATGTAGTCGAAGTAAACAGTGCATCCACAATTCCGTTACTTTTTCCTGTTTTCGAAGAAAGCGGAAGCATTAAAAGAAATGTTCCAATTACAATAGCAACAAAAAATCCAACTGCTATAATTCTCGTCGTTGTAAATTCTTTTTCCTGCCGAAACGCTTCATTAATGAATCACTTCCCTTTCCTTATGGACATAATGCAGTACATATTTACCTCTGCCACGTGTCTTTGCTTTATAAAGCGAGTCATCCTTGCGTATACATCTGCTCAAACGAAACCGGAACTTTTCACGCCACTGCGGCTCCGATACTGCAAGTCATATTGATATTTCCATTCTCTCGATATTGCTTTAATTTCGTGCTGAATACGGGAGCATTTTTGACCACCAGTCCTCACTCTTTAAGTTTCTGACATAAACCATAAACTCATCCCCTCCGACACGTCCAATGATATCTGAGCCACGGAAAATACTTGTCAAAAACTCCGCAACATTTTCCAAAAACATATCGCCGACAAGTTTACCAAGTTCATCATTCATGCGCTTCATATTATCAATATCAATAAGAAGAAGTGCACATTCATGTGTCTCATCCCTTGCATTTAAAGTGTCACGCAGCGAATTTTCAAATGAAAACTTATTCAAAATTCCCGTAACAGGGTCTACCATACAGCGTCTCTGATACTCACGCTTCGCATTGTTATCACGGATTCGAAGCTGCACAATCGTAAGTGTCATCATATAACCAAGCACCAATCCAATAAATGCCGTAAAGACGTCAGATTGGGCAATACGCGGAACTTTATACCAAAGAGTAACTATTGAGTAAACCAAATCAACAATTGCCATTAATGGTATAATCAATCGAAAGCGAAGAATAAATACCGTTGGTGTTACAATCAGTAACAGCGGCACAAAACTAGCCGGGACATTACGGAACGAAAAATGTCAATCCATGCTGTTATTATAAACATCCCCAGTATAAATAATGTACAAATTGCATTTGCCGCACGATAATGAATCTTTGGCCTCGAAGCATAAAAAATTGAAATTCCTGCTGTCAAAACAACAAATCCAAACAATACATAATACGGTAACGAAATAGTCCATCCACGAACCAAAAATGGCGTAAAGAAAAAATGCAAACAAAATAAATGGCACCAATAAAATCGTGATTTTTTTTTAACATTCTTAAATTCTGTCTGCCACTCTCTTCCTCGCAATCTAAAAAAAAACTGTCTTCGTTCGCGGTTATATCTGTTAAAAAGTTCGAATACAATTTCGTACGTGTCATAATCCCCTCTCCTTTTTACTTAATTCTGATTCATTTTTGCCAGTTTTGCTTTGCCTGATCCGCGACAATCAAACTATCAATGACTTCATTCAAATCCCCATTGATAATCGAATCCAGTTTGTGAAGCGTAAGTTTAATTCGGTGATCCGTCACCCTTCCCTGTGGATAATTGTAAGTACGGATTTTCTCCGAGCGGTCTCCGGTACCAATCTGGCTTCTTCTCTCCTCCGCTTCCGCATCGTGTGCTTTGGCTCGCTCCAGTTCATACAGTCTCGCACGAAGCACCTTCAGCGCCTTATCCTTATTTTTTAACTGTGATTTTTCATCCTGACATGAAATAACGATGCCGGTCGGAATATGAGTTAAGCGCACCGCTGAATCTGTCGTATTGACACACTGTCCACCATTTCCGGAAGCACGGAACACATCAAATTTACAATCATTCATGTCCAATTCCACTTCCACTTCCTCCACTTCCGGCATAATTGCCACAGTAGCTGTCGAAGTATGGATTCGTCCGCCGGACTCCGTTGCCGGTATTCGGCGCACACGGTGTACACCACTTTCATATTTTAATTTTGAATATGCACCGGTTCCATTAATCATAAAAACAATTTCCTTAAAGCCGCCGATGCCATTTTCATTTGAATTCATTGTATCCACTTTCCAATGGTTTGCCTCTGCAAACTTACAGTACATACGATACAAATCAGCAGCAAACAGCGCAGCCTCATCGCCACCGGCACCGGCACGAATTTCCACAATTACGTTTTTATCATCATTCGGATCCTTTGGCAGAAGCAAAATGCGGAAGCTCATTCTCAATGTCGTCAATTTTCCCTTTGCACTCATTGAGTTTCCTCTTTTGCAAGTTCTCTCATTTCCTCGTCAGTTTCCTCTTCGAGCATTGCCAAACTATCTTCAATCCCCGCTTTTGTCTCCTTATATTCGCGGTATTTTTTCCACAATCGGCTCCAAATCTGACTGTTCTTTCATCAGTTTCTGATATCTCGATGCATCATTTAACACCTCCGGCTCACTTAATTCCTTGAGCACTTCATCATAACGAAACAAAATATCTTCTAATTTGTCAAACATATGCTTCCTCCTAACGAACCATTTCCGTCTGTAAACCAAACACAATCCGGTTTCGTCCACAGTAATCTTTTTTTTTATTGTAATTTCTTTGAACCCTGCCGCTTCCATCAGTCCGCTTACTGCGTCTGCCTGTTCACAGCCAATTTCAAAGAACAAATAACCGTTTTTCCTTAAATATTTCGGTGCCTCTTTTATAATGCACCGATAAAACAAAAGACCATCCGCACTGCCATCTAAGGCAAGTCTTGGCTCATAATCCCTTACCTCCGGCATCAGCGTCAAAATATCATCACTTTCAATGTATGGCGGATTCGATACAATCACATCAAACGTACCTTCGATATCCGCAAATAAATCACTCTGAACACAAGTGACATCCACTTGATTTCTCCCCGCATTTTCCTTCGCCGTAAAAAAGTGCTCCCTCCGAAATATCCGAAAGCGTTACACTCTTACAGTTTCCAAGTTTCCCCAGACTAATTCCAATGCATCCGGAACCCGTACACAAATCCAAAGACATCTGCTCCTTCACATTTTTTTTTTTCAGAACTTCCTCTACCAGACACTCGGTATCCTGCCTCGGTATCAGGACATTTTCATTGACCAAAAACGGAAGTCCCATAAACTCCGTTTTTGCCTAACAGATATTCGAGCGGAATCCGCTCGCACCGTTCGCAATCAGCGCAAGAAAACGTTCGGTTTTCTCACTTTCAGTCTCCAACTCCTGATTTAAAAGAAACCGCTCTTTGACGTTTCAAAACAATTCGAAAATAAATACCATGCATTCAATTTTGCCTCCGGTACACCTTTTTCGATAATCGTTTTTCGCCTTCGTTTAAAAGTTCCCGCCACGTCATGTGTCTGATTCCTTCTTTTCTTCGTCCGATGGTTCCGGTGCTTCAAAGTAACGGTCAAGAGTATTCAAAATTTCATCTTCCTCTTCGTCATCCTCATCATCAATGCTGAGAATCTCGATTTCGTCTTCCTCTTTCTCGCCCTCTTTTTCAACCTCTTCCGTTGGTTCCTCTTCGTTTTCTGTTTTTTCTTCCTCAAGAAAGGCTTTCCAGTCAAATACTGCTTCCACTGCCGCAATTGCCACTTCAATCATCGAGTCATCCGGCTCTTTCGTTGTAAGACTTTTGCAGCATAAGTCCCGGTTTACTTAACACATTAACAACTTTATTATCATGCTCTCCCGCATAGCGGATGAATTCATAAGACAAGCCGGCAATAACCGGAATCAGTAAAAATACGCAGCACCATACGGAGCCACACATTTCCTACTACAATAAACATGAAAAAATAAAATACTGACAAACATAACAATCAAAAGGAAACTTGTTCCACAGCGTTTGTGAACCGTCGTCTGCATACGAACATTTTCTACCGTTAATTCTTTGCCATTTTCCACACAGTTAATCGATTTATGCTCCGCCCGTGATACATAAACACACGCTTAATATCTTCCATACAAGAAATCAGTTTCACATAAATAACAAAAGAGCTACACGAATGACACCTCAATCAATCCACGCAATTGAGGTGAAGGCACCGGGCGTTTCAATGCTTCGAAATGAGAAATGGAACAATCACAAAGATTCCAACCGCCAAAGACAATAGCAAGCAAAGATAACAAGCCCCATAACGAGGCTTTTTTCTCATTTTTTCTTTCGCTTTTTTCCTCCTCTTCTTCAAAAAAGAAGCCGAATAATTTAATGTTTTCATTCCCGTTGACAAAGACTCAGCAAATATCACCATTCCACGGATAATCGGCAGAGACGCTATTTTATACTTATCCCGAATACTCGATGTCGCTTTTTTCGTCACTTCAATTCCACCATCCGGCTTACGGACGGCAACCGAATATTCTTT